>ERZ791569.6-NODE-6-length-176020-cov-11.040207_pt1 | contig 176020 bp, 211 predicted proteins | sample MGYA00509973_ERZ791569 | MGnify/ENA primary metagenome ERZ791569 (study PRJEB30046, sample SAMN00791902) | human gut metagenome | study: EMG produced TPA metagenomics assembly of the A metagenome-wide association study of gut microbiota in type 2...
CGATGCAGTTATGTAGATGAGGCTATTATGCCTCCTATTAAATGTCCTGTATGTAAAGGAACTGATTTTATAACAACATAATATGAATAAATTATTTATTTCCCAAAATAAAATGGGGGGGGGGTTCATTTCAATATAAATCTATAGAGGTATATGTAAATGATTTTGGAGCTCAAAGAACTGAAGGAGGTACAGGAACTTTAATTGCGGTTCCAAACACACAGGAGGCAAAATTATGTTTATTATCGCAAGATAGTGGAATAACTATTTCTGAAGAATTGACATTAGACGAAGGAACGTATTCTGATTTTACACCTGTATCTTATCCACCACAAGTATATACAAGTCATCAACCTTGAGGACAAAATGCGCATTACTCTTTAGTAAAAGAAATGGGAAGCCCCATATCATTAAAACCTCAATTAACTTATTTTACATTTACTGCAATATGTGGAATAAAAGTAGGTGGAATCGAAATACATGATATGGATAATATAGGAAGAGTTAATGTTACAATAAGAAATATAGATACAAATGAAACAGAAACACACAATGATGTTGATTGTCAACTAGTTATGACTTCTTCATGAGGATTTGTAACTGCAGTCAGTCTTCCAAAATGAGAAAACGTAGAGATTAATTTCGAAGTATTTAGTGTAGAAATGAGAACTTAAAACAAAAGGAACCCAATTGGGTTCCTTTTTTGTTTAATCTATTGGTCCTCTTCATTTAGCAGGTTCCATAGTTGCTTTATTTAAATCTAAGGATAAGAAGATTCCTTTATTTACAATTTCTTCTCCTAATTCTGTTCCAGGATAATCTGGGTAGTAATAAATATATTGGGTACCTCCAGGATATTTTGTATCTTCCCACATTAAAGTTTTTATTTGCTTAATCGAAATCATACTTTCTGGATCCCACATAAACAGTAAAGTTTTTGCATCATCTGATAGATATTTAAGTGGGGCCATCTCATCATTTTCTGTAGTCATAGTTATATCAGGCCATCCATTCTTTGTGCTTACACCTCCCCATAATGCTGTTGCAACATCCATTCATGTTTCATGTCCAAGATCATCCTTATACATTGGACAATCATCTATATTAAAACATACATAGTTTGAATACGGATTATGAGCATAAACATATGTACTATCATATGCTGGTAATGGATTAATTATTAAACATTTTGGAGATTTTCCAAATAATGCAATGGTTTTGTTCTGTAAACTCGTGGAACCTTTTGACATAGACCATGTAGCTATAGGACTGGTACCTTCTCCTTCACTATATCTTACACTTAAGCTTAAATCGGAAGCTAATGGGTATTTAGCTAACACACTAGTACTCATTGTTCAAGTTCCTGGAGTATATTTGTCATATCTAAGTGATATAATATTTGTAGGAAGTATAGTTCATACAAGTTCAATTGTTTTACATGAACCTGAATGTATTCCTGCAAAAGACAACCCGCCATTAATACTATCTGCAGTAGCGTCTCCTATATATGTTCCATCTACATATACTTTAAAATAATATTTTCTAGGCATATCTAATGCAAGTTCACTACTTACAATATGTAAAATAAAGCCTCAACCATTAGGATCATTAACATATCATGAAGGGAGTATAAGAGTATTTGTAGTTAATGCCCCAACCCATTGTTTAACTTTATATGGAGTGGTAGTACTTCCAACATAGAATTCTAATTCAGTTCCATATTTAACTGCTAAAATATTTCCTTGAAAATTAATTTTGAAGTTAACCCCCCCCCCAAACATTTTGGCTTATAAATTGTTTAATCATTATTCTTTATAATATTTTGCACTAATTAAAAAACATATTAGGCTTATTAAGACATATAATGGAGTTCCTGTAGATAATGTGCTAAGGAAAAATAACCCCATAAATAACAAACCTAATACGTATCATATCTTATATGTTTTCATTTATTTATTTATATTTTTATGTCAGATTCCTGTAATACTATCTATTCCTAATAAAGATGTGCTGCATATGAATAATAATTCTACAACTTCTGGAGCTGGAATTACCATGATGGTACAATAAACACATATAAATAGGCAAACTAGTCATCCAAAAAATCCACATACTCTTTTACTACTCAACCCTGAATGAGCAGTAAACATCTTTAGGAAGAACTCTTTCATTACTATTTGTTTTTATTTCTTATGCCATTTTTTGGCCTGTATAGCAAAATTAGCTCTTTTCTTTTGCAATGTTGTAGCGTTCGGATCATTCATTACTTTATGAGCATGCTCTTGAACACCTTCTCCTGCCCGTTTTGCACTAGCACTAAATTTTCCTCTATTTTCTTTTTTGATGTGGATCTTAGCTCCTTTCTTCATCATTAATACATACTCATCCTTACTTTCCTTAAGACTTAGAGTGTTTTCGTTATTGAATTTAGAGTATCTCTCGTAGATACTATCTAAAATCTCGTTGTTATACTTACTCATTTTATTCTAAATGTATTTATAGTTAAATATATATCTTTGTTTTGCTTTTACAAAAATAATAATTATATTTGCAACGAACAAATAGTTTCACATAAAACATATTATTCAATAAATTATGGAAAATTTCCTTCAATGGATTGAGAAAATTCTGGAGTTTTTGAAGAACTATGGGTTTTTAAATATTATTAAGTCATGTATTTTAATAATTTTATTTGCATTTACTGTGAACATTGCCTTCAATCCAAAAGAAACTATTAAAAACATTATTGAATGGGTTCATGCAATTGAGAAGGAAAAGCATGCTGCAAGCGAAGAAATTCGCAGGCATGTTAATCCTGTTATTAATGAATTATTAGATAATTCTATACGGGATATAGGATGTGATAGGGCTTTTATTATGGAAGGGCACAATGGAAAAGCAAATGGTAGCGGATTAGGTTTTTATTACGTAGATATGACTTATGAAAGATGTAGAAAACCCTCATTAGATCAAGCAGTATATTGGCAATACAAAGATATGCCAACCAGTATTTTCCCTTTCTTCAATTATTTGGACAAACGCAGATATTTTTATGGGGGTTCAGATGAATTATCCCAAATAGATTCTAAGTTAGCTCAAATGATTAATATTAACGGCACACATTTCTTAGTAGCTGTTGAAATTCCAGGAAAAAATTCTGCTAATCAATTTATGGGAATACTTGGTTATTCTTTTGAAAATTCCCCCAAACTTACTCGAGAGCAAATAAAAGATTATATGCTTGAGGTGAGAAGAAGGGTTCAAATACTATTATCGTTAACTTCTTTGAAAGAAGTTGACATCAATCAATTTCGAGAAGCAATATGCCTAAATTAAAAAATGTTAAGGAAAAATATGTAAATGGCCTTAAAGTAGACAAAGAGACAAAGGATGTAGTATACTCTGATGAAGCTCATGTATATATAGACAAAACAGATCAACAAAAATATGTTTCTGTTACTACTTTAATTGGCAAATATGAGAATCCTTTTGATGTATTTTTTTGGTCTTCCTATAAAACTTGCGAGAAGTTAATGTCGGAAGAAACTTTTCATGTACTTAAAGAAACTTTATTAGCTACAAAGAGGTGGACAGATGATATGATTGAAAAACTTCATCTTGATCCGATTATCTTTGATAAGACAAGAAAAGAAATACAAAAAGGATATGATGATGAGAGAAATAAATCTTGTGAAAGAGGTACAAAAATACACTCTAATTTTGAAGAGATGTATTATACTTCAGAGAAGCAAGATTTAAAAAAGTTTGGTTTAGGAGGAGTTTTTACTTGTAAAAAAGGATATTACGAACTTGATTTAGAAAAAGGAGTATACCCAGAATTTTTAGTTAGCTTAAAATCTTCCGATGGAATATTACGAGTTGCTGGACAAATAGATTTACTAATTAAAGATGGAAATGATATAATAATTGCAGACTATAAAACCAATAAGGAGATTAAGAAACATTCTTACTTTGATAAGAATAAGTTTAGTAGAATAATGATGAAGTACCCTTTAAATAATATAGAGGATTGTAATTTTTATCATTATTCGCTGCAATTATCAACATATGCATATTTACTTCAGCAAATTAAGCCAGAATTAAATATTAAAAAATTAATGCTAATACACATTGATCACGATGATAAAATTACAGAATATACTGTAGATTATCTTAAAAATGATGTAGAGAGAATGTTAAAGCATTATAAAAAGCTTTTAAAACAGACGACTGTACTTGATAGAGATCGTCCTATTGTATTTTAAATATGGGAAGTATATTTGATATTATAGATGGACATGTAAATGAGATGTTTAATGCTAATGAGGGGTTATATGAGGAAAGAATGAAAATATGCAAAGAATGTCCATTATATAAAGAAACCCCTGTTGGCCCAATATGTAACCCTAAGCTTTATATAAATAAAGAAGGGAAAACATCAGCATATAAAAAAGATGGTTATGTCCGTGGCTGTTCCTGCAGATTATCTGCTAAGACTAGATTAATTCACGGTAAATGTATTATAGGAAAATGGTAAAAATTATGAGTAATTTAATTTTAAATGGAAATGATGCCACTGGTATGAGTGGTTATGGAGCACAATTAAGTAAAAATCTTTCTGGAATTAGTTCTGCTGAACTAAAAGATCAAATTGAAATGGAGAAATTAGCTGCAGCTGCTGCAGTAATGGAAGCAAATAAAGGATTAAAATCTACAGAAAACAAGAAAGTTCAAGCAACAGGATTTACAGTTATTTTTACAAAGTATAATAAAAACCCTTATCGTAAATATAAGTCTGACGCTGGACTACTTTTAGATGTAGATTCTTTTCATATAAACGATGCTGGGGAAATGGAGCAAGATGAAATGGGAGTTATTTGCTGTCATGTTGTATCAGTTGGCCCAGAATGTAAATATGTCAAAGAAGGTGATGATATTTATATAAGGAATGTTGGTGCCGCTCCAGTTCCTTTTGATCGCAGAGGATATTGGGCAATTAGTGAACAAAATGTAATATGTAGAATTGTAGACAATGATTAGTGAAATTGAAAAAATATTTTACAATCCTGGAGACTTAGTTAGAGTTAGACATCGTAAACTAAGTAATATTCCAGTGATGTATGTTGTGGAAAAAGTGACAAGGTCATATAAACACAATGATGAAACAGTAAATTCTTTTAAAGGGATTAAATGTAGATGGTTTAATGTAAATGGTGATCTTTGTGAGGAAATTTTTTCTTCTAAAGATCTTGAAAGGGTAAAATAATGAAAGTATACTTTAATAGACTAGGAAATATAGACCATGTAGATTGCACCTCTGCTGAATTTATTGAACTGCAGGATGGAAATAATCTTTTGACATGGGTTGATTTAGCGGATATTCCTGAATGTTTAGGAGAAACTATAGAAGAACGTATTAAGCTATGGGTAGAACTAAAAAAGAAAGGAATTATTATAGAAAATACTAAGAAACATCATGGACGAAACTCAATTAATGGAATTCATAAAATGAATTCCAACACGTGTAAAGGAATTGCAAAATAAATCTCCAGAAGAGATAGCAATGACTTTAAATAAGCTTTCTAAAACTCCAGAAGGACAAAAGCAACTAGAAACACTTATTCAGGAATTTAAATCTGAAAATGCTGCAATTCAACCAGAGGAAACTGGAATGTTTAAGAAGGGAGGAAAGCTTAATTATTTAGTTAATAAGTTTCAAAATGGAGGCACCTCTGAGCAAAGAAAGTCAGACTTGAGTGTAAAGAAATTTCATGGAACTGACTTATTTGAATATGGCCCTAATAGCAGAAAAGGACCTAGAGGTTATATTGATAGACCATTAGTTCCTGGGGTAAATAAAACTATCCTTCCTAATGGGGTGGGACTAAGACAAATTACTAGAGATAATATTACAACCTCTGAATTAGTTTCTCCTGATAAAAGAGATACTCTTTATATACATAATGGAGTTGGAGGTAGGGTGGATAGTAATATTGATGATTCTGGATTTCTAGGCTTTTTAGGATTAAGAGAATCAAGTCCCGTATCCTCTAATTTTAGGAGACTTCAAAGAATTTTTAATGCAGAGAAATTTGACAATGGAGGTACTATATTAGATCTTTTTTCCTCAGTAAGTAATAATAATCTTAATCGATACAAGCAACAAATTATTGATAGGGTTAATAATTCAAAGGCAAACTTTATACAAAGGGCTAAAGATCCAAACAGTCCATCTATAAAGGATTGAAGAAGTGATAATGAGACAACCCATAAACTTGGATATGTTACTACAGATAATGGTATGGCAATTGTATACCCAGAAGTTTCTGCAAATTTTGAGGGGAAATTGACAGATTTTACAAATCCAGAAATTAAAAGGAAATTCACAACTAAACATCCTGGATTAGAGATAGCTCTAAACAATAGAGACACTGTTATGATGCCTTCGCATGAAGCAGAATGATTTACTAAAAATTACAAATCATACTATCCTAGATTTAAATCTAAAAAATAAATGACTGATATTTTCCTTTATGATAACTCTACAGGAGAAATTACTCTAAATGAGTATGAAATATTGTTAGTTAAGGAATTTGCAACACTCTATGATGCCAGTAGGAATAAATGTAAAAAAGATCCTACTGGTATTCATAGGTTAAAAGCCTGAAAGGAGTTTACATATATTTTTCTAATGTTGGACTTTAAATCTCCATATTTAGAATACATTGAGCAAGAAAGACATGAAGCTGCAATGCAGGATAGTGGACTGACTCAAGAAGAGTGGGACGACCCAGATTTTAGGGCCGCTTGTAGAAAATATATGGAAATTAAAGACTCATCCAGAGTACTTAGTTTAATTAAAACAGCCTATAGAACTTTGGAAAAGATGAGAGTTTTCCTAGATAATATTGATTTTACAGATATGGATGGTAATGGTAAATATCTAAATGATCCTAAAAAGACTCTTGAAAGCATAGGCCAAATAGGAAAAATGAGCGATTATCTAAAGGAACTAGAGGACACTTATAAAAAGGGACAAGAAGCCAAACCAACCCGTTATAGAGGAGATGTAGAACTCGGACTAGATGATTAATGAAACTATGGCAGAATTAAGATCAAAAAGGAAAAAGGAGGAACTTCCTCAAAGGCCTACAGATAGATTAAAATCATTTACAGAAAGATCTGAAGAGGAACTTATTAAAAGTTTACTTAAAGAAACAGATCAATCTGATGAAGATATAGAGGAATCTGAATATTATGAAGGAACTTATGAATATCATAAGAAGACAAATAATCTCTGAGATGTTATTTTAGAAGATGAAATTAAATACTTTGATCCAACATTAAGCTATGAAGTTACAGGTTATAGACCAATCACAGAAACTGAAGGACTAGATTTTGACCCCACCCCTTTTATGGAGGTTGGAAAAACTTATGAAAGGACAGGAAAATACACAGCTTTTAGAAAAGGCACAAAAGCTTATGTGGATTTTTGAAGAGGTCAGATTAAGCGTTGCGTTGAAGGTTATACTGTGGGAAAGTATAGAATAACTGGAGATCATTATTTTTTTTTAAATTTTTATAGAATGGGAATTATTAATGATAAAAAGAAAGCTGGAGCTGGTTCAGAGGAGTCCTTCCCTTTCTTTACATCTAAACAATATGAATTTTTCCATTATATAGAAATTTGTGAATATTTAAAAAAGGATGTAGTAGCACTAAAGGCACGAGCAGTCGGATTTTCAGAAATAGGCGCATGTTTAGGTGTACGCCCTTTTATTACAACCAGAAAATTCCGAACTGTGTATACTGCACATTCTGAAACTTATGTTGATGCTGTACTAGATAAATGCTGGTATCAACTTAACTGGCTAAATAACAATACTGACGGAGGTATGAAGCGTGTACGTCAGAAAATTGATAATATTAAACAAAAACGCGCATCGAAGCTAGACAAAGAGGGGGTAGAATCAGGAAGATTTAGTGAAATTGAAGGTATTCCTGCGGATCATCCTCGTAAAGTTCGTGGGGATCGTTGCGACCGACTAATGTTTGAAGAATTTGGGTCAAACCCTGTATCAAGAACCTCATGGACACAAGGAACTGCACTGGTAGAAATTGGAGGTGTCAGACGTGGAATTAAGATTGGATGGGGTACAGGAGGTGACCATGGAGCGGCTTTAGCAGGATTGGCAGAAATGTTTAATGATCCAGAAGCCTTTGGGATTTTGCCTTATAAAAATAATTATTCCTCTGATGGCACAGTCCAATTTACAGGATTTTTTATTCCTGCTTATACATTTATGCTGGGCTCAGACTTTACAGATAATCGTGGAGTTACAAATATATCTAAAGCTAAGGCATATTATGAAGATCAAAGAAGAAAAAAATCAGGTCAATCTCTTCTTGAGTACTGCTCTGAATTTTGCTTTACTCCTGAAGAAGCTTTATTGCGACAAGGTGATAATATTTTTGATTCAGTGGAACTTTCTAACAGAATTACTCAAATTAGAATTCATAAAATGGGAATTAAGCCCAGGAGAGTGGCATTAATTTGAGATAAAACTGCAGATGATAATCTATCTAAAGTTAAGGTTTTTGATAAAAGTGATAGTAATATTTTAATTTATGAGGAGCCACAATTAGATGGAAAAGATCCATTTAAGAATCTATATGTTGCAGGAATTGACTCTATTGACCAAGGAACAGAAGATTCAGCTACACAGAAAGATGTATCTGATTTTTGTATTGTAATTAAAAAGCGCGCATATGGAACTCAGGAGCCTAAGTATGTTGCGATTTATAAAGAAAGGCCAAGAGATATAAGAACTGCTTATGATACTGCTATGAAATTATTAGCTTGATATAACTGTAAGGCTATGCTGGAACATTCTAAGATTAGTATCATAACATATTTTAAAAGTAAGAAAAAAGATAATCTTTTTATGAAGCGTCCAAAATCTAGTCTAAGTGATATTAAGAGAGGTAATTCACAAATGATTGGAGTCCCTGCTACAGAAACTATTATCAAGCATGGATTAGAACTTATTAATACTTATGTAAACGATTATTGTTATACAATAGACTCTGATATGATTCTGGAACAATTATTAAATTATTCTTATGAAAATAAAAGAAAATATGATATTGTTGCAGCTATGAGTATGGCAGAAATTGCGGATGAAGAATTAATGGGATTTAGTCCAAAGCTTGAGAATAATGTAGAAAAAGAATGGAAAGATTTTGGGTGATTTATTAACTCAAAAGGTTATAAACAATTTGGAGTTATTGGTGATGAATAATTTAGAAGATAAAATACGAAATGTGATAAGGGAAGCTTTATGCTCTGAATATATTGGTAATTTAGATATATTGCATGATGAGGATTCTTATACTTTAAAGCTGGATTTAAATCAACATGAAGCTCCAATGTATTTTTCTTATCAAGGAAGTGAAGATGGTTTTCTTGATTACTTACTAAGAGATTTAAGACAACGACAAATCGATCGTGCTAAGTATTACAAAGGAATGATGGTAGATACTGGTAACGATGATACTTATTATATTGTACTAGAATGAACAAGACAGAAATCCAATTAATAGATGATGCTATTAATGAATTAGTATATGAAAAAGTTAGGTTAAGAAAGGCCTATCAGTACTATCATTGTCATCGAGATGCTGATCAATTTAAAAGTCTTGAATTTAATTATGGAGTAGGTACTCCAACAGCAGTAAACTTCACTCCACTAATTAAAAAACATATTGATGTTTTAGTTGGAAAGTATCTTGAGTTAGAACCAGATTTAAAAATTTCCTGTAAGGACTCGTTGACAGTAACAAATATAATACGAGAAAAGCAATTAAAGATTGATCAAACATTATATGAAAAGTTACATCAATATTTACAAAATAATATAATTTCTATGTTATTAGATAATAAAGAGGTTGTCAATGATCCTTTTATAGAAAAGGAACTAAAAACTATTCAGGATAATTTAGATAGAACATTTATTTCAGACTATGAAATAGCTGCTCAAAATATATTGCGCTATTTAAAGCAATCAAGGAATATTAATATGAAAAATAAGATGAGAATCTTATTTACAGATCTGCTTATCAGTGGAACTTGTTATTACAGAACAAGGCCTACTGAAAGTGGAGAAAATATTAATTTTGAAACTTTAAATACTTTAAATACATTTATAGAAAGAAATCCAAATTCTCCTTATCTTGCAGATTCTAGACGAGCAGTTATTCGTAAGATGATGACAAGAGAAATGATTTTGAATGAATACCGCAGTGAATTAACTACTGAGGCGGTGGCTAAACTAAAAGAGGCTCCAAAAATGGGGGATGTTAGAACAACAACCTATTTAGTAAGAACCTCTGCTATTCCTCCTGATGGATTACCTAGACCTGACTTAACTCCAGGTATTTTAGGAGGTCTTGAAGCATACCCTGCAATGCCAGGAGATGAGGCTCTATTATCAAATTATAATCCTCATTTAATTACAGTTTATGAGGTGGAGTGGCTTGAAGTAGATGAAAAAACTGGATATTTAACAAGACATGAAGGAGTTAAAATTGGAAATGAGATTTACATTACTAGAGGAGAAGTAGAAAATGTAGTAAGATCTTCTGACTATCCAAGTAAATGTAGGTTATCTGTAAATGGAATGTTTTTCTTGGATCATAATGGAGATCCTTTTAGTTTAGTACTAAATACTATGAATCTCCAAGATAAATATGACCTATTACTTTTTTATAGGGATAACTTAATTGCTTCTTCTGGCACAGTGGGTGATTGGTTAGACTTAGCTAACCTTCCAACTGCTCTTGGTGTTAGCCTGCCAGAGAGAATCCGAAAATGGTTAGCTTATAAGAAAAATGGTGTTGGAATTCTTGACTCTTCTCAAGATGGGCAACCATTAAATACAATATTCAATGGATTTGACGATACTGTTAAAGCACAAAGTATTCAGGCTATACAATTAGCCATTCAATCTATTGAACAGCAAGCCTCCTCTATCACAGGGGTACTTCCAGAAATGCTTGCACAATATGAACAACGAGATGCTGTTAGTAATGTTAAATTAGGAGTTACAACTTCTGGTCTTTTAACTAAGCAGTATTTTGATTGCATGGATACTGTCTATAAAGAAGTAAACTATGATTTACTTAATCTTGCTAAATTAGTATATCCAAATGGCCTACAGGGAGTTATTATTTTGGGAGATCGATATTCTCAGATATTCTCAGCACTTCCTGAACATTACACTGTAACAGACTTTGATGTCCATATTGAGGATAGTACAGCAACATTTAAGGATAAAGAAACTATAAAGGCTTTAAGTACAGAGTTAGTTAAAGCAGGTTATTCTGATCCCGAAATGATTGTTAATATTGTAGCTGCAAAAAATATGACTGAACTTAAACGTTATGTTGAGCAGTCAATGAAGATGAAGAAAGAAGAGGAATCTATTGTTCAGCAACTTCAACAGCAGTTACAACAAACAGAACAACAAGCACAAGAGCTATTGAAACAAAATAAAGAACTGCAGTCTCAGTTATCTCAATTACAAAATCAAGCTAGCCAAATGGAGCAAGCTAAGATTGAAATTGAACAACAGAGAGTTGCTCTTGACCATGAAAAGATTAAGAATGATAAAGATTTTCAGGATCAATCTATTGAGGTTAAAAAACAACAATTGCAAGCTCAAGTTGCACAAATGTTCGACAACAATCCTTATAATGATAAAATAAAACAAGTTGAATAATGGATAAACGCTTAATTATTCAGACGATTGTCAGACCTGATTGTAAGTTAATTGCAATTGATAACAGTGATTATTATAGCTTAGGAGATGACATGATAAACTTTATCATGTTAGACTTCCTAAGTTATAATGAAACTGGAGTTCCCATTGATAGGACAATCAGGGTGAGAAGAGAAGTAGTCAAGAGAGGTCAATTACTTTCAAGATTTTCTTCAGAATTTATTCTTGACAAAGATGGCACTTACTGTTACTATAAATTAGTAATTCCTACTTTAGATTATTTTAAAATAGGAGAAACTACCTATAATAACCTTAGTAATGAACTATTTTTTGATGGAAAAACTTTATATAAATGCAAGTTTGAAGATGATGATGAGCATTCATATGAAGAGGTGCTAAAAAACAGTATTGTAATCGATAACTATATAGATGCATACAAAATAGTTCACAATAATGGTGCATCACAAACTTTCTATTGCCCTGTAAAAAAGATATTCAGTGTTTGTAAACTGCAAAGATGTTTAGTATATTTACAACGGCAATTATTACTTATTAACTGCAAACATTGTAGTTATGATAAATGCGACACAGACAATACTCTGAGAAATAGAAGGGATTTTCTTTTAAGTGCAATGTATGTTTTTGACTATTTAAAGGATATAGGGAATTTAACTGAGGCTCAGAGAGTGTTAGATAGTATGTCTTCTTGTGATTCATTATGCGGAGATTTATTAAATAATTCTAATAACGATTGCGGCTGTGGAAATTCTATATAATACACTATATAGGTTATTCTCGAATGAATTGTTAAATTTAAACATTGGCTACGAATTTAATACTAAAACATTATTTACAATGAATGAATTAGTTAATGCCATTGATTATATCGAGAATGGAAATCCTTCTAATGATGAAATAATTAAAATAATACAATACTATGAAGAAATATAATAAGGATCCTTTTATGGAGAAGGCTCTTTCAGAGGAATACTATAAATTAAGAAGTTCTCGTGATTTTTATACAGGAACTTCTTTTAAGATGTCTACATGGGATCTTAATACACGATATTTCAATGATGAAAACATTATTGATTTTGTATCATATAAAGGGTGCTTATTGTATTGTACACGAAGTCATATTTCATCAGAATCCAATGAGCCTGTACCTATAATTGAAAATGATATTATTGTTGGCATTCATCCAAATATCTTTTGGAAATTTGTCATGGGAACAAATGGAAAAGGAGTAAAAGGCGATAAGGGTGATGCTGGCCCAAAAGGAGATCCTGGAGAACAAGGCCCTGAAGGTCCTAAAGGTGACAAAGGGGATAAGGGTGACAAAGGTGATTCAGTTACTGGTCCTAAAGGTGATAAGGGAGATCCTGGAGCAGGTATTATTCCAGGAGGTACTACTGGGCAAGCTCTAGTTAAAAAATCTAATACTGATTATGATACTGAATGGAAAACTATTTCTGGCGGCGGAGAAATTCCTAATTTTGATGCAGAAGTAGTAAATGTCTCTTCAACTACTCAGGCTAATGCTAATGTAGTTTTAGAGAGAGATATATTCAAATTTAGTTTTGGACTACCTAAAGGAGCAGATGGTAAAGACGGAAAAGACGGTAAGGATGGAACCAATGGACAAGATGGAGCAAACGGTTCTGATGGTCAGGATGGATTAAGTATTAAGTTAATGTATGCAAAAAGTAGTAATGTTAATACTCCTCCTGTTGTAAACAAAACTAATACGAATCCTGGATCTGTATGAAGTACAGTGGTTCCAGTTCATACATCCTCTGAAATTATATGGTCAATTACAGCATCTTTTAGAGATTCTACTCTTGTTGGAGAATGGTCAGATCCTGTTCAAATGACAGGAGAAAAGGGACAGGATGCAGTAATACCAAATTGGAAAACATACGTTTATAAATTAAGTGATAGTAAACCATCAAAACCTACAGGAAATAGTCCTAGTCCGTCTGGATGGGAAGATTATCCTACAACTAGTGGAAACTGGTGGCAGTGTATTGGAACGGTTAATGGGGAGACAGGGCTTGTAACTGAATGGTCAGAAGTAATACCAGTTAATGGTAGAGATGGCCAAGCTCAAGATGGCAAATTTACAGAATTTAGATTTGCTGTAAATACAAGCAATTCAAATCCTCCTACATTAAATGCAACAATAAGAACTCCTTCAGGATGGTCTATAGTTCCTCCTGAAAAATCTAAAGATGGATATCTTTGGATGACTACAGCAACTATTAATCCTGACGATACTTTAAATACAAACTGGACTACTCCAGTTGTTATAAGCGGAGAAAATGGAACTAATGGAACAGATGGAGTTCCTGGAACTCCAGGAGCAGACGGAAGAACCACATATTTCCATATTAAATATTCTTCTGTTGCTAATCCAACTTCTTCAAGTCAAATGACTGAAACTCCAAGTACATATATTGGAACTTATGTAGATTTTACTCAAGCAGATAGTACAGATCCTTCTGACTATACTTGGGCAAGATTTGAAGGTATTCAAGGAGAAAAGGGCGATCAAGGAATTCCTGGTACTAATGGAGAAGACGGAAAAACAAGTTATCTACATATTAAATACTCTAATGATGGAGGTACAACTTTTACAAGCAATAATGGAGAAGATCCAGGCGCTTGAATTGGAGTATATGTAGATTTTAATATAAATGATAGTGACGATCCATCTGACTATAAATGGACTAAAATAAAAGGAGAACCTGGAGTTACTGGAGATCCTGGTCCTGCAGGTAAAGACGGAGTTGATGGATTACCTGGAATTGGCATCGAAGTTCGTTACTGTTTAGGGACTACAACAATTTATGGAGGAACAAGTATTCCTGGAACGACAAGACAACCAACAGGTTGGAATTTAGCGGTTCCAACTCCTACTGAAGAGACTCCTTATATTTGGTTTATTCAAGCCAGAGTAAATTATACAAGTAATACTGATAAAGTTGGCACAATTGAAGGTAGCTGGAGTACTCCCACTAAATTAAGTGGAACTAATGGGTTAAATGGAGAGAACGGTTCTAAAGGACAAATAATTTATCCTGAAGGTATTTATAATGTTAATACTGTATATCAAGGAACTGTAGATAAAACTCCTTATGTATATGATTCTAATGATGCTAACTATTATGTTTTAAATATAGTGGGAACATGGCAAGGAACATTACATAGTAATGAATCTCCAAGTACTGATACAAGTAACAGTTGGGTTAAGTTAGAAGCATTTGAAGCACTCTATGCCAAAATTGGAATTATTCCTAACGCTCTTATTGGTTCTGCTGTATTTAATGATGCTTATATGTTTAGTCAACAAGGTGTAGATGAAAATGGAGAGATTTCAACCCACTATGAAAATTTCAATCCAATTACTCCTGGAGAACCCGCAAATAGTACAAATCCAGAAAAACCTGGAATTAGAACATTTATTCCAAATATTATGTTCAATTTTGAAACTGGTACAGGGCATATGTCTACAGGAAATATTTCTTTTGACTCAGACGGAAATATATATGCGAAAAATATTTCTGTAAATGGCAATATGAGCGGCTCAGATGAGGATGTATTGGACTTAACATATAGCTCTACTACTCAAACAGTTACTCTTACTGGGTTAAAGAATATTACTGTTTATATGAATGAATCTAATATTACAAAATCAAAAGTGCAACTATTAAATATTGATGCGTCTGTATTTGATAATATGAGTTCTAAATCAAAATATACAATTGATATATTTAATAACGGTAATATCCCATTACTATTTGATTCTACAGGATTTTATCAACCAGGATTTGATATGTTAGAGTCTTATAGCTATGTAGCAGTATTACCAAGACAAAGTATAACTTTAAAAATCTGATTATCACCTAATGCAGTAATTCCTGGAAAACCTGCTACTTGATATGCAAACTATGAAATATTAGTAAATAATCCTGTAGTAGTAACTGCTGGTAAAGAATATAAAGGATGACTGTTTTCTTCAACTAAAAATGTAATTTTGCAAAAAGTTATCGAAGTTATATAAACTATATGAAAAAAATTAATATACAACCAGATATTGACCTTCAGAATTCAAGAGAATATTATGGAGTATCTAATTCAAGAGACTTTTATAAGGGAAAATCTTTTAACTTTGCTCAAGGATGGGCACCAGGAATTAACTATTATAATGATGGTTATATTCAAGATTTTGTAGCTTATAGAGGAACTTTATTAGCTTGCCATAAGAGTCACTTGTCTAGTAGTCTATCTGAGCCAAAATTACTTTATAATGATCCTGAGGATTCTACTAAACCAACTGGTGTAGACTCACCCTTCTGGGAATTTGTATTTTCAGGTGCTACGGGTGCAACTGGTGAAAATGGCCAGGTGTACGTACCTGAGTACAATGAGTCTACTGGATTTATTACCTGGGTCTTAGAAGAAGCCCCCTCTCAAACTATTCCTCCCATGTATGTAAAAGGAGAGAAAGGTGAAAAGGGCGATAAAGGTGATAAAGGAGACCAAGGAAATAAAGGTGATAAAGGTGATAAAGGAGACCAAGGTATCCGTGGATTTCAGGGTGAGAAAGGTGAAAAGGGCGATAAAGGTGATAAAGGTGATAGAGGAGTTCAAGGAATTCAAGGGGAAAAAGGAAATAAAGGTGATAAGGGAGATCGAGGTGATAGAGGGCCTGCTGGAACTGCGGCAACTATCAGAGTAGATTCTGTTATTACTGGAGATCCTGGTTCTCAAGCTTCTATCGTAAATGTCGGAACCGCTTCTGAAGCTGCTTTCAGATTTACTATTCCTAGAGGTCAACAAGGAGTTCAGGGCATTAAAGGTGACAAAGGTGACAAAGGTGACACTGGAGAACAAGGCCCTAAAGGTAAACAATTAAAATTGTATCGAGATTTTACAGATGATACAATTAAATGAGGATATGATGGAGAACTACCTAGTCAATGGACAGTTCTTTGTTATATGGACTATCTACGAGGAGTCAGTATTGATGATGTAGATATTACCGATGATGCTCATCTTAAGGTAACGCTTTCATCTGGGCATTATACATGAACACCAGATGAAAATGGAAATCCAATTAAAGATGAGAACGGAAATATCATATATGATCGCTGAATCCCATCAACTACAATTACTAAAGGCAAAGCAGCCGCTACTCTTACTGCTGGTAAGGTAGAAATGCTACAACCATGGGAAGATCCTAAAATTGAAAATGTAGGTACAATTAAAGATCCTATTTGGGATTTTTATATACCTAGAGGATTTACTGGAGAACATGCTGTGCATGTTGGTCCAGAAGATCCTGTCACTTTTAGAAATTCTCATTTAGATGATGCAGACATTCAAGAAGCCTACAAGAATGCTGAACAAATGATTTGGGTTGATACCAAAAATAAAGCTGATTTCGACCATTTAAATGCTGTATATCATGCATATAAAGAAGCTGGAGGAACTGCTTTAGATCAATCTAAATTTGCCGAAGCTTTTGCTAATTTAACCAATGCTTCAGGATTTTCAATTAAAATTGTTGATAATTTTGAAGCTCTTGGAGAGCCTACAAAAGAAAAACAAAACATAATTTGGTTAGTCCCTGCTTCCCAAACTGGAGTTAATGACTTATATGAGGAATATATAGTGGTTAAAGCCGAAACTATGTTAGATACATATCTGTGGGAGAAATGGGGAAGTGGCACTATAACTGTAGATCTATCTAACTATTACACAAAAGCCGAGGTAGATGGCATTAAACAGAATTTAGAAGAGCTTATTGAAGATACATCGTCTATGGTGTGAAATGATGTTATTAATTAAATTTTAAACAATGGCAAGTGTTGTAAAATTTTATAGAGGACTTAGTTCTGCTTATAATCCTGTAACCCATGCTAATGGCATTTTCTTTACAACAGATACTCATAAAATTATGCTGAATGGCTCCGAGTATGGAGGTGATTCTAGCAAGAAAGTAGCTAATGTAACCTTAAATAAGAATGCTAACGGCATTGTGATTACATACACAGATTCAACCACTTCGAATTTAGACTTTGTAAAAGCAAGTTCTTTAGTCGATGGTCTTATGTCTAAAGAAGATAAAGCTAAACTTGATAGTTTAGATCCTACAGCAAGTGGTTCTTATGAATCTTCGTTAGATCCTAGTGTAGCAACAGTAGAGAAACTTGGGGGCATTAACGCAGGTACAACTGTAGCACAACTTACAGGTAAGAGTTATGATGAAATTTTTGATACTCTTATCTTCCCAACAGTTAATCCTACATTTGTAGCTCCAACTGCAACTATTTCTTTAAAGGGCTATTCAAATACTCAGGAAGTAGGAGCAAATGCTCCAACCGCTGCAAATTTTAATACTGGATTTAATCAAGGCCAGATTTTAGTCGCAGGAAAAGAGCAGGCAAAACGCGCAGGAGCTTTAGATCCAGAGAATTCGTATATTTTATATGGCTCATCTCAAGAACTTCCCGCAAAGGTAGTTAAAGGCTCAATGTCATATAAGTATCACGCTGCTCATGCACAAGGTCCTCAACCTAAAGATTCTAAAGGTAACGACTATGGTACTCCTTTAGCTGCAGGATCAGTAGATTCAAGTGCAGTTACAGTAACAGGATATATTCCTGCTTATTCAGGTTTAGTTTCTACAGCTTCAATTACAGAAGATGTAATTAAAGGATTAACTAAAACTATTTCTGCAAAGAAAACAATTAAAGTAGCTGGACCAATTTCAGAACAATATATTTGTTTTGCTGCTCCTGCAGGTTGATCGGTTTCAAATATTAAAGACAGTAATAACTTTGATGTAACTAGTTCATATACTACTAGTACAGTTTCGGTTACTGGTTTAGATGGTCAAGCGGTTGATTATACAGTATATTTATCTGGTAAGATGTCGCAACCTAGTACTTACTATGTAAACTTTAACTAATTATGGCAGAATTTTTTGGTAAAGGTATTTCGGTAGGTTCTGGTTTTGACTTAGGTGCGAATCTACCATTAGATAATAGAACAGTTCAGGCTACAATTGCTGAACGTGATTCAATGCCTACTATTCAGTTAGTAGAAGGCCTTTTAGTATATGTAAAGGAAAATAAAACCACTTATGTATTAAAAGGCTTTGATGCTGATGGTTCTAACCGAGTTTGGGAACCTCTTGCAACTGGCACAGTTGTAGAGATTATTAACTCACTTGAAAGTGATAGAACTGATGCTGCTCTTTCTGCAGCACAAGGTAAAGCTTTAAAAACTCTTGTAGATGAACTAAAAGCTTCTGTAGCTGCAGCTCTTGACTACAAAGGTACTAAAGATACTTACGAAGAACTTCCTACTAAAGGAAATAAGAAAGGTGATGTTTGGAATGTAGTTGCTGCTCATGGTACTACTCCTGCAGGTACAAATTATGCCTGGGATGGTGCAGCTTGGGACCCTCTGGGAGGTACAATTGATCTTTCAGGCTACTATACTAAATCACAAGTAGATGACGCTATTTCTGCAGCAAAAACAGAACTTGAAGCAGCTGATACAGCTTTAGAAGGACAGATTACTACTGTTACTAATCAACTTGCAAATAAAGTTGATAAGGTTGAAGGCTCAGGTCTAATTTCAGATACAGATTTAAATCAGATTAGAACGAATAAGGCTGATATTGCGAATTTACAAACATCTGTTGGAGATAAGCAAGAAGCTCTTACAGCTGGTGATGCTGTTGAGATTTCAGAAGCGAATGTTATTGATGTTAAAATTGATCCTGTTTCTGATAATATATTAGCAAAATCTGAAAGTGGACTTAGAGTAAACAGGGCAAGGGTTGCTGGTAACAATATAAAAGTAGGAGTAGCAATTACTGGCGGTGCTGAAATTGGTGCAGATCAAACAGTTGCTGAAGGTATGAAAGCTCTTAGTGATAGTATTAAAACTGCTGTTGCAGGTGGCATTACATCTATTACTAGTCCAGATAATACTATTAAGGTAACTGGTGAAGGTACTTCTAGAGGTTTAGCTGTAGATATGTCTAAATTAGTATCAACAAGTTCATCTATCCAAGTTGGAACAGACGGTAAGCTTGATATATTTTGATCAGAGATTGAATAAATAATAATTTCCCCCTTCCTCACATTTAGTGAAGGGGGGGGATTAAAATTTAAAAAAGAATGCAATTAAGTTTTCAAAAAATTGCTACAGTTCCAGAAAGTGGTCTTGTAGCAGGTAGAATATATTTTGAAACATCAACAGGTATGATTAAAGTAGCAACAAGTGCTACTGCTGTTGATAAATTTGGTGATGGCGTCAAATCTGCAAGCTGGGATGAGAGTGCTAAAACCCTTAAAATTATTAATGAAAGCGGAGAAGAGATTTCTCTAAATCTATCAGATGTAGCATCGGCATCTTCGGTAACTACAGAACTTGCAAAGAAGTTAAATATTGGAGCATCTGGAGATGCCTCAACTATACAGAGTTATTATGGACTGAAGAAATATACAGATGAAGCAAAATCGTCTGCAATTAGTTCAGCTAAATCATATACAGACACAGAGATTAGTAAAATTCCTGCCGCTATTGTTTATAAGGGAGATGGCACAACAGTTACTCAATCTGGAACTAGTACTGTTACATTTGCTGTAGGAGAAATTCCTCAAAGTAAAGTAACTAGCCTGACTACAGATCTAGCCGCTAAAGCTACTACAACTGCTCTTAACGCAGTTAAAGCTACAGCTGATGCAGCAGCTCCTCAAGCTACTACATACACTAAAAAAGAAGTTGACGATAAAGTAGCCTCTGCTGTTGGTAGTGTATACAAGATGAAGGGTTCTGTAGATGATGCTGCAGCTCTTACTGCCCTTACAGGAGTTGTTATTGGTGATGTTTATAACGTAGTTGCTGCAGGTACTCTAAATGGAGAAGCTTTTGAAGCTGGTTCAAACTTTGTAGCAATTAAAGCTGGTGCAGGAAGTCAAACAGGAATGTGGGATAAGCTAGGTGGAACAATTGATCTATCTACTTACGCTAAGAAAGATGAAGTACCTACTTTAACTGCATTTAATAATTTAACAACAACTGTTAATGGAAAAATAACTGCAAATGCAAGTATTACAGCAGGTACAGCGTGTAAGATTACCTATGATGCCAAAGGTTTAGTAACTGCTGGAACAGGTCTTACTGATTCTGATATTCCTACTTTACCTACTTCTAAAATATCTGGACTCGATACTGCATTAGCTGGTAAAGTTCCAACTACAAGAACCGTTAATAGTAAACCATTATCAGCTGATGTAGTACTTACTGGTGCAGATATTGAAGCGGGAGGAGAGCATTTTGGGCAAAATCCAATTCAAAGTGTACTTGAATCGATGGATGATAGAATAACTGACCTTACTGAGAGTAGAGTTATATCATTTAGTGGACAAACTGGGGCTATTACTGTAGATACTACTAATGTTACTAATGGGCAGGTTAAGTTTAGCATGTCGGGAAAGCAGCTTAAAGGTACGGTTAATGGTCTTAAGAGTGCGGCTTATACCGAATCAAGTATTTATGCTAAAGCTGTTCAAGGTGCTAAAGCTGATTCTGCAATTCAGGCAGTTAATGGCACTGCTGCTACTTATATCACAACTAGTAAAAGTGGAACTACAGTAACAGTTACTTCTATGCTACAATCTGTAGCTAGTGCAAGTTCAAGTGCTAAAGGTCTTGCTGAAGCTAGTGATGTAAAGGCTTATGCTGATAGTTTAATGACTTGAGTTGAATTCGAATAAATTAAGATAATAAGGGGATAGGGATTTCCCTATTCCCTTTATTTTTTAACCTATAATATTATAGGTGCTATATAAAATATAGACGCTATGGCATATAAAACAAAATTTTTACATTTTAAAACTAAAGCATCGTACGAAGCTGAGAGAGCAAAAACTACTGAAGGTAGTGAAGAGCGTAAGGTTTTCGATGCTTATATCGCATTCATCGACGAAGGACCAACTATTTGTACTTGAGGGAAAGAATATCAATGTGATGCTAATTCGCTTTCTTTACTTCCTCAAGAAGTAACTACTGAAAAACAAGATCAAGTATTTAAAAATTTGGGATGAAAAGTCCATGTTATTTCTCAATCAGATATTAATGCAACTACTTCTCCTGATGCTGCTGAAAAAACTAAACGTTTAGAAGCTACAGCTTTATTAGTTAAAGAAACTAGCCTTATATATGTAAGAGGTAATGACGATTCCAGTAACCATTATTTCTTTAAAATAAATTCTAGTTCTCAATTAGAGTTGATTAGAATAAGTATTACTACAGGAATTATATATGGAATAAATTCACAATTTGTAGATCCTGGCGCAATAAGATATGATATAACGCAAACACTCTCTAATTCTAATAAAACTCTAGCTCGTGAAAATATTGATGCTGCAAATAAAAACGATGTACTGCCTCTTACTATAGATCTTAGTTCTCAAACAGTTGAGGATTATAATACTGCTTTAGAAGCATTTAATTCTAAAAAACCATTAACAATATTTGATTCTACGGATCCAACTTCCAGATTTACAGCTAATGTAATAGGAAAAGAAGCCACTACTAATGATATTAATGTATATTTTTCATTCACAGGTATAAATGATGATAATAGTTTCAATACGATTGGATATGTTGGAACAATTAAACCTACAGGAGAAAAAACATCAAGCTTTGCAGCTATTCAGCCATCAAATACGGATCCAAAACCTTTAGGGCCATTAGCATCTTCTGGAACAGATAATGCTTATTCACGCTCTGATCACGTACATCCTGCTCAAGTTGATATAACTGGTAATGCAGCTACAGCTACTACAGCTACAAATCTTGCAACAAAACCTATACTTAGTAGGAATGAGAATTATATACAGGTAACTGTTGGAAATAAAATCTCTGATAACTTTACTGTACCATATGCTTCTAAAACATCAGCTGCAGAAACATTAATGTATGGTAGAAAGATATTTTTAAACGGAGATGTCACTGGTTCTACTACAGAATCATTTAATGGATCTAAAAATGTGACTATAAACACAACAATAAGTACTATTAATGCTGAAAAACTTACTGGAACTATTGATGCTAATAGGTTGCCAGAAATTCCTATTGAAAAAATTCCTGCAGCTGCATTAGAAAGGCTGTTTGTAGTAGATTCTCAATCTGCCGCAATGAGTGTAGATGTTCAAGAGGGAGATGTTGTTCAGATTGGTTCAGGAGGTCCTATGTACTTCTGCGTATCAGAATCTGCATCTACTTTTGCTACTAAATTTAAAGAATTCACAGCAGGAAGTGCAACTAGTGTACCTTGGTCTGGAGTAACAGGTAAACCAACATTCGCTACTGTAGCTACAAGTGGATCTTATAATGACTTAACTAATAAACCAACTATCCCATCCTTATCGGGGTATGCTACTCAAAATTGAGTAACTAGTCAAGGATATTTAACAAGTACTCCTGCAGCAACCTCTAGTACTTATGGAGGAATTCAAATTGGATACACAACAAGTGGTAAAAACTATGCTGTACAATTAAATAATGGTAAAGCATATGTTAATGTTCCCTGGACAGATACAAATACTACATATACTGCTGGTACTAATATAAGTATTAGTGGAACTGCCATCAATTGTACATATTCATATAGTTTACCTACAGCTACTGCCTCTGTGCTTGGTGGAGTGAAGATTGGAAGTAATATTTCAGTATCTTCTGGAACTATTTCATTAACCTCAGCTAATGTAACATCTGCTTTAGGATTTACACCCGCAAAGACTAGTGATATACCTGAAATTCCTATTGCATTACCTAATCCATATGCATTAACAATTAATGGTACATCATACACAGGCTCATCTGCAGTTTCAATAACTACACCAAAACCTTTAATAACGACTACTAGTTTTACTGGAACTCAGCTCTCAACTACAATAAACGCTGGATATAGTTACAGTAATACGTTAACTAGAACAGTTACTAGTTTAAATGGTTTCTCTGAGAGTAACCCTGATGCTGTTATTATAAGTACTAACAAAATATTTTTTAATGCTTCTAATGCAATTAAGATGGATGGTCTTGGAGATTTAGCTGGTGGAACTTATTATATCTACTGCTTAAGTTATATGGCAAATGGAAAAATTGCTGTTAATGGTGCAGTATATGCTTAATGCTTAAAATATTATAGACATGACAACATATTCAAAAAAATATTTTAATGAGGAGACACAACAGTGGGAACCTCTATACTCTACAGAAGGGCGTTCTGCATATGAAACTGCAAAGTTAAATGGATATACAGGAACAGAAGAGGAGTTTAATAAAGTATTATCTAAAATACCAGTAATAATCTCATCAATTGAAAGTTATCCTACTGAAGGAAGTAAAAATTTGATTACTTCTGGAGGAGTATATCAGGCATTAAAGGATTCAGAAACCTCTGCTGAGGAAACTCATCAAGAGCTCCTAAATGAAATTTCTAATGTAAATAGTACCCTATCTACTGAAATTTCAACTGTAAACACTAATCTTAGTAGTAAGATTAGTCAGATAGAAACAACTGCCATTCCTAATGCAATTAAGGCTGCAATTGTAGATAATTTAGACACAGAAGATTCAAATAAAGCCCTATCTGCTACTCAAGGAAAGGTTTTAAAAACAATGATCAGTAATTTAGCTAATCTTAGAATTGAAGTATTGAATGAACTTCCATCAACTGGAGAAACTAATGTAATTTATCTTGTTAAAAAGGCTGGAACTAATCCAGATGTACATGATGAATACGTTTATGTGGAAGGAAACTGGGAAAAGATTGGTAATACTGAAGTAGATCTTTCTAATTATTATACAAAAGATCAAGTATATACTAAATCTGAAACTTACAGTCAGGAAGAAGTAGGCACATTAATTACTGAAATTGAGGGCAAAATTCCAACTATTCCTAATGTAGAGACTAGTATGTCTGGGACTGGTAATGTTATTACTTCTATTGACGTTGATGCTTCTAATAAACATAAAATTGCTGCAGTAAAAGGAATTTCAGTTTATTCTGAATCTGAGATAGATGAAAAATTATCTAATTTAGGAGATGTTATCGCAGAGGCCCCTTTTACAACAACTGACAGAGTAATTACATCAGGCGGGGCTGGAAAGACTGTTAAGGATTCTGGAATCTTATTAACTAATCTTGCTACGAAGGAATTTGTAAATCAATTTGAGCCTGAATGGGATAAAATAGCTAATAAGCCTTCAACTTTTACTCCCTCTGCCCATACACATACTGTAAGTCAGATAACTGATTTTCCTACACTTGGAGCTTTAGCTTCTAAAGATAAAGTAGATGAATCTGATTTAAACTTTAATATTCCAGAAGGAGTTGTTGTAGATTCTGCTTTAAGTGCAACATCAGAAAATCCTGTTCAAAATAAAGTTATTACCAATACTCTAAGTAGCTATGTTAAAACAGCTGACTTAAATGTAACTTTAGGAAACTATTATACTACTAATGAAGTTTACACTAAGGAGGAAGTAAATGACAAAATAGCTTCTGCAGGCGGTGGAGATGTAATGGCTAGTGGAGACCTTGCTACAGATTATATTATAGTTGGAGCAGGTGCCAAATCTGTTAAAAATTCAGGGCAAACTCTTTCTAATCTTGCATTAAAAAGTGAGATTCCTTCTTTAAGTGGATATGCAACTCAAAGTTGGGTTACAAGTCAGGGATATTCTACAGAAAATACTTGAAGGCCAGTTAAAGTTGGAAGCACAACTTTAAATGATAGTTCTACAACTCTAACTATTGCAAATGGCACTGGCATAGGATTAACATTTGTTGATGGAACTTTAACTATTACTAATAACGCTCCTGGTTCAGCTTATACTTTACCTATAGCAGATCCAGAGACTCTAGGAGGTATAAAAACTGGGTTTAATGAAAATTTAGCTAATATACCTGTACATGTAGATGGTGAAGGATGCGCTTATGTCGCTGTTAGTAAGAGTTCTGTTGTAGCTGCTCTTCAATATACTCCAGCAGATGTTAATGATATTCCAGAAATCCCTATAGCTCTTCCAAACCCATATGCATTAAACATTACAGCAGGAGGTTCAACTACAAACTATACTGGGTCATCGGCATCCACTATTAATTTAGATAGTATTTTTTCAAAGCCTTTAGCTAGCGTAGATACTCCAGGTAAGGCGGGTATATTCTATGGTTCTTCTTCATCATATTCAGTAAGTACTGTATATGTAACAAGTAGTAATCCTGATGCAGTTATTGTAGTTCCTACTGCAACAACAGTAACATTTGGAAGTAACTACGTAAAAATGAGTGGTTTAGACGATTTAACTGGAGGTAGTTATAAGTGTTATTGTATAACTTATATTAATACTGGGTTAGTGTTAGTTAATGGTGCTATTTATGGCTAATAAAATTTCAAAATTTTTAGTGCAAGAATTTTAATATTTTTGCACTAAAAATTTTGATTTTATAAATATAATCTCTAATTTTGTAGAGATAGAAAAAATGAATTTTTAATGGTTATGAAAATGAATGTTGCAACCAGATTAGCTATTTTAACTAATCTGCCAGAACAAGGAAGTGTTCTTGAGATGATTTCTGCTAGAAACATCCGCAAGAAAATAGACTTCTCAAGTGAGGAGATAACTTCTCTTAACTTAAAAGAAGCCGATGGAAAAATTTCGTGAACTCCAAATGTGGAGGACATTGAAGTTGAATTTAATGATTCTGAGACAGAGTTCTTACGAACTGTTATAAATATAATGGATCAGAAGCATGTCATTACAGATAATATTCTTGATTTTGTAGAGTTGATTCAAAATTAGGTTTATTCTACTACATATTTAGTTTTAAAGTTATATCATATAACGCAAAACAAGTTCTTTGAGGAATATATACATAAAAGGGATTCGAGAATGCGTTTTGTAGTGATATAGTATCAGACTGAGGGAAAATTTTAACGAAAATTCGTAATTAGACAAGTGAGTTCCCAAAATGTCCATGCATGATGTTATAAAACGTGTTATTTGATAACCACACTGGAATCCAGTGTAGTATTTTTTCATTAACTTTAAAATTAAACAAATTATAGACGTAGTAGAAAAACAGATTGTACATGAGTACGACGAGGATCGCAAAGAGTATGCATCAAAAGGTGTCGCTGGTACTGGCTTAGGTCTTGGTATCGCAGGAACTGCTCTGGGCCTTTGGGCTCTTAGCAAATCAAACCTGTTTGGAAATGCAGGCTGTGCCGCTGCAGGTGCTTTAGCAGCTGAGGCTATTTCAGGCCCATCAACTTTCCAAGCTTGGCAGCATTCTTGCAACGCTGAATTAGCAAATCAAAAAGCTCTTTATGACTTTGCTTTACTGTCAGCTAACGCTCGTTTCAACGATCGTCAAACAATCAATTCAGAGATGTTTGGTTTATACAAAAGCCAAATTGATGCAGACTTCGGACTGTACAAAAATCAGAGAGACCAATTCGACGTATTAGCCGATCGTATTGGAAAACTTGAAACTGCTGCTGCTGTACAAGCTGCTGTAGAACCTTGGAGAAGTAAAGTAACTAAGATGGAGATTGCTAGTGTAGCTGGCATGGTAGGACTTGAGGCTGAGCGCAGAATGTGTGCTGACAATAAGATAGTAAATTATGCAAATAATACATTCTATCCTATTCGTGTAGCTGCTGTTGAAGTAGGTACTGACACAGTACAGCGTTCACTGTATAATCCTTTATGCCCTTGCTCAGGATATTCAAATAGCATCCTATTTGAGCCTACAACAACTCCTGCAGCCTAGTTAAAATCTTAGTTTAAGATGTATCCTGTGAATCAAGTTTTCCTAGGTAATCCAGATCCATTATTAGCTTCTGACATTACCGATCAACTTCAAAGGGTAAAAGCTTATGAATCTCAATTAATGCAATTACAGAAAACAGCTTCAAAGGAGCTTATTTGGGATTCTATTGATAATGAGATGAATGCTCTAACTGAAAGTCAAAAGAATCGATTTTTTGAAGATAAAGAATATAGTGAAATCACTACATCACTTCAAAAGATGGTTCAAATAGAGCTTTTAAATTTAGTTAAAGCTAAAATTGAAGGCACGCAAGAAGGTAAAGAGTTATTACAAAGGCAATTATCAGTAGTTAAGAAGTTGAAGAATAAGATCGTCCAAGAGACTGACAATGAGATGGCTATCTTTAATAAGTTCCGCGAATTTTCTAAGGATAACCCAAGTCTAACCTATGAAGAATTCTGTAAACAATGGCGCAACACGTAGACGTTATAATGAATAATTTAAGGAACTTTGTGAGTGTTAAATTAACCTCACTATCACAAAGTAATCCTATGATGGCTTTAATGAAGCCTCTAGCATCTAGAATAATTGATAATAACATGTACAAAGTTGAAGCTTTGCTAAAACAGATTTCAGACAAAGATGGATTAGTTGATGTTGAAGGTATTCTAACAGAAATGTCAGATAACATAATTAACACTAAACCATTTAAAGTGGAAACTGGATTACTTGGGCAACTTGAAATAGGTGCAGGAAAAATAAAGATGGATATCCCAATGGTTAATAAATCCTTGGTTTTGAATCAACAAGATCTAAATGAATTAAAAGACATGCTCTCGCATTAGAAATCAGAAGATGGAAAGGAATGGTATTTTTTATATCATTCCTTTCTTTTTTATAATACAGATTATAATTAAGTGGGAACACTATCAAATAACTCCAAAGTTGGAGATAAAGGTAAAGATTTAATTCTGCAAACATCAGGTAGAGTATATGTTCAGGTAAAGGATAGGTTCTATGAGATTAACTTTAGAGGAGATGATGAAGAGGATAAAGATGGGGAAAAAGAAGAAACTCCTCAGGTTATTTTTGTAGATAATGAGGACTCCTTAACTGATTTACAATATCCTGGAGATAATTATCTTATATTAACTAAAGATGGGAAGTTCTTCATTACTGAAAATGAAGGATATACTCCAGTATCTATTGCTTCTCAAATTAATACTACATTTACCACTCCATTAACTATAACAACATTAGAAGCTCCTTTTAATATAAATTCTACTAATTTAGTTAAGAACCTCAATTCAGAATATTTAAATGGAATCTCATCATCTAGTTTTGCCAGAAAGAATCTAAATGAAACTATTTCTAGATGAACTATAACAGACCTTATTAGCGATTCCATTAGAGATTCAGAAGGGAAGTCTAGTTTAAATTTAAAGAATGGCTCGTTAACTATTGATACTATTAGAGTAAAAAATCTAATTTTATCGGATGATTCTGGAGGGAATGAAGAAAATCCACCATTATCAGAATCTGATTTTGATATTATTAATAAAAAGACATATTTTAGTAATGGAATTCTTATAAAGGCAATTAATATAATTGATAAATTAGACTCTTCCATAAGTCTTCCAGATATTCAATATTTTTCTAATGAAAATTACTTAGTAGGGGGATATAGTATCATTGATCTTATCTATACTGCTTTTAATGATGGATTACTGTTAGAATTAGGGTCTATTGTTGATTACGCTAACACTTTAACTTCATGTCAAAAATTAAATTCAAATAATCAGTGAGGTCCTCACACACTAAATGATACTGACTTTGTCTTAAATGAAGAGGGCATCTATCCATACAAACAATATAAATTTTTACCTGTTTCAAGTTCTGTATATGAACAATATAAATATGGTTCAGATAGAACTTGTTTAGAAGGAATTTATAATAGATGATATAATATAACTGATTATACAGGAGATATTGCCTCAAAATATCAGGGAGTAACTTTTGAATTAACATTAGAAAAGCACTCATTAAAGGCAGGGGATTTTCTTTCAGGGAAGAATAATGATGGCACAATTGATGTTATGGTTGTTGGATGTACTGAGTTTTCAGCTAGAGTAATTCTTTCAGGAAGTGATTGCTATTTTACTAATACTACAGAAATAGATATTTATAATGAATGGGCTGAATCCCCTCCAGTTACTGAGCCAAATAAAACCATCTATGAAAATATTACTTCTTGTTTAGAGGAGCAGGATGCTGAAAAAGGCTCTTCAATATCTGCAGATCCTAAAGTTGGAGATATTTTATTTACAGATTCTTCAGGAAACATTATTGGAAATATCTCTGGGACTGAAAACTCCATTTTTGGTACTTTGGAAGGCTATGGATTAACATCTGAAGGTAATTGTTACTTTGTAAATCCTGGAATTGCATTAGTTAATACTGATAATTTAAATTATCTGAAGCTCTATAATAAAGAACAATCTTTCATTGGCATTAATAAGAAAAATGAAAAATGGATTACTATTGAAACTGATGGAAGTTGTGATATGAGAAGGGATAGGATGTATAATATTAATAATCACCTTTCATTTTGCAGTTTTGGACCTATAAGAGTTGAAGAGGATGGTTCAGCAACAATTGGTAGTGGAGAAACACAAATTACTATTACTGCAGATGGTAAAGTTCAAATTCCAGAAGCCTGTATTATAAAATAAAAAATATTCTAATATTTTATTTGGACATTTAAATAAATGTAGTTATATTTGCAGCGAATAGATAATCTATAACTAATAAGGAAAAATAAGAAATATGCAATTTGAACATAATCAATTTGACAATTTGCTGGATGATGAGACTACTGAGGTCACAAATACTGAAACTCAAGAGGAAGTTATTGAGCCAGCAGGTAATTCTACTGAGGAAGAGGAAGAAGATTCTTCATCTTCTGAAGAAGGAACTGAAGAAACAGGGGAAGAAGATGATCTGGATGCATTTTCATCCTTCTTAAAGAGTCGTGGAATTCGGGATGGAAAAACTATCATTTATGAAAACGAGGAAACAGGAGAGACTGAAGAGGTTGATTTTGGAACTCTAAGTAAGGATGAGCAGCTTTCAATTCTTGAATCTTTAACAGATCCAGGTCTTTCAGAAGATGAAATTGAAACTATCAATTTACTTCGTAAGACGAATTCATCATTTCAAGATATAATTACGTATTATCAGCAACAAGCTATTGATGAATATAAGGCTAAAAACAACAGCCAAGAAACTTATACCATTGATAGCTATTCTGATGAAGAATTATATTTGGCAGATCAAAAAGCTAAATTCCCTGAAATGACAGAGGAAGAATTAAAAATTGAACTAGATGTAGCTAAATCTAATGAAGATCTCTTTAAAAAGAAGGTAGATTTAATTAGAAAACAATATAAGGAACAAGAAGAAAATCATATCAAGGAGCAGGAAGAGGCTGAAAAAGAGCAACAGAAGGCATATCAAAATATGTTTGTAGATACATTAAATGATTTTAACTATATTTCTTTGGATTATAAAGATCCTAAGAGTGATAGTTTAATTCTTGAAGAGAAAGATAAAAATCTAATTTATGATTATGTATTTAAGCAAACTCCAGAAGGTGTAACTAAATTTGTTGAAGATTTATCAAAACCTGAGGTAATTGTTGAGCTAGCTTGGTATAGATTATTTGGTAAAGATACAATTTCTGACATTAGTAATTATTGGAAAGAAGAGTTGAAGAAAAATCGCAAAGCAACTCCTCCAAAACCAAAATCTAATGTTACTATAAAAAAAGAAACTAAACCCCAATCACAGGGAACCTCTCTTAGTTCCAAATGGGACGAACTATTATAAATAAAATAAATAATTTAGTATATGAAAATTACAGGTTTTACTACCATACGCCCTGAAATGGCTTCTACAAGAACGTATGAAGACTTTTCTAAGTTCTTAGGCACTAATCCTGCTAGACTAGGTATCGTATCGTCATTATATGATCAGTATACGGCAACTTACCTTACAGAATCGCTGATGAACATTTATACGATGGAGAAAGATCGTAAGAATGCATTTCAATCAATTAACTCATTCATGGTTGAGTGGGATATTGATGTGAATTTCATCAAGCGTGTTCCTTTCTTATCAGTGCCAGAAGGCGATGGTGCACAGGGAACAGACATCGTAGTTCACTTCCCTGAGAACTACTATCAAAAAAATGACGTGTTTATTATCGAAGGTTCACGTCAGCAATTAATCGTTCTTAGCCGTCCAGTTCGCAGAAGCGATGCTGACTTTGAGCTGATTTGTAAGATTCAGGATTCTGACTATTCTGCAACGCTAGATCTCTCAGCTTGCCAGCCTGGTATGAATACTCGTTTCTTAACAAACTATCAGCCTGAGCTGCATGAGGAAGGTTATACGAAATATCAGAGCAATACTGAGAAACATAGAACTTTCATCTCAATGCACCGTTGTGATGTTTCCTACTCAGCTAAATATGCTGCAATGGAAGATCAGTTTATCACAATTGGTAAGGGTGATGGAAAAGATGATGTAACATATAAGATGAATCCTGCTGCTAAGGATTGTTTGGATACTTTCATGTTAGCTCGTAACAACTCATTACTTTGGGGTAAAACTAACGTAGATAAGTATGGTAAAGCTAAGATCTTCGATCCTGAAACTGGCCAGCCTATTATCTCTGGTGATGGTATTATTCCTCAGATCGAGCGTTTTGCAGGTAAATATGTATTTACGAAATTAAATATCAGAATCTTTGAAACTGCTCTGCAGGCAATGGTTGCTAAATCAGAGAAGCCTACTGGAAATCAGTATATCTTCATTTGCAACACTGCAATGTGGAATGATGTACAAAGAGTAATGTCAAATTGGATTCGTGACTACAAGACTAATGGTGCATTCATTTATTCAAAGGCTACTAATGGTTATATTAATCTTGGTGCTACTTACAATGCTTATGAGTTTGCAGGTAATACCATCGCATTTAAGATTGACCGTTCCTTTGATATTGAGTTCCCATCACCTCGTAGATTTGGTATCTTCCTTGACTTAACTGCTGATGGAAAAACTGGACGTCCTGCACTTTCAATGTTTACATTTAAAGGTCTGCAGATTGTTCATAACTGGTTAACTGGTCCTGGTGGACGTGATGGTAAATCAGGTGGTGAGGTTTCGACTCCTGTAGCAGGAGCTAAACTGATCAACTGGGGATACGCTGGTGTAGGTGTATTCAATCCTTACAGATCGTTCATCCTGATGTCAGAGAACTAAAAAGAAATGTGTGAGAGATTCCCCTTGTAATAGGGGAATCTTATCACCATTAATAGATTATATGATGTATAGATAAATTTTGAATAAGACAAAATATGAATAGTATGAATAATGTAACGGAAACTAATAATGCCAGTAATATCATAACACTGCGTAGTGTATATGGAAAAGTAAAAACCTACTACTTTAACCCAATGAGAGGTAAGAATGGAATGTATCCTCCTTTTGTAAAAAGAGTTAGAGTTAGTGCTGATGGACGTGATACAGAGATGATTTTAAGTGAACAAGATTTAAATAGTGAGCAAAGAGACTATTTTATCCCTGAAGATCTTGAAATTATTGTAACTGATGGAACAACATTTAATTTAAATGATCAATACCAAGCAAATCTTTGGGAATGTATTAAAGATTCACATTTAATTGCCCCAGAAAGAGGTGCAAAAGATGAGCATGGAAATTTTCTTATTGATGGCGATATTAGACGTTACGGATTAGCAGAATTATATGTAGAGCGTCCTGGAGTTGAATCTAAGAAACGTGTGTCTCGTATTAAGCAAGTAACAAAAGCATATACTTTTATTGAACAGGATAGTTCAGAACATAGAAAGGTTATTTGCAAACTTCTAGGAAAGACAATGAGAAATGCTCCTGATACAGATATTCAGGATTATTTATATCAAAAAGCAGAAAAAAACCCAGAACTCATTATTGATATTTATACCAGTGCAGATCAAAGTCTGAAACTTCTGCTAATTGATGGCAAACAAAAAAATATTATTAGAGTACAAAGTGGTGTTTTAATGTATTCTGATACAGCTCTTGGAGTTACAGATGAGGCCGCTATTCTATTCTTAAAGGATCCTAAGAATAAGGCTATTTATGACTCAATTGTTTATGAGGTATTTGGGGATATGAAGACAGAGGATGTTGTAGTAAAACCCAAGGCACCCAAAAAATAATAAATTAGAATATTATGACCGCTAGAAATTTATATGAATATGGTTTAATAGAACTGAATAAGTTAGAAGCGCCAAGTCTCTTAACTGAAGACTATGTTTATTTTTTAAATAAAGCGGTTCAACAATGTATAAATTTAACCTATAATAGATACGATACTAATCAGCAATCTACTGATGATTTACGAGTTCTAAAAACCACAGCGTTATTGCAAAACCCAAAAAAGTTAGAGAATGCTGATGATTTGACATCTATTCAAGAAAAAATAAACTCTGGAATTCTATCATCAACTTATTATGTGGATCTTCCAAAAGACTATATGCATATGCTTAATTGTATTGTAGGTTTTACAAGAACAGAAAATCCTAATAAGAAAACTCATTGTGATAATGAGGCTGGAACCAAAGTTTATTTTACTGCTAAACGACTTACTGCAGATATGTATGGAGGAGTAATTAATAATTATTATCAAAAACCTTCATATAAAAGGCCCTATTACTATTTAAATAATATTAACATAAAGGATAGTATAATTACAAACCAAAATACTGATACTCCTTTATTAAAATATTCAGAAGGAGAATATGATAAAGATGGGGCTTTAATTAATACTCATTATCTTAATGATAAAAATTTATCTGGTATTGAAGGAGAACCTGGCAATCGTTTAGCAAATCCCTCTAATGTACGACTGGAATTAAGATTCGGAGACGATACTTTATATACGCCTACAGAAGTGTATATTGAGTATATCAAAGCTCCTATGTACATTAGATTGAGTCAAGAACAAATTGATGATATTGTTGACTCATCCCAAATTTTAGAATTCCCAGATTATATGTGTTACGAAATTTTGAATATTTTCGTCAGATTAATTATGGAAAATGCAAGTGATCCTAGATTACAAACAAACATTCCAATTAATCAGACTATTCCAGAAGCACAATCTAGGAATTAATAGTACTAATTTTAAATAAATACACAAGTATGTTTGATTTTTTTAAAGAGGTAATAATCAACTCAAATACTCTTCCTAGAGAGGAAGGTATTGATGCTGCTGGTAATGCATTTAAGCGTTTCTATGCATTAACTTCAGATACCGCAGCTGAAGATATCGGCTCAGATCCTGCACATTATCGTGCCCCTAAAGAAGGAGTATTCCGTGTTTTACGTTGTGCAGATTATACCAAATCAGGTGTTAAAGGACCAAAAGTATATAAAACTGCAGGACGCAGAGGAAAGGTAGCTGAAGTTGCATTTAACCTAAATCCTCTAGTTAATCAGATTGGGCAATATCGCATTCTAGTTGATATTAGTCTTGAAGGGCGTTACTATAGTGATTATAAATATCCTTGGTCAGAATTCCATAAACCAATTATGGCAGAATTTGAAATAGTTTCTGGAATGGATTTAGCAGCTATGGTAAATGCAGCTGTGAAGGCTTTAAAGTCGTATATTCCTTCTGATTATAAGTATGCTGTAGTTACAAGTAAAGATGGTGTAGTAAAACTAATAATGTCTGATCCTTATCAGATTATTAAAGCTGCTAAAATCCAGAAAGTAGAGGAAGATGGATGTCTTAATGGATGTTCTGGTGTAAAATATGAAGATGTGATTGTTGCATCAAAAGATGATATTACAAAAAATATTGCGCCTTTTGGAACTGGTGAGTGGCTAGTTGAGAACTTACGCTTCCCAACATATCCTAACCTACGTTATGCAGGAGTTAATGATGATGAGAAGCCTGTTGCAGGTGCTTTATATACACAGTTTGCATTTGAGTATGTATCACCTCGTAGAGGTTTACATGGTCAAGGCACTGTTGGCCAAGCTTTGGTTTCTGTAACTCACCATGTCTTTTATGTTCTTAATGAACTTGCATCGCAGTTTGAAGCTGAAATTAAAAAAGCATTTGGTGAGAATGTAGTATATCCAGTTACTCCTGAGTTAACCATTTTAAATGCAGGTAAAGGAGAACCAGGAACAATGGTTGTTTCTGCTGCAAAGGTAAATGCAGGAACCGTTTCCTTAAAGGCCACTTATAGTGATTCTGAAGTAGTTGGAATGGAAGTTGATGAGGGAGTTGAGTTTAAGCATGTATCAGGGCCATTTAAGGTAAACAAAAATCCTGATACAAACGCATGGACTCTTAGTAAAGATGTTGATGAGGTAGTTTCTGGAAATGAAGGAATTATATCAGCATCATATAAGGATGCATTTACAACAATTAAAGTAATTGTTGAATAAATATATAATTTACACAGTAATGGCAGGTGGGAGTCTTTTTCCTGCCTGCCATTAATTTTTAATATTACCACCTATGACAATAGAAGCCATAGCTAGTGCCGTATGGAACAATGTCTACGACGGCCTAAAAGGAACTGTAAGTAATCCAGCAATGTCATTAGAACAATTAACTGATGAGGTTGTTGCAGAAAGAAATAATATTGCAAAAGAATATCTTTTAAAAGGAGTTATGACTTTACAAGAACTTTATAATGCAGTAAACTGTGTTGAAGTTAATTGTAATTTTATGTCAAAATGTTGTGATCTTCCAGTTGGGAAGAAAGCCCTTCACTTTGAAATTCCTCCTGTTCTTCTTATGAATGGAATTTCCACAATTCAATTTGTAGGAAGTATAGATAGACAAGAACAATATAGTGTTTATACTGATGTAAGTTATAAATATCATTTCTTTAGAAAGAGAGGAGCTGATAAACCATTTGTTTATATAGACCCTACAATAAACTCTAATGGCAACATTGATGGCTATATCTTTAATGTTCCTTTTGTAAAATATATTTCAGTAATTGCAATTTTTTTAGATCCAAGAAAACTATTAGAATTTGATTGCTGTAATGATCCAGAAGCTATAACAGAATGTGGAATTATCTCTAATGATATTATCCATAGACTAACTGAGAAGAAGATTAGATATTATAGAACTGCGATGTTGCCTGCACAACCAAATACTCAAACACCTTTATAATGATTAGGGGTATTATTTACAAATATACATCTCCTTCTGGAAAAGTATATATAGGACAAACTTTAAATGAGAAGAAAAGACGCCAAAGTTGATTTAATTTAAATCGCCCATATGCGGGCCCAAAAATTAATGCTGCGAGAAAGAAATATTTACCTGAAAATTTTGAGTATGAAGTAATATTTAGAATAGAGTCCTTAATTAAAGAAGAGATAATTGAGATGTTAAATAATAAAGAAAGACAATATATTCAATTGTTTGATTCTATCTATAACGGATATAATATTTCGATAGGTGGAGATTCAACTCTTCATATCTATTCCGCAGAAACCAAGAAAAAAATTTCAGAGCGTGCAAAACTGAGATATAAAGATTCTCGTAATAGACATATAACTTCGGAAGCAATAAAAGAATATTATACTACACATAAGAGTGTTGTTAGAAAACCTGTACTACAATTTTCTATTGAAGGTATGTTTATTAGAGAATGGGAGTCTGCGAAGGCAGCTGGAGAAGCATTAGGAATACATGCAAATAGAATAACCACTTGTTGCAAAGGGCATAGAAACCATGCAGGGAATTCTATATGAAAATATAAAACAGATTTCACAGAAGTCCCATTAAAGATCTCTATAGGAGTTCAAAAAGGATCCACACTTCCTGTATATCAGTATAATTCAGATGGAATTTTATTAAAACAATGAACTTCTATTACAGAGGCAGCTAAGGAATTAGGATATAGTTTAAGTAATTTTAGTACCTACTGTAATGGGAGAAATAACCATGAATATAAAGGGTTTTATTACTTTAGAGGACAACACAAATATGAAACTACATAATTTTAACTCAGTTTATTCCATGGCAAGTATTGTCTATGGAATCACAGTAGATCCGACTAACTTTGAAGATGTTGCAATGTTAGGATGGGAATTAATAGGAAATAGGCACACAAAGCTGCATAAGTATATTACAAATACAGTTAACAAACGTATTCAATTGCCTTGCAATTTAGTGGAGATAGAATCAGTCACAATTCCTTATATGGATGCTCAAATGACATCCAATCAAACCACTTATCCTCAAGTATATAATCAATATGTTGAAAAATATATTGAAGCTTGAAAGTGAGATGAGTCCACTTTATATGAAGCTGGAAAAATGATTAAATATAGAGAGGAAGGGGACGAGATTGTTTTTGATAGAGATTTTCCTAAAGTTATCATTCTTTATCATGGAATTATTGCTGATGAAGATGGGTTACCACTACTTAATGATAAAGAAGTTAGAGCTTTAGCTGCATATGTTGTGTATTCGGATACATATAAACAAGCATTAATGAGGAAGGATGGAAATCTTGTTCAACTTGCACAAGTAGCTAAGGCTGATTGGATGAAAGCCTGCACAGCAGCTAGAATTCCAGATATGTTTACACAAAATGATATGGATGCCATTTTAGATGTTAAAACTCGTTGAGATAGGAAGCAGTACGGAAAATCATTTAAACCAGTTCTATAAAATGCGTTATTATACTAGCCATTGCATAACTTCTACTGAATTATTTAGAAAATTTAAGAAGGATAAAATAAAACTTTCGAAAAAACAGTATTTAAAGGAATATAAAGCTGATACAAGGCAAGAGTTAGCTGCTAAAGTACTTAACTATTGTTTGTATTTAGTGGTTTTGGATATCATAAATAATAATGTTATTTTTGCATTACCTGATACATTTGGATTTAATTCTGAAATTGCTATGAAAACATTTCAGGGAGATGAATTCAAAGAAATGTGAAAAAAGGGTAAATTTAGAGACATTGACTTTGTATTATCTGGATTTAAAGGCCATCAGTTATTTTATACTTTTGAAACTAAATCTGGAGTGAAAGAAAAACCCATCTATGTCAATAAGAAGTTAAAAGATATTATTAGTGATAATACGAACGCAGGAAAAAGCTACTTCTAATGGATATTATTAAGTACTATACAGATTATATTGATGAAGTTAATGAGAAGTTTCCTTCTTTAAGCAAACATGAGATAAAACAGATATTAAATTATGGATTGAAGATGTTTAATACTTGTCATAGGAATGGTTTAGATACCATTAATATGACATCATATTATACTATGTACACAGGTAAATTATTCAACGATGATTTTACACATTATCATTATTGAAGACTAAAGTACAAAAGAAAGCTGAGATTTCTTTATAGACGACAAAAAACTATCTATGATGGTCATTATTATTTTGGAATGACTGAAAAGGAATTTGAGTACTATCAATCTCAAAAGAAAAATAGAGGTACTAGACGACAAGTCTTTCATTACCCCTATATGTTTGCTTACAAAATAAAAGAAGAAGCTTTTGCTGATCGAGGTCGTAAATATTTCTTTATAGTTGACTATCCAGAAGATGTAGGATGGATGTTTTACAAAGAAAATTGAACCACTCGAAGAGCAAGATATTTTGCTTATAGAGATGACAATGGAAATATACAAATGATTTAAGTATGGCAAATAATACTAAACAACAAGCAATAAATACTTTTACAGGTGGTTTGAATACTGATTTACATCCATTAACAACACCTAATGACATTTTAACAGACTGTATTAATGGTACAGTTATAACATATAATGGCAATGAGTATATTCTGCAGAATGATATGGGTAACTATAAGCTGGACAAAGCTAAATTATATGCAGATTATATTCCTATTGGAATTAAGGAGTATGGAAATATTATATACATAGTTTCATATAATCCAATTGATAAAAAATGCCAAATTGGCTCATATCCTTCTCCACAAACACTATTTGATAATTCTGAATATGGTTCTAAAACCGAAAATTATCAAGGGGTTCCAACTTATACATTAGACCCTGATTGGACGTGACCAACAGATCCTAATAGTTTAATAAATGATGGTATTGTAAACTTAAAAGGTACAAGTGAAAACCCTGCAACGGATGTACTATTTACTAATACTAAACCTAATCAGAATTTAAGAGTTTTCTTTCCTGCTGATAGCTTAGATTTGAAAGACACTTTTTTAAATCCTGGTGATAAGTATTATTTAAAAAAGGAGGAAGGGGAAGATTCTCGTTGGAAATTTCAACGTTGTGAATATTATACATTAACGGAATCTAAAGAAGCCTTACCAATTGAAGAAGGTTTAGTAATTTCGGATCCTGATGATTATGCTCCAGAAAAGTTAAGAAACGTAACCTGAGAGACTCCAGGATGGTTAGCATATAAACCTTCTCTTATAGAGCCAGCTTCTTTTGATTTATACTTAACTGATATAAAAATTCCAAGCTTCCTAACCAGTACTTCTACAAGACAAACAGGAGAGGGAACTGGAAAATTATCTTTTAATGTTCAAGGACAGTTAACAATTAATACTACAGGAGACTGAAAAGATTATTATGATAATCTTAAAGTTTATTTTGATTATAGCTATGCTGGGGGTAGCTGAAAGAATGATTGAGATAATGGATCACATGTTAATAGTGAGGAGAATGGAACTCCTACTAATTATGGAAATACTATTGATATTTTAACTTTTAATAATCAGAAAAGTTTAGATATTTCAAAAGAGGCTATTGAAAATAATAAAACAGTTGTTATTAGAGCCACTCCTTATATCATTGATGATACTTATGGAATTGTCTATGATAATTTAGCTGTAACATACACTATTAATTTAGGGGAATTGTATAGCATTAATGAAATAGAAACATTCTCTATTTATAAATACTTATCAGATGATGAAGGAGTTACAATCAATTTTAGTATAATTAGTCCAACATCTAATCTAAGTCAGATTACTTGTAAATATAGAATTCATGAAATTGGAAACGAATTTAAACAGCTCGGAAAAAATACAGATTATCAAGACATTGATAGCTTGAATTTATTGGGGCAAAATATATTAACGATTAATTATGGAACTGAAAATAAAAACGATTGATTTCAAAAAGAAGAAATTTATATATTTGAACTAGGTTTCTTTAATATTAAAGACTGAGAGGTTTATATAAAAGCTTTAGAAAATCACATAAATTATCCAGATAAATATCCTGATAAACCTACAATTAAACCAATTCATTGTGCGGCTGAATTTTTGATTACATCTGAATTGTTTAATACATTTTATTCAGAAGAATCAAGATATCAAGACATTAAGTTAACAGAATGGACATCTAGGATTAAGAGTAATATTACCATAAATAAAAATATTGAAAATTTTATTAATGATGATTCTAAATATATATACAATAAATATATAAGTTGTTTAAATCCAAATGAGTTATTAAATATTGCCTTTTATATGGATGAAGAAGGAAATATGTTAACAGAAGACAATTTTCCAAAGAATAATTTTATTTTGGATTTAAGTCAATCAGAAGTAACTGCAGCAACAAAGGTGATCAATAGGGCAGATTTATCAAAAAATGCTTATTATGGATGTATGTCCACTCATATTACTAACCTTAAATATCATATACCTGCACCTTTAATATTAAATACTAATAAGGGCATGTGGGCTGATGTAACCTGAGATAGCGTTGTATCATCATCTGTTATATTATCTGAGAATGGAAAACAAGTTACATATTATAATCCTGCAAATGAAATTCCATATTTGTTAAAAACTAAATTATTAAAGAATGAAGATAATCCAGTAGATACTTCTGTTTATACGATTTACACAAAAGCAGAGTTAGCAGGTTATATAAGCGATAAATACGAGGGAAAAGATGGCTCAAGATGATATTTATATAAAAATTTATTTATTAAATTTTCAGAAGAATGAAAAATCAAAGAATTAATTACTAATATTCCTGAAACTTTTTGAACTGAAGAAAATCTAAAAGAGCTTGAAAAAAAGACCTTAGTGGCAGGAGGATTACTACGTAGAGCTTATAGAATCACTACATGAACTGATTCTTCTAATAATCATACTTTAGCAGGACTTATTGAAACTGATCCTGAAGAAAATTTTGATTTTAATACTCTACAATTACAAAATAAGGATAAACGATATAACCAAGGTAGACAAGATGATGGTAATAAATTAATGCAATTAGTAGACGATTATGTTACTAATAATGATTTTGGTTGAACTTTTGTGCCTGTATCCCCTACTACTACTGTAGATACAACTAGGACTTCAAGAGGATGATATTTTGGAGATGTAAGTGCAGATTGTACTTCTGGAAAAGGAAATTTTTGTAGTGGAATTGGAATTATTTGTAAAGCTTCTGTAGGAGGTTCTAAAACTGTAGCTGTAATAAATTTTATGCCAGTTGAGTTAACTTCTTTTAAAGGAGCATTTACTGGAATAAACGATAGATTTGGAGTAAACAATAAAGTTAATAAGGAATCTAAATGGTTAGTAGCTTCAAATAAAATATCCGCAGCAGATATTTTTAAAGTTAATGATGAGTATACAGGAAATCAATATATGCATCAATGTGTTGGTGCATTATTATTTGGATTAGGAATACAATTATACGGTGTTTATGATTTACATATAGATTATAAGAATTTTCTAAAACACACAGATTCAAACATAAGGGTATATTCTGAAAATTTGTTTACCGTAAATTATAAAAGAACAGATACTTTGAATTCTATTTTTTATAAAGGGATAAATATTAAAAAGGATCTTTCTAATCTTAATTTAGATCAATTATTTTCTAGTATAAATATAAATCCTAAGTTTTATAGTACTACAAACTTGAGTAATGGAACTTTTGCACATGTTACTATTTCTTCAAAAACAAATAATTATCAATATATAGATGCAGTTAATGCACCAATGTACTCTACAACTTTTACATCATTTATTTCACAATTAAATGCTTTATTACAAAAAGAGATAAATAATTGATTAGCAACTCGAAACTATTCAGAAAATAAAGTTTATTGTGATTTAGAATCCACAACAGTAAATATTGATTTTGTAAAATTTATAGGAAACTCATTAAGGTTTGAATACAATAATGATAGAGGAAATTTCTATTATGCTAATTTTCCAGAAGCAGTTTGGTTTAGCAGAAAAAATAATGAAACTAGAAGTGGATTTGTTAGAGGAATTGATTGGGGAAATGCCATTATATGAAATAATGTTAGTAGTATATTAGTACCTTCGCCAGAATTTAAAAAACGTGAATTAAATATAACAAATAATGGGGAAAATAAAACTAACCGTTAAAAAATATAAATCAGAAGGAGATCTGGCACATGAATATAATCCACTACATAATAAATTAACTAAAGGAGGAGTTATAGAAGACTTCGAAACTGATGAACTTCAGTTTGATTTAAATAAACCAGTGGATATAGAGTGCCAGCCCTCTTATGATGGTACCGTTAATTTAATTATTAACGATGATTTGAATCCCCCCAGAATTATAAACACAACATATTCTGTGATTGAGGATAATAAGTATAGACGAATACTTAGAAACCAAACTGAGCAAACAAACTTATACAAAGAAGGTTTGATGGATGCTCAGACCAGATTATTTAGAAATATAAACAAAATTCCTAAAATAGAACTTTTAAATATTGCGTATCATGGGCAATTAAAAGGAGGAAATTATACTATTTATTTAAAGTTAGCTGATAATGATTATAATAAAACAGATGTCGTTGCTGAATCAGGAATAATTAGTGTATTTAAAGGGACTTTAGAAAAAATATATTCTATATCTGGAACATTAGAGGATGAAAGGACAGATAAAGCTATTAATCTGCAGATTAATAATATTGATACCTCATTTGCTAAAGTATTTGTTTATGTAAGACGAGAATATTCTGATTTAAATGGAATATTAAAAACTGAGACTTTTCAAGTAAAAGAGCCTTACAAAATTGTGGGCTCTTCTCTACTGCTAACCTTAGATGGGTTTGAAGAAACATTAGCAATAAATGAAGAAGAGTTAAATATAAAATATAATATTTGTACTGGAGTAAAAACTCAAGCTCAAGTACAAAATATGCTCTTCTTTGGAAATGTTCAACAGACAGTAGTAGCTAATGATGATTTGCAAAATATCTCCTACTTCATAGAAGCTGAATGCACCAAAGGTAAAGATATTGGGTATGTTAGACCTGATTCTTATACCAGAAAGACTAATTTAGATAATGTAGGAAAAATTGAATACTATAATCCAGTTTCTATATACTATTCTTTAGGATATTGGCCAGAGGAATTATATAGAATCGGAATTGTTTATATTTTTTTAGATGATTCCATTTCCCCTGTTTATAATTTAAGGGGCTGCAAATTTACTATTGAAGACTACGACATTCCATTTGACACTGATAGGAATCACTTAACTAATTTTAAATATGGAACTTCTGAAGATGCTAACAATAGCTTTACAGAGTTATATAAAGATAGGGAAACGGGAGAAGTTAATGTTATTAGTAAAGAAGATTTTTTCTTAGCAGGAAGTAGTTTTTTAGCTAATACTAAAGGAGTATTTAAATTTCCAAGAATTAATATTCAGAATCATGAAAAGGGTAAAGAAGCTACAGAACCTATTGGTCTTAAGTTCACATTAAATTCTGATTTAATTACAGAATTATCTAAATATAAAGTAAAAGGATTTTTCTTTGTTAGACAAAAGAGAATTCCTAATGTTATTGCTCAAGGGTATTCTATAGGAGTTGATAAAGTATCATATATTCCAATGTTATTTGATCAGAAACTAAATGATGAAAAATATCAAGATGGAATGTATTTTACAGAGTCTTTTATTAATAGTAAAAGAGTACTTTCCACTTCTTATAAAGATAGAATAATTAAAACAGGTTCTAAACAATCTTCAGGGTTACTTTGTGTTGATGCTATGGTTAATCCTCAAATTCAGTCAATGTTAGATAACTCAGAATTCTTACTTACTAAAGAATTTGATTTTGAATTAGCCCATACATCTTCATTTGAAAGAACTTATCAAATAGGGGTTCCTGAAGGAGAATCTAACTGGAATAAAACTATACTTAATACCCAAAGTAAATTAATTTATATTCCAACTGATATTCCTCTAAAATATGTAGATGATTATGGTTTTTCTACACGAGCGGGTTCCTCAGAGGACGCAAAGGATTTTAGATTCTTCTCAAGCAAAAACTATGAGAAAAACAATAATAACATTGTTAGAGGGGTTTACTGTCCTTTTGTAGGAACTAATCAGGATTTAAAGGATAATACTATTTACACAATACGAGTAAATAATTACTCTCAAGCATATGAAACGCAGTATTTCAAGATTAGAGGAAACGATTTATCCCCATTTATGGCAATTAGTCCAAGATATGAGATTAGTGATAAAGAGCTAAAACCAAAAACAGTATTAGATTCTGAAACTAAAGAAGTAGTAGAAATACATTGAGTAGAAAAGTATATAACAACTTATCAACTTGAAGAAAATAAATGGGTAGAAAAATCTAAAATTACAGAATACTGTGAAGAACATATTGATGATGATTATTCTACTAAAGAAGAAATAGTTGATGATATAAAAACTGTAACTTCGTATAACATTACTGACAAACTATTTGCCCAAGTAGTTCCAACAGTATTCAGAGGGGATTGTTTCACAGCTACAGTAACAATCAGAATCAACACTAACTTTATTGATTCTGAGGTTCCTACTAATGATATGATTGTTAATCCAAATACATGGAAAGATGGCTATAAGGGATATAGTCAAACATCTACTGAAGATTGGAAGGATATCAATAGAGCTGATATTAATACTGTTCCTATGGGGCAGTGGTTTACATATAAATGTCTTTCTAATTATAATCTTGGATTGCGTTCAGAAAATAGACAAAATGTAGAGGAAATGGCTTTGATGGGAAATGCAAGAAGCTTTTATCCTTTACAAGGAATGACTGTTGCTCCAGTAAATAAGATTCCTGAATCACAATTGCTAAATGCAGGATACTCAACTTCATTACCATTTAAGAAATACTTTACTCAGCCAAATGTTCCTTATGTAAAAGACATCTTTGATACTAGAGTTATGTTTAGTAATGTACAGATTGAAGATGACTTTAGAAATGCATATAGAATATTCCAAGGATTATCATATAAGGATATTGAACGTCAATATGGAGCAATTGTTAAATTACTTTCATTAGGTGCAAATCTTTTCTGTGTATTTGAACATGGTTGTGCTATTATTCCTATTAATGAAAAAGCATTAATTGCAACAAGTACAGGTCAAGCTATTCATATGTATGGATCTGGAGTACTGCAAAATCAAGTAACTCCTATATCTCCAGACTATGGAAGTATTTGGCAAGAATCTATTATACGTACTCCAAATGGAATTTATGGTGTAGATACCTATGCTAAAGAGATTTGGAGATATAATGCAAATGGATTTCAGATAATTTCTGATATGTCTGTTCAAAGATTCTTACATGACAATATTATTTTACAAGAAAGCGATAAGTATCCTATTATCTCTTTAAAGAATGTAAAAACACACTTTAACAATTATAAAGGTGATGTTATGTTTACTTTCTATAATGGGGATAAAGTTTGGAATTTATGCTACAATGAGAGACTTGAAAAATGGATAACTAAGTATAGTTGAACTCCTCTTGCTTCTGAGAATATTAATAATATCTTCTTATCTTTAGATAGAAAAAGGGCTTCTATTTATGGTATTATTTATGATAACATAAATACTGAATCTGGCCCTCATATTGAAGATAGAGCGGGCTTTAATAGAACTTGTGGAAATCTTTGGGAGTATGGTGACATTACAAGAACTATTGTAATGAAAGGTTATGAATTCTTTGATAAATTTAATGTTAGAATTACATCTATTACTTCATCTGTTTTAGATGAAAACGATGTGGAACATACAGTTAGATTCACAGATAAACCAGAAGACCCTAAATATGACATTAAATGCAAAATTAGTAATGCTCAGGATTTAAGTTTCTCACAGTATTTAGTTGGAGATTATGACCAGGATTTCAGTCAGAAGAAAATAGGAATAACTCAGGATGGAAAAAATCTTAAGCTTATAGTAAATAGTTTTGAAGAAGTTGATAAATTATTATATTTAAAAATTAATTTTGAGGTTACTCCATTTATTAATACAGAACTAGAAAATACTGATAATCCTTATGTAAATGAGGAAAATATTTCAGAACAGGATGGGGAAAATAAAGTTAAAGCTCTAAGTAATACAATAGAGGAATCTATAGTACTAATACGAGATATTACTGAACTTCCTAAGGAATCTCAAGAAGCTTATGAAAAGCTTTTAAGAAATGGTTTTTATGTTCATGGCAGAGCAGGCATCTTTAATGAGATTAATTACTTTGATGGAAATCCTGATAATGAAATCCTTCCAACTAAATGGTACAATAAACAAGAGCCTTTTGAGTTTGAATTTGTTGTAAATACTCCAGCTGGAGTTCATAAGATCTTTGATAATCTTGTTATGATTTCTAATAATGTAGAACCAGAAACTTTGGAATTTGAAATTATCGGAGATGTGTATGATTTTAATAAAGCAGGTCTTTATAAATCAGAGCATGCTAATTCAGATAAATTTTGGGATATTGATGGAAATTTCGATAGTGTAGGGTATGCTAAGAAGAAATTAGATTTAGAAAAGGCAACTGCAAAGGACGGTAAATACTCTCAAATTTTTGATAAGCAACAGGTAGAAATTGAGAAAGACCATGTTCTGAATCAGTATATACTAAAAGTTAAACAGCCAATTAAAAATATAAAAACTTATGGCAGAAGACTTGGTAATATTGAATACAAAGAAGATCGATGGTTTACTACAATTACTCCTATATATTATAAAGATAGAATTGTAGGTACTGACAGTTCTACTGGATTAAAAAGTACACGAATCAGAGACAAATGGATTAAAATTAGGATTAAATATACTGGTGAGAAACTAGTAGTAATTAATGCTATTCAATCATTATTACGGTTAAGTTATGCATAATAAAATAGTAAAAGCGTCATCAGGCTCAATTATACCTACAGGATTTAACCCTTTTGGAACTTCCAAAAGCCCCTTAGATGATATGAATAAAATGAAACTAGGGGCTCCAGGACCATCTAAAGAATTTACTAAAGCAGCTCAAAAAAATGCCAAGAGTGCAGCTAATGTTGCATCTACTGGTAATAAAATGGGAATGTCTGGAGGATTACAAGCAGGTTTAGGGGCAGCAAGTTCCATGCTTGGAGGATTATCTACTTCAGGACTAACTCAAGAACAAGCTTCAACAAGAGAGGGCATCCGCAGTGCAATCAGCTCTGCGGGCCCTATTGGAGCTATTATCGGAGCTGCTTCTGGAGTAGTAGATGCAATTGGTTCTGCAACAGGTCTAAATTTAGATAATATTGATGCGGATGCTGCAAAAAGAGCAGGTATTGGTGGTAAAGCTGCCACTCAAGGTTTTATTAATAGTCTTCCTGGTGTATCCATGCTTGTGGGTATGTTTGGAGGTAGAACTGCGAAGTCTTATAAATCTGCAGAAATTGATCAAATGACAAATGCCTATGGAGGATCAGTTGCAGATATTAATGCCGCTCAAGCATTAAGTGGTAAGAGAATGTTAGGAACTGGTAAAGCTAATAAGTTTATTAGAGAGCAAAATAGAGTTAATAATCTAATAACTGATATTAGTTTAGAAAGTAAACTTAGAAAATCTAATAGTGCTGGTGATACTTATTTATCACAAAATCAAAATAAATATGCTGGATACACTCCACAATTACTATTATCTAAAAAGGGAATGAAGTTCCCAGAGTTAGATACGGCTAGAAGTCTTATTAATTCCTGAAAAGTTAAACCTACAGAAGATCCTCAGAAGTTTCAACTTGGAGGAAAAATGAATCTAATACCAGAAGGTGCCTTACATGCTAGAAAACATAATCTAGAAAAAGTAAATCCTGAATTAGAAGGACAAATTACCAGCAAAGGTATTCCAGTTGTTGCTCAGGGAGAAGGAGGAGTAATTCAGCAAGCAGAAATTGAAAAGGAAGAAGTTATCTTTCGTAAAGAGTTTACCGATAAATTAGAGAGTCTATATAAACAATATCAAGAAGATTCGTCTGATGATGTTGCTATAGAGGCTGGTAAACTTATCTGTTATGAATTATTGAAAAATACTGATGATAGAAGTGGCCTAATTAAAAGTATAGAGTAATGAAAGAAACTATAATTGAAATAGCAGATAAGAAATATAAAGTCTTAGTTGCAGAAACAGAAGAGGAAAGAACTCAAGGTCTCTCTAATGTAGAATCTATGGATGATGATGAAGGTATGCTATTTGTTATGCCTGAAGATCAGGGTCAGGTTGTATTTAATACAGAGGAAATGGAATTCGATATTGATTTAGTTTTCATAGATCAAGATGATGAAGTTTATAATGTTGTATTAGGTAAAGCCCACAGTTCTGACTTAATTACCTCTACTCCTGATGAAGAAGATGGGAGAACTAAGTATGTACTTGAAGTTAATGCTAATTCTGGTATTCAGATTGGAGATGACTTAGATTTTGAGGATGATGAAGACGATATTAGTGAGAATGATATTGATAAAATGTACATTCTTGGATCTGATGGAAAACCTCAAATGGATTTAGTTGGGGGAGAACGAATTGTTAGTAGAAAAGAGACACGAGAACTAATCCGTAAAGCTAAGAAAGCTAGTAAATCTAAAAAAGACGCAGACTATAAGAAGTTGGGCAAATACATGTTTGGAATATTATCTAAACAGGATAGCCGTGAACCAGAATATGTAAAATCTCCAAATTAAATTTAAATTATTTGGATTATTTAAATAATATATGTAATTTTGGGAAGTAAAAAGAGTATAAGACAATATGTCTTATAAAGAGTAAAAACTAAATTATATTAATAAAATAACAATAAGTAATATGGCTTATATTAAGAAATTCCAAGAAGGTGGAGCTGCTCCTACAGCTGCTCCCGCTGGTGCTCCTGCAGGTAGTGAGCAAGATCCTATTCAGATGTTAGCAGAAATGGCTATGCAAGCTTTACAGGGACAGGACTGCCAGATGGCTATGCAAGTATGTGAAGGCTTTGTTGCCTTAATTCAGCAAGCTATGGGAGGCGGACAAGCTCCAGTAGGACAAGCTCCAGAAGGAGAACCCGTCTTTAAGAAAGGCGGAAAAATCGCTGGACGTAAGACATGTGGAAAGAAAGAGAAAGGCGGAGACTTAAATATCATTAAGAAGAAATAAATCTAACTAATGATTAATAGAGATAGAAGGGAGATTGTAAGTAGTCAATCTCCCTTTTTAAGTATAATACATTGATAAAATGGCACAGGTAAATATACAAAAACTCCAGGGTGGAGGAGCTGTAAAAAAATACGGCAACTTTACTAAGGATGGTGTGACATATCAAGTTGACGACGACTTTCTACAGGCTATGGCGGCACACGGTAGTTCAATCACAGATGATAGAGCTAGAGCTGATTATGGAGCTATTGTTAATGCTCTTAGATCTGGTGTCGATTTATCATATGATTCTAATACTAACGAGTTAAGAGGAGATGTAACGTTTGACAACATGAATGCCCGCCAAAGAAGACGTGCTGCAAGACGTACCTCAAAAACTGGAGAAGCATTAGATAGTACTTTTAATGGAAGAGTAAATCAAGTTAAAAGTGCAACAAACGCTTTACGTGGGTTTAATTATAACCAAGTTACTCCACAAGCGAATAAAAATAAAAGTGTCGATGTTTCTAGAAAATTATTTCTTTCATATAAAAGAGATAAAGATGGAAACTTAGTACTTGATGATAACGGGAGAAGAATATATAATACTGACACTGATAATGCAAGCATTTTTGATAGATTAGACTTTTTAAGAAATCTTGAAAAAGAGGAAAATATTGTAGACTGGAAAGGTTATAATAATCAAACTAAAGATGTGTATTCAAGGTTCGTTAAAGAATACACAGATTGGGATGGTTTATATCAGAGAATTAAAGATGGAAGTATTACAGATAGTGATATTAATACATTATCTAAATTAGGTATTCTTGATAAAACTCCAGAAGTAAAATCTGAAGATGCTGTTATTGAAGAAGCATATACAAAAGCAGGATTAGATCCTAAGAATACATATCTTAAAGATCTGAATCTAAAAATGAACGCTGATGGCACATATTCTTTAGGGGAAGGTGTTGATGCAAGTAGTTTATTTGGTTCTGGAAATCTTTACATTAATGATAACTGGTTAGACTCTCACCATGAATATGAACCTTTAAAAGGATGGTTTTGGTATAATAATAGATTAGTTCCTAAATCTGTTGCTGAAGACACTAATTCTATATTCTATAAGAATTTGGCAGCATGGAGATATAACAATACAAATAATAATTATGGAACTGAAAATATAGGTATTTGGGGTAATAGTTCAGATCCTTTTACAACTTATGATTCCTCTAAGTTCTTTATCCCTGGATTACGTGATGATAAATCTAACATAAGATTTAGAACTGTAAGAAATCCAGAAGATCCCGACAATTTAATATTTGAATATTATAATAAGGATTCTGCCAGAGATATTCATGGGTTTGTAACTCCAGAAGGGATTAATAGAATCCAATATAATACTAAAACTGGAGAAACCACTAAATTAGATCCGTTAACTGGAATAAGCTCTAATTATGAGCCTATTCAAAACTATATTAAAGAATATTCTGAAAGAGCCCCTGGATATTATGAATCTGTTGTATTAGATAATGATGGAAATTCAATTACTTTATATAGGAATCCATATGACAATAAGGATGTTTGGTTCTTTAAAGAAGGAATGAATCACCCTTATAAGCTAGCTCCTCAAGAAGTTGATGAATTAGTTTCTCAGGGACTAATACCAGAAAATGCACAGTTATTTAATAATGTTTTTAGAGGATCACTTAATAGAGATTTGGTTGATGAATTGCAGTCTAATAGACCAAACTATAGAGGTCAAACTAGATGGGGGAAAGCAATTGATTATCTCTCATTATTTGGAGGAATATCTTCATTAATTAGAAGAGTATATACAACTAAAACTCCAGAGGTAAATGGCCAGCCATGGAACAGAACTCCTCAGAATATCTTTATTCCTAAGCACCAATCTGGAGGTAGAATTAACTATGGAAAGGTAGAAAACAAGAACATTGATAGTTCTATAAAGGCAAATAAAGTTGGAGATTCCTCAAAGGCTGCTAGTAATGCTGAAGTTGCTAGTGGAGATTTAACTAAAGCTGATAAATTACAGATTGCTAGTATTGCTGGTGATGTTGCTGCATTAATTGCAGCAATTCCTACTGGAGGAAATCCTGTAGCTGGAGCTATTGGTTATGGTTCTTCTTTAGCACAATTTGGAGCGGATGTTTCTAGAGATGGTTTCCAATTTGGAGATTTAGGAAGTCTAGCTTTAAACTTAGGATTAGATACTATAAGTTTACTTCCTGGAGTAGGTATTGCTGGAAAATTAGGAAAAACTGCTAAACTAGTAAAGAGTTCTGCTAAAGTGCTTAAAAAGGCATTAATGCTGGCTGGAGCTGGTCGTGCTGTTGGGGCTGTTGGAAACATTGCTGCTGGGAAGGGTACATTGGATGATTGGAAGGCTTTAAGTACAGGATTATTTGCTATTAAAGGAATTAAAAATGAGGTTCAAGGCCTAACAATGACTAAGTACAATGGAAAGGCTCCTAAAGTCACTAAAGCTGAAACTGAATCTACTGGGAAACTAGGAAAGCTAACTAATAAAGCAAAGGGTGTAATAGAAGATATAAACTCTAATACTTTTTCTGGAAGCTATAATCCTTTCAGTAAGAACTTTAGATGGAGAATGTCCAACAGAAGTTTACCTGAAGATTTTAAGTTATCTGAACTTAATGGAAATACATCTAAGTTAAGAACACTAGGCAGACTTATTGGGGAGAATCCTAATATTGCAAAAGAGGTGCAGAGTAAGGGTTGGGTATTGCCAGAACAATTACGTTGGAATTCTAATCATGGAGGAAACTGGTTCTATCGTTCTCCTGTATTTACTAAAACTCCTACATTTACTCCTCCAAAATCTAGACTGTTACTTCCAAAATTTGCAGGAGTATGAGAGGAATTACCTAATAGAGGAGGGTTAGTTTACAGACCTCAAAAACTGTTTAAAAATGGAGGTAAAATTCTTAAAGCTCAAGGCGGATCAAAATTCTTTGGTAAATCTATGGATACTCAAGGGGTTTATGGTTCTTTTGATGCAGAGCCTGTTATAGTATTAGCATGGGAAACAGGAGTAATCACACCATGGCAAGCACAAAAAGAGGCAAGACAGAGATTAATGGCAGAGAAAATAACAGGAATTGATCCAAAAACGATGTTTAAAGCTTCTTCATCTCCTCAACTTTTCTTAGGAAGGAATCAGTTCAAGCCAATAGAAAATCAAGTCCCTCTTAATGTTCAGTATAATAGGACTCAGAGAGAAAATGCCTATTTAGATTTAAAAAATCCATATAGAAATATTAGTACCTCCAGTCTTAAAGAGGAGGTATCAAAGCCTGAATCTTCTAATAACACTGCATCTAATAACGTAGTTTTTACTGGAAGTGCTTCTGATGGAAGAGGCTTTTCGTTTAATCCTAAAAATTTATTAGATTTAGGTTCATTAGCAGGAGGATTAATTTCAAATGCTCGTCAGAGACGCGAGTTAGCAAGAGGAATCAGAGCAGCAGCTCAAGGGCAATTAAGATCTATGCCAACAGAAATCTATGCTCCATACACAGATATGGGACTTGCTCGTATGTATGGGGATAGAATAAAGGATATTCGCCAGTTTAAAACTGTCACAAGCGATCCTAATCAGGTAATGGCTGAAAGACTTATGAGAGATCAACAAGCTGATCAATTGGCTAATGAAAGAGATACTAGATTATCTCAAACTATTAGTGAATTTAATGATAAGGACCTTGCTGCAAGAAGAGAATATGCTAATCAACGTACTCAAATAGCAGATTACAATAAGGCAGTTCTTGGCCAAATGGAAAATATGTTAGCTCAAAACAAAGCAGCTAAACAATTTACAGCTTGGAACCAGATTATAAATCCTTTCATTGATCAAAAGAGAATGGATTTGGTAAGAGACCAGCAGGATGAACAATTGGCTGCTACAGTTAGGGATAACATTGCTTTACAGCAGAATGCTCAAAAAACATATTTAGAGTTATTTAATTCTGCAGAAGCTCAAAAGGCTTGGGAGAATGAGCAACTTACTAATCCAAACTGGAAGTCTGATTATGGTGACTCTGAGGCAGGACGTCAAAAATTCTTAGAGAACTATTACTCTGGCTCTATTCAAAATCTTCAAAATGACATGATGATGAGATCTCAGTTAAATAGTTATTTGAATAGTCGTAGTAGATTCACTGGAAGACGTAGAACTATTGACATGCCTCAAAGTACAATAGGAAATTACTATAGAAATCCTTCTTTTTATAGAACAATTCCTGTAATTAAGAAAAAAGGAGGAACTATAACTAAAACTCAACGATATCGTGATTTTGATGAACAGGCAATCTTAGATAAAGCAAAAGATTATAGAAAAGCTGTTCAGAAAATGGATGATAATTTAATAAAATTATTATTAAAAATGCTTTCGTAATGAAAATTCAAAAATATCAATATGGAGCTTCATATACTCCAATTTCAAGAGAAGTAACGGGACAGTCGCAGGGAGAACCTGCGACTTCTCCTTCTTCTGAAAAGAAAGACGATAAACTAATAGAACAAGAGATCATTAAAGTATTAGGAGAGAATGGAATTCCTACTGATGTTGATTATTTTCTAAGCCAAGCACAATCTTTCTTGCAAGATTCGACTAACATCTTCTCTGGGAAAAAGACAAATACAATGAGTCAATTAATTAGACTCAGATCATTGGCAAATAGATTACAGCATAATAATGCACTATATAAAAATGCAACAGATAGAATTAAAGTAGAAAATACTGGTTCAGATGTTGCTATTTCTAATGATGGGAATTTATATGTATATGACGGAGAATCGGTAAAAAAGGTTACTCCAACAGATTATAGTAAGAATCCAGAAGAGTATCAAGTTTTAACTAATGCAGAACTAATACATTTAAGAGAGAGGGATCCTGAGTTAAAATTTGATGAATCAATTCTACATGATTTATCAAATTCAATAGGGATGAAGTCTATTATGGAACAAGTAATAGGTGCAATTAAAAAGTTTGGAACAAGTACTCAAAAAGGATACACAGTTAAGGCTGGAGGTCAGGTTCAAAGAGGATTGGAAGCATTGATGAGTTTAGGCCCTGATGGACTTTATGAAATAGAAACTTCTGATTCAAAAGCCGCCCAAGATATCAATTCTGCAATAATTTATTTATATAAAAACTTAAACACTAATGCAAAAAATGTGTTACGTGCTACAACAGCTGCAGAAGGTTTAAATCCAAGTGATGTGAATGATGTTACACGTATTTTAAAAGAAGCTTTATTTGAACATACAGATACTTCTATTAAAGTTAATGCTATTAAAGATCCAACTAAAGGTAGTGGTTCTGGAAGCGGTGATTCTGCAGGTTCACAAATAAAAGAAGTTTGGGGAGACTTTGTAACTAAAGATGGAGGATCATACAGAAATACGAATATAGTAATGCCAGGGGGCAACGTTAGTTTCAATGTTCCAGCTAAACACTATAATTTTATTGAAGGTAAAGAAAATACTGCTATTGATAATGTAACTTTAGGGGATGAGTCATTCAATAATTTAATTTCTAAAGGACTTATTGATACAAGAAGAACTTCTTATATTGGAGATTTGCCTATAGATAACATGGCATTTGCTGGAAAAGACATAATTGTTGATAACACCCATGGAGGAACAGTAATGTATCTTCCAATTAAGCAGGATGGAGAACTAGATCTTAGTATGATGAAGCAAATGAGTGAAATTCAAGATCAAATTATAAAAAGTAGAATTACTAACACTGAAGCTAAGAAAAAGATCTGAGAGGACAATGGATTTACTTATAATGAGGCTTTAGATGTAGGAGTTCCTGTAAATGAAACTCTTGGAAGATATTGAACTCAAGTCGCTTACACTTCAACTGCTGCTAATTCCTTTAAGAATAAGGATTTAAAATCCTCATCTATGTTAAGTCCTGTAGATGATTCAGTTATTGAAAATTTAGGAAGTGCATATAATCTTAATCCAAATAATAAGAATAAATCTAAAGTCGATTTAACTGCAGGATGGTTTGGAAAATCTTATCAGGGTATGTTATTTATCCCAATGCAAGATAATCAAAATGAGGTATTGGTTGCAGGAGGTGCTGCATACATGCCTAAACCAAACACTGATGTAATAAAAGCAAGACAAGATGCAGTTAGATTGGGAGGAGGATATGATTATGGAACAGGTTTATATAATAGAAATTTAGCGGGAACAACTGCTGGAGATTTAGACTAGAATATGGAAAATAATGCAAAAACAAATGATTGGTTTGCGTCAAGATTATTAAATGATGACAAAGACCCAGCTTTTCTTTTAACTGAAGGAATTACTCCATTAAATTCAAAAATGGAAACTCCAGAGTTTTATAAAAATAAAACTAAGGTTAAAGAAAGGTTTACAAAGGATAATGGAGATTTTGATGAGGATACCTTCAACAAATTTTATACTGCGATATCAAAGGAGTTTGAATACTTAAGTGCAATTGATTCTGAGAACTTTGTATTAGATAGTTATGAAAAATCAAGTTCCAATTTTACTACTAACTTTGGTAAAGTAAAAGATCAACATATTATTGCTTCAATTACTCCAAATCCATTAAAGCAATCCAGAGGTTTAACGGTATGGAATAAATGGTCTGACCCAACTATTAGTAATAGGGAAGCAGCACAAACTAATCAGTATTTTGATCCAGAAACGAATACATGGTCCTCAAAGACATTAAATGAGTTAGGTGCATTTGGATTATTAAATGAAGAAGGCCTAGTATATGCTACATGGGATGAGGATGGGGAACATATAGATCCAATGACCAAGCAAAAAGTTCTGCATAAAGCTGGAGAATGGAAAACTGATGAATTTGGTAACTTCTACGCTGAAAAGGCAGGAAATAAAGAAAACTTAAACAAACAATTTGTTACTTGGTCTGAGATTCTTACAGATGATAATAGTGCATGGAACAAAATTGACATCTTTGATTCTGACAGTCTTGATTCAAATATCCCAAGAACAATTTTACGTGCTGCAGTTATTGGAGGTTCTTTATTAATTTCATATGTAGGTCCCACTATTGCATATACTTCAGCAGCAGTAAATCTTACTAGAGTAATGCCCCAAATATTAAAGACCTTTACCTCTTTCTTTTCGGAAGATGTACAGTTTGATACTTTAAATAGGTGGGATAATAATATGAGAAAATTTGGAAGGTCTACCTCCGATTATGCTCAAGACCATTTCTTTAGTTTTGAAAATATTATGGATCTAGCAGTAGATTCATTTATGCAATTAAGACAACAAAGATTAATTGCTAAAATCCCAAAAAGATTGGGAATGCTAAAGAAAGCAGAAAAAGTTATCAATAATGCAACTAAAGTAAGTACAGCAATTAGCCGTGCTTATTTAATAGCTACTTCTACTGAAGATACTTACAACCTTGCACGCAGTTATGGATTTGATACTCAAACATCATCCATGATTTCTTTAGGAACTTATATAGGTATAGGAGCATTATTTCAAACTGACTATTTTAGAGGTATGCTATATAATACTCCTGACTATGAGTTAAAGAGGGATATAAAGCTATTAGTAGACAATTACTTAAGAAATAATGCTAAAGTAATGTCTAAAGAATTAGTTGAAAATGCAACAGGAGAAGCTAAGAAAAATCTCTTTAAAAAGTGGGGTAATAGTATTTCTACATTTCTTAAAAATCATGTCTATGATGTAAAATCTGGCCGTTTTGGAATTGCTGCAGGAGCATTAAATGAGGGCCTTGAGGAGGTTGCTGAAGAAGGAGCACAGGATATTGCTTTCCAAATAGGTAAAGGATGGAGTGATCTTAAATCTGTTTTTACAGGCAAAGAATATGACCATGATTATACATATTTAGCTAGTGATCCTTTGTCACGTTATGGAACAGCTTTCTTTGGTGGTGCTCTTGGTGGAGCTATATTTAAATTAAGTGATCGTTTTATATTTGATAAAGCAGCATATAAAAATTGGAGACAGATGCTAGGAAACAATAGTGAAATCTCCAAGGAATTAGTAACATATGTTTCTCAAGGGAAAAAGGATTTAATTCTTTCTGAGATTGATAAACTTCAAAAAACTCCTTTAATTAGCTCTAATTTATCTGCGTTCAACGATTCTGTGGTCGCTGCAAATTCTGAGGAGTCTCAAAATAGTGTTCTTTTTGGTTCCTTAAAGAAAGCTATAATTGATCTTGATTCTTTCTTATCTAACAATAACTTAAAAATTGATTATGAGCAGTTTGGAAATATTGAATTAATTAGAGGTTTACGAGCTGCTTGAATAAATTCGAAAGGTTTGCAAGATACTCTATTTAACGATTATATTAATAGAACCAATGAAATCTCTCAATTATATGCTGATCTTGAAGGCTTAAGAAGTCAGAAAGTTGCTAATATGGAGGATTCATCAGAAGCAGATCTTGATAAACAAATTGGGACTCTTCAAGAAATATTAAATCTTAAAATCGATCAAGTTAGAAATCTAGTTCAAGGAAAAGATGATAGTTATATTGGTCGCTTAATGTTAGAGACTAATAAGGAAATATTAGACAGTCTTACTCCTACTTCAAAGAATGCATGGGCTCAAAATTTATATGCAAAGGATTATGATGATCTTCCAAGAACTCTACAAGAAAAAGTAAATGAAATTATCTCTAATAATGATAGTTCTGGAAAAACTGAGCTTAATTATATGTCTGCTTGGAATGTTTATAAGAACATTGCTTCTAATCCAAGTATTCAAACTAAATTCCAAAATCTAGCTTTAGAATTTCAAAATTATAATGCTGCTATACTGCAAAGTACTGTAAAAAATGGAAAGGTTTGGCCTAAGCAACTCTCTTCAACAGATACTATTACTGGAGAGGATGTTTTACTAGACATGACAAAGGTAGCTTCTCAATTACAGGGAGAGCTTGTTGATCTTAAATTATCTCTAGGACAAAGTATTAATATTGCATATAGACTTTTAGGATTGACTTCTGCAATGCCTGATTTTTGGGGAGATACAGCTATTCCATCTTTAACTTTTGACAGTATGTCAGAAGAGTTAAAATCAGCTATTGAAAATCAAGGAGAAATAATTACAAATAACATATTTGATCATTATGTAGAATTATTTCAATCCGCAAGGGATAAGGCACAAGGAAGTTCTGATTTTGAAAGTATTTGGAGACAGCTTACTGATAGTGAACGAACAATCATAAATAGATTTAGTAGTATTGATGCTATTAATAAGGCTAGACAAGTAGTACTTTCAGCTTTAGCTAATACAGAAAATTTAGGACAGGAATTATCAATTGAGGCTTTACCAACTATTGATACTAATGGAGTTAATAATATTGTTGATGGGATTTTAGAAAGTATTAATCCAAAACAAATCAAGATCAACGATTTTATTAATAGAGAAACTACAAGGTCTAAGGAGTTAGGAAATCAATACACTTTAGATGGAGAATTATCTTCTACCATAGAGGATATAAAATCTGCATTAAATATTCTTAAGTCTGTTTCTATGGGAGCAGATGTTAATTATAGAACATTATTAATGGGAACTCCATTTGGAGCAAATAATTTCCTCAATAAAGCATTTAAGGAAAAGGGATTAAACATTGAAATGCTTCAATTAGATCCTAATATTATTGGCCTTATTAATGAAAAAATTGCAAGACTTAATAGAACATTAGATGAGTTTATTGAATTAGACAAGGTAAATAGAGGAGCTGTAATCAATCAAGAGAAGCAGTTAGCTATTGCTCTAAGTCATGCAAAACTGCAAAGTATTCAGTCCATGATGAACTGGGAAAATGCCCCAGAGTTTGTTAAAGATACTTTATTTGCAGGATATTCTGTTACGTTATCTGATATCTCCGATTTAAAGGGAGATGATGCTTTTATTAGTGTTGGGGTTGATTATAGAAATCAGTTATCTGACTTTGAAAGACGTTTTTCTGGCTTATATAAAAGTTTAGATACAGAAAGTAAGTTAGAGTTAATTAATTGGATTGTTGATAATTTAAATACTTCTGATACAGAATTATATACAGATACTTCAATTATATCTACAGATAACAAAATCCCATTTGCAGACCAGGATTTCTTTATTTACTTAATGAATTCTTCATATGGAAATACTGATTTAGTAAATAAGGCTTATAAGGAATATGTTAAAGCCAACGATTCTAAATGTCCATTTGATTCTCAAGAAGAAGTAATTACTCATGTGTTAAAGTTCTTTTTAAGAGCAGATAAAGAGGATGCAAAACTTTGGATTGATACTGTAGCTAAAACTTGAAATTCTACTCCTGGAACTCCAAAAGTTATCTATAATGCAATTAAATCAACATGTTCTGGAGGAACAGGTAAAACTTCTGCAATAATCCCTTCAATTTACTCAATACTGAAGGCGGTTAATCCAGAAAAAAATTGTATATTTGCAGCAAACAATGCAGAGCAAGTAAAAAATTTATCTGAAGTTCTTCCAGAAAATTCGGAATTTACTTTAATTTCTGAATTACTAAATGATTCTTCTAATGTAGATACTTTTAGAAACAAGTATGAAAATAGCATTATTATAGTTGATGAAGCAACTAATATTTCATCTGCAGATTTAATTAGCTTAGATGAATTATGCTCAAAGTATAATATAGACATTGCATATTTTGGAGATACTAAACAGCATGGAAGTATTGACAATATAGATTATATTTATGCAAATGCTACTCTACAATTAGCTGAATCCAAACGAGCTAGTACTGATATTTCTAGAAGAAATAATTTAAACTTTGAGAAATTATTTGAAGCTAATTCCTATGGTTCTCAGGAGTTAAGAACTGATAACTTATCTGATTTCATTTACTATGAATCTGATACTGAACTAGAAGGAATTAAATTTGATGAGGCCCTTTTAACTCAAGAGTATATTGAAAAATTCTTTGCTTCACATAACTTAGATCCTAAGACTAGAGTCTTAGTATTATCTGATAATGTTAAGGAACTATCTAAAGATAATTTCAGTAGTAAATATCCAGGGATAACCTTTGCTTCTAATGTAGGAGAAATCCAAGGATCGGAATGGGATTATACTATTTCAGATTATGACTTAAATATTGTGGATAATAGTTTCCAAAATGGAAAAGAAAATGTTCAGTTAACTTTAGAAACTCTAAGTAAGTTAAAGGATTTATATACTATATTTACTAGACATAGACACGGAATTGTTTCTTTAAAGCCTATTGTTCTTGATAATCTTAAAGGAAGAGGAGAAGTATGGAGAGCTAGTGTTGAACAGCATAATGATAAGTCTGAATTTAGACCTATTGTAAACGGATTGACTCAGGAAGCTATAGCAACATTTAAGGATTTCAAAATGAAAGTCCTTGATGGAATGGAAATACTTGATGTAGCTCCATATGAAGCAAAAGATGCTCCTAAAGTTACCATTCCAACAGTTAAGGTTGCTGTCAATACTTCTATTGCTCAAGCTACTCCTGGATTTATTCCAAGTGTAGAATTCACTGCTGACTATGTTAAACAATTAGGGATAGACTTCGGTGAATATTATAAAGTGAGAAATCTTTTATATCAAATTCTTACAGATCATAGTAATAAAGGAATGTATGAAAAATTACTACCTGAACACTTGAAATCTGGAGAATTTAGGATTAAAGTTCAATATAATAGAACAGAAGACTTATATAATCTTGGAAATAAATTTAGAGATGATAAGTATCTAAATGGAGTTCATCCATGAATTGTATATAGTGTAAATGTGGAAGGGACACCTGTAGATATTACTTTAGGAATGTTCCAAAATCCTGAAACTTCTACAACTGGGGGATTAGCGTTATCAAAAGCAGCTTCAGTTATAGGGGAGTTAGCGAAATCTTCAGTTAATGGTAGAATTGAACCAAAATACTATTCTATTGATCCTTCTAAGATTACTTTTTCAAGGGCTATTAATCCTATTGCTATTCAGAATAGGGAAACTAACGATCCTGGATATATTAATATAGTTTATCAAGGCGGAAAGTTTAATGTATCTGAAACTTCAAAAACGGATGCATATAACTTTGCTTCAACCACTGCTGCTTTTTATTTTGCAAAGGGAGATGAGTCTATTGTTCCTGTTAACCAAATTTTAGAAGCTCTATCTAATTTAAAGAATAATTATAGTAGTTTTGAAAGTTTAGCTGTTCAAAGTGGATTATACAGTAGCCCAGAGGAATTTGGACCAATAACTGAATTACTATCATTAGATAGAAGTAAACTAAATACAGAGGATCCAAAGAAACAATGGAAAGCACGATCTGTTCCAGATTTAGAGGGAAGATTTTGTTCTTTTGTATCTTTAAATATTGGGGATACTTCTCAAAATATTTCTGCAGACTTAAAAACTAAGTCTACTTTATACTTAAATCAGATACTTGAGAGAAATAAACAACTTGAAAGCATATTAGTAGTTCTTAAAGACAACTCTCTGAATCCTGAGGACAAGAAGAGTAAAATTGCAGAATTATTAGCTAATAAAACCCAGTGGACTGTTTCTGTATTAACTTATGATAATGAAGTAATTGAATCTGAGAAGGATTTTGATTATACTCTTAATGGTCTTCAAACAAATACTATTCTAGCAACAAGCCGTAATAGAGGGGCCTATAACCTTGCTATTGGACATCAATTAGGATTATTGTTAATACGACTAAGTTCCATTATCTCTGACCCAAAGACTAAATGAGGAAATAATGAAAGATACTTTAATGAAAGGGATGCTGAAAATGTTAGAAAGCATTGAAGTAAATATAAAGAAGACTTAGTAAATGCGTACTCTGTATGAACTGGAGCACAGCAAACTGAGGAAACCCTTTTAGAGTATTTAAGTAGAATTGCCTTATATGGGGATAAATTTAAAATTAGTAATAATTATTTTATTACTGATGATAAGAACTTATTGCAGAGTGGGGCCTTTATGAATTATCTAAGGGATATTTATGTAACTGATTCTATGGGAATTGGATGGAGTAAGATCATAGAAAAGACCAATGGAATTAAATATGCTAACAAGAAATTCTTGGAAGTATTTAGTGGTCATGTATTCCCAAAGCTTTTAAAAGATAATGGTCTATCAATCCATGCCAAAGGTGATAGCTTATCTATTCAAGAAGCAGCAAGTTTCCATATTAATTCAAAAGTAATTCAGCCAGCTCAGATTTATGCTCATGTTGTAGATACTTTTACTGCTGATGATTTTAAGGAAATTTCACAAACAATAGAAACTGAATCTTCTACGGTTGAAAGTCCTAAAATAGAGAGTCCTACTATAGAAGCTTCTCCAGCAGAGGAACAGAGGGTAATTACCTATAAATCCTTAGTGGCTTTAAACAAAAGCAATAAAGAACAAAATAAAACTTCAGAAATCAAAAAACCAACGTTAAAGCCAAAAGTCCTTGAGAATATAAATTTAATAATTGAAATTCTGCAGGAGAATTCCCCTGAAACTGGAAATATGGCATTAACACAATTATTTGAAATTCTAAATGGAGAACGTTCTAAATTTGAAATTCCTAACTTATCAAATGCAGAACAACAAAGTTTAGATCAAATAGAAGTAATATTAGAAGATAACGATGTTATTAAAATATGTTAATTAATTATGAATTTTTGTGAACGAGAAATACTGCAGGGAATACGAAATAATACCTCAGCAGAACTTTCGCAGGAGCAAATAATTAGTTCTGTTGCAAATGAAATCTCCAGACAAAATGGACTGGAGGTTTCATTTGTGCAAAACAGACTAAATGAATTATTTGCAGAAGAAACTAATACAGCTGGGCCTAATGCCTTAGAAAACTTAATGTCTTTCTTTTCCAATAATGGGCTTTTAAATGGAATAGCATACAATAAGACTAAAAAACTAGTTAGAAATATTATATTAGAACGTATATTGAGCGGGCCAGGATATCTTGTCAGAAGTGATTCTGAATTAAATAATTCATTAAAGGCATTAATTAAGACAACAAAAAGATACGCAAATTATACGGATGATATTATTTCACCTTTGGTTAATTACTTAACTATAGAATTAAAAAAAGAAGAGTATTTTAAGAGCCCAAATCTATTAGCTAACTACCTAATTATAAATCATCTGCCAACTATTATTCAAAGTTGGTTTAAAGACATAATTCATTATAATACTGATTCTGGATTATATGAGTTTAATATTAAGCATGATATTAGAAATGATTGGAAAGATACTGATGATAAAGAAGCTGAGCTTAACGCTATGCTTGAAATCATGCTAAAAGCAACACCATTATGTAAGTTTAATGCTGATGGAGAGGTAGAAGACAGGCTTAATAATAGAACTTTAAATAGAAATACTCTTTTTGCATCTATTTCTGAAGAAATTAATGCTATGCCTGAAGATGCCTATATAGGATATCTAGAAAATCCCTACTCTTTAATTGATTATTTAGTAGGAAAATATAGTAATACTGGAGCTCATTCCGAGCTTTATCAGAATGTTCTTCATAGTTTTCTTGATAGATGGATTTATTCTGATGGAGAGGCCACTGATTTTTATGAAAATTCCAAGAAACAGTTAACAGAGTTTACAGGTTTTAATCCTGTGGATATTTTCTTAAAAAGCTTTGATAAATATAGAACTAATACATATATAGACTATAATTTATCTGGAACTGCTAATGTTTTAAGTCTTTCAATAGATGAGAATTCTACTGCATACGGAAAATTAAGTGATTATGTTAGTTCTGGATTATTTGACTTAGATAATCCAGTATTCAAAGGTATTTTTATTCGGACTGATAGTGGTAAATATATCCTGGATGCAAATGTTTCTGAAGATACTTTAAGTAGTGTCTCCCAACAAATATTTGGAGAATCCGTTGATATTGATGCGGCATCTGCTGGGGCATTTAAAGAAGCAATTCAACAAATTGTTGATTTTAAAAATCAAACAGTTGATGCACACTTTTCTGATTTCCTACAACATTATCAAGGCAAAGATAAAAGGGCTAGAAAAATCTTAGTGGTATTAAACAAAATCAATGCTTATAATCCATACTCAATTAAAGGCTCTTCTAAAAATGTTTTAGGAAAAGCTCTCCCAATGATTGGATTATCAAGTGTTGCTGGAACGGTGCAGGAACAGATTTATAGAAATAGACTAAGAAAAGAGAAGGTTAATCAACAGTATCAGAAAGCTGGAATAGAGGCCCCAGTATCTCCATTTGAGCAAACTATATTATTCAAGCATAAAAAAAATTCTGAAGAGAATTTATTTTTAAGAACAATCTACCGTTCAACTGTAAGAACTACTATAAATGGAGAGGAAGTAATTAAGGATGTTGGTAATTTAAGTAATCCCGAAGCTTTTAAATTAGCTTTTATAGAAGACTTCTGGAATAGTTGGAAAAATTCCTCAGATTCTATTATAAGAATACAGGCAATTACTCCTTCAGATAAACCTAGGATTCCTTTATTTGAATTTAGCTCAACCGCTATTAAAAACTATTTTGGAAAAAATAATTCTGAAATAGAATCTAAAGTATTAAGTGAGCTTAGAAATATCTATGCACAAAATCTGACAAATACTATCAGAGATTTTGCATTACTTTTCAATATTCCTCTTACAATAGATATTAAGGCTAATGCTAAAGAGAACTCTTTAGAAGATCTTATATCTGCAGCCAATAGTATAAATGCTTATCTACAGAAAAATAACATTGGAGAAGATGCTATAAATGATGCTTTGTTTGCGTTCAATAACCAATATGGAACAAATAAAAACATAGCAATGGTCCATGATTATGTTTTAAATAAAGGAACAGCTAAGATTTCTCCTTATATGATGGCTTCTGTTGACCTTTTCAATCAAAAAACACCTTTTGATTCCATATATAAAGAGTTCTTGTCTCAATTATCTGTAATTTTACCTACAATTAAGTTAGATGATAAAACTACAATTAATGTAAGAGATCTTCTAACCACTGATGGAAATTTAACAGAGGGTGCTAAGAAATCTCCTTTATATACTTATTTCTTAATAAAAAATGTTTTAAGTGAAAATATTCTAGCTAATACTGTTGGAGTGCCTCTATCTCATAAAAATAAGGGTAAGGATTATATTAGTATGGATTCTGGGTCTCATTTAACTATGGTAAAACGTATGGTTGCATTAACTGCAACTATGCACTCTTGTATGCCTAATGTATTAAGTGGATTATCTAATCAGATTAATACTATGACTATAGCAAATGATGTTGCAGAAATGTTTGCATATTCTGGTAATGCATCTTCTGGAAAAGGGTTTAGGACTTCGCTAGAAGTGGCTGATGGTGCTATGTTCTCATGTAGATTTAGTGATAATCTTCTTAAACAATCATTAACTGATGTAAAGCCAAAAGGAAATGATTTAAAATTACTGATGCACTCTTTAGATCCTGAAAAAGGATTTGCGTATCTTTCTAAATTAGCTGACTTTAGTATTGATAATGCATGGCTTAGAAAATTTTCCGATGATAATATTGCAGCTGTAGGAGGAATTGATCCTCTAATATTTGTTAGATTATCTTTGGAAGGAGTTAAAATAAATCCTTTATATTCTATCAATGAGGATAATGAAGTTATTGATTATGATGGAAATACAATTGCAGAGCTAGATGATATCTTTGTAAAAGAAAATGGAGTACTTTATTTAATTTCTAATGTTACTTATGACAAGAGTTCTGATACTCTAAAATATGAGAAGTACAATTCTGTAACTGGAGCCACTAATGTATTATCTACCAATAATAATCTATATTCTATATGGAAAGATATTTTGGGAGGTGAGTATAGCTGTGATGAAAATGGAGTTTATGGAGAGCAATCTATGGACACTATGACTATATTATTGAATAGATTAGGTACCAGACTTAACAATACTGATAGTATAGACTCTCAAAACAATATTGATCAGTATGCTAAAAAAGCTATTGTTCATTATTTCCCAACATCATCATCTCAAAAATCTGCAAAAACACCTGTTGTTGATCTTAGAGTAGCTGAAAAGGATCTAAGTAAGCGATATACGACGAAAATGAATATTGAGAATTTTGGTATTCAATTAGATCCTGACCATAGTGCAGAAGATGGAGAAATCCATGAGATTACTCAGTTAATATCATTTATTACTGAGAATAACTATGTTCCAGAAAAAGTTAAGCGTATCTATCAGAATCTTAGTAAAATGGTTTCTATTTTAAAGGAAAAAACTTTTATAGATCCCATGTCAATGGTAGATGAAAATGCTAGACGTATAGCTCAAGAAAAACTGGATAATTTATTTGGAAAAAAGATTGAAAGAATCTTTGCTGACCCTACATTGGATGTTATGGGATTAGCTAATGAATTAATGAGAGAAATTCAGCATCTAAACCCCAAATTACCATCTCCATATAAAGCTCCTTATAGTGATCACCAAATGCTTGGAAAACTACATACTACTGTAGGTTCTTATTTCAATAAGTTCATAGCAAGATTATGGTCAGGTAGAGGTGACGTTTTAGTACCTTCACATAATATGTGTATGTTATATGAAGATGAGTCTGGAATTACTTATTTTAAGGATGATATTAAATATCTTCCTGATGGTTCAGAGATGAACATCAAGGATTATTTACGTTCTTTAGTTTGGGAAGATGAATCTAAATCTTTAATTAGAGAAGATTACATAGAAGCCCAAAAAGTATCTCCATATGAAGTGATGCCTGTAGATGTCTACTACTTAGTAAATCCTGTAACAAGAAGTGGTCAACCAATAGTTATTGATACTTGGGATAAGTTAAATGCTGTAAGAGATAATATTCTTAAAGGATTTACTTATGTAAGAGCTCTTGATTTACCTAGAAATTTACGTTCTAAACAAGCTTTCATTACTAATGGATCTGAGGTTATTGGTATGTATCATTTTAAAACCATGCAGCAAATTGCAGATATTTCTAATATCCTGGACTCTATGGGTAAAAATGATACCACTAATTACAATGGACAATCCTACACTTTCCAAGAATTATTTAATTTAAAGAAATCATTACAAAAGTATTTTAGTGATGTTGTACTTAATGCCATAGCTTCAAAGAACACTGAAATTATAAATAAAGAGCTTCCAGAAGGAGTTACCCCAATGGATGCCTTTGAATATGTTATTAAGGAAGAAGAGCGATTAACTACTAATAACTATAGAAATGCTTTTGGAATTGATGGAATGAATGTATCTGAAATCTTACAAAAGAAGGAAGCTTATTTTAAAGAAAAGCTTCAGGATAAATTTCAGAATATAGTAGTCCCATATAATTACTTAATGTATGCTTCTAATGGAAAACCTACTGCAGTAATTACAGATCCTTCATTGCTAGATCTTAGTGTATATAAATCAACTATTCCAGTTGTAGATGAAGATGGTTTCAGATTGGATGCTTTAGGAAATAAACTATACAAATGGCCTGATAATGCTAAGTTATATAAATATACTGAAGGCAAAATCACAGTAGAAATGATCTATACTAACGAGGAAGATCTTAATACTATCTTAGATTCTAATCCTTTCGTTTTTTATAGGAGTGACAGTACATTATCTAGAAAACATTTATATAATCTTAATTCGGATAATGTAGATCAGATATTTGACAGGGTAGCTAGAAAACAATATGATTCATGGCTAAAGTCTAATGACGCTGTAATGTCTCGTATTCCTGCACAAGCACTTGCATTTGCTATGGTTATAAAAACTGCAGGGTATCTACCTTGGGGCAACAATGTTACTATGGTTCCGAATATGAATGTATTCTTAGAGGGTAGTGACTATGACATTGATAAGGCATATGCTATAATGGCAGCTTTGGATAGAAATGGAATATATAAGGAAATGAAAGAGGGAGAATTAACAATTATTGACTCTACCTCTGATTTGGGAATAAATCTATCTAATGAAGAATTAGAAATAAATGTAGAACTTGGAAATATTATTTTAAATAATACTTTTGAGGAACTTCCAAATTTAATTTCAAAAATATCTGGTTATCTGGATACAACTGATATTAGGTTAAACAAAGAGTACTTGCTTGACATAAATAACTTAGCTAGAGTAAATATAGCAGCTGATGAGGACACTATTAGAGCATGGGGAAGGTTAGATCCTAAAGAAATTGGAAGAAGAGTTGAGAGGGCATTTTCAATAATTAAGGATGAGTTAGTTGCACGCTCTGGATTAGAGAATTCTAATTCAGATCAGATCCAAGCAATGCAAAATTATATTCTAGAATCGATTAAAGGAATTTATAGAGATCCAAGAACATTAATGGCATCTACTGATCCTACTACCATGGACCCAGTTAATGATACTGTTAAAGACAGAAACCTTGAAGCAGCTAAAAGAAATCACCTTAATCCTTTAACTGATATTTTTGTTAATCAAACTACATCTGTTGGTAAAAAAGATATTGGTATCTCTGCAGTAGCTCAAAAAGCTTTTTATGCTTTAACTTATTACTATAATTTAAAACAGGAAGCTGGGGATAATGTTGCCAATTATATTCAAATACCTTTGCCAGCAGATTGAAGAGCAGGTAGTAAAAATATTGTAAGTTTTGGTTATCCAGGGCAAACTCTAAATTTGGCATCTTATGAATATCTCTATAATTTATTTGAGGGCTGGGAGACAATAGATACTAAAGTTACAGATGAGAGAACTGAAGCTCTTCATCTTAATGATGGAATTTATGTAAAAACAGTATCAGAAACTATTGGGGATAAAGAAATTCATTCTTTCTTCATAGGAGAAAGTCCAGAAAAACTACAATTAGTTCCTATAGGTTCTAAAATAGGGGATTTCATTCCTACAACTATAAATTCTAGTGTTATCAGTTCATCTACGGATAATGCTAAGGAAATGAAAATGGACTTACTAAATGCTACTCCTGAGATTTTGCCAGCTTACGAATTTTGCTTATCTTTAGGGGTGAATTTAGATCAGGCAGCTGCCATTTTTACTGACCCTTTAATTAATGTTTTAATAACTATTAGTAGAGGAGATCTTTTTAATAAGGAAACTTCCATAAGTAAAATCAGCAAAATTCTCTCTACAAAGAAAACTCTAGCAAGAGTAAAAACTTTATATGGGGAATATTTAGGTAAGCCTGTAAACAATTCAGAATTTTCTGCCAAAATAAAAGTTCTTGAAAAATTATTTGCAGGAGCAGAGGAATTAACTAGCCTAGGTCAACTTCTTGGAATTAATGGAGGAATTCAGGTTGAATTTGGTTCACCTCTTTTATTCCAATTAAAGATTGAGAATACTATAAAGGCTGTAACTAAAAGATCTTTTTCTTTTGAGAAATTTTTAAATGATCCAGTGTATGCTAAAGAGTGAATTGGCATTTATGATCAATCTAAGATTAATTTTAATTTATTAGATATTATTAATTCAGTTCCTCATTATAGGGAGATGTTTTCAGTTCCAATTCAGTTTAAGCGTAATATGCAATTACTATCTAAGGATATTGATAATACATACACAATCGCTTATAAAGATCTTTCAAGAGATTATCAGGTTGATGACACTGTGTTAAGATCTCTTCTTAGACTAGTTAATGATAGAAAGATATTCGACTTCTTTATAAGTGAACCATTTGAATATGAATCTAATAGATATTGGAAAAGAATCAACAATAATAATTCTGTTGAGGAGGTTGTAACGGATACTCCAATAGTGTTGTCTACAGATACATTTGATGGGTTAATTTCTCTGAAACCCTATATAGAAAGGGTTATTATTCCAGAGTTAAAGAGACGATATCCTAATAACAGTTTTGCTTCTAATCTTATAGCTAATTCTATTCATAATCCATTATTTGGAGAAAGAATCACATTTATTGGGTCCAGAGTTAATTTATCAGATCCACAGTATGAAGATACTATAGAGATTATAAAAAATAATTTTTATGGTATTCAGAATGATACTATAAATGGACATTCTATATATGAATGGATGTATATCTATGATTTATTAGTAAATAAGCATGCAGCAGGAGGAAATTCCATTACAATGCTTTTAGATGGGAATCTTAATATCGAAGACCCAGATAGTATTGTTTCAAAATGGGTTAGATATGTTAATAAATATGATAAAGCAGTTTCAACATATGCAAATTTAGAGGAAGTAAATAAAATTCCAGATTTAAAAGATATTTTTGGAAGAAACAAAGAACTTCCTGGGTATGATATATTTGAGGATTCATTCGATCCATTAATAGGTTCTATGGGATCAAAAAGACCATCTTGAGCTGTGAATCCAACATATTTACCTTTATTTGTATCTGTTAAGAACTTTGGTATGCAAGTATTATTACATAGAAATGCATTATCAAGTGCTTTTGCTAAAGGTATTGTAACTATAAAATTATGTTAGTATGGCATGTATTGAAATTAAAGTTAGAGATAATATATTTAAAATAATGAATGATGAGCCCCAATCTGAGTCTGTACAAGGTTCAGATTGGGAACTTATCTATAACTTTATCACCAGAGGAACTCTTCCAGTTGGATATTGAGTTGAAGGTGATAATGTAGATAGGTACACATTATTTGATACTATATTGAATTCCCTATCTAATGAAAAGACTAATCAAGAGTTATATATTGGGGGACTGACCTCCAGTCTATCTCAAGATGAGTTTATAAATAAGTTTGTTGGAAATTCTGAATTAAACTGGGCACTAAATGATTTTGAGTCATATGATGCTAATCAGTTTCAAAGAAATGCTTTAGTAATTCCAAGTTGAGGGGATACAAAAAATTGGTACGGCTTTACTAAACAAAGGGCTCTATTATTAACAGGAAATAACTTCTTTTATAAAGAACCTAAAGTTAAAATCCTTTATAAGTCGTATTTAGAATTGCAAGAGGGATCTTCAAGGGTTTCTGAAATTATTAGTAAATTATACGCCAAAGAAGGGGATACTTCAATAGAAGATATTTATAAACAGTTAACTTGGCTAGCTAATAATCGTCTTCCAGAACTTGTTGCTGCTCTATACATTCCTTATGAATCTGCAGCAAATATGACTACAGAAGAGGTTAAGGATATCCTAAAAACAGATACAAAAAAAGTTGTTGGGTATTTGGTTAAATCTAAAGGAATGGATTATATAGTTCAGTCAAGAGATGAGAAAAACACAATAAAAGTTTTAAATCTGAATGCTGGAACTGAAGAGACTTTAGATATTAGTAGAATAAATAAACTATATACTCCATTCACTCTTAGTGATTCAGGAAAATCTTATTTGTTGGCTGGAAAAGCTTGGTATAATATAGTTAATGGGAAATACATCAAGGTGGATCCTAAAGATTCTGAAGATTTATTTAGAAAATGATTTGGAGTTACTTCAGATACTACAGAAACTATAGATTTTTATAGTAATAAAAGTTCTGATAAAAAGAAATTAAGATATTGAAACAATCAGGAACCTATATTTAGTAATACTCTTGTAAATGGGCAGGAATTAACCTCTGTTCTTCCAGAAGGGAGTATAATACGTACTTCTTCTGGTATATATGTTAAGCAAGGAGATGAGTTTGTAAATGGGGATTATACATTGGACCCCATTGAAAAAATAAATACCATCACATTTACTAAAGGGAATAAAGAGCTAAAAGATTTGTTGCTGACACTAAAAGTAGTGGAAAATGAGGATCAAATATTAAGTACATCTGATTTAAGAATAATCCTACATGATTTATTTGGAGTCACTAATTTTGATACTATATTTTTTAATTATGACCAGGAGGAATTAGCTAAAGTAAATACAGCAACTATTAACGGAAATGTAGTTCCAACATTACAAATAGGAATGAGGAGAAAGGTTACAGCTACCTCCGACACCTATAGGCAGCTTAAATTAGCACTTAATTACTACATGTATTTGAATGATGTGGCTGTTGAAAAACCATCAGAAGTGGCAAACCCAAAAGTTTTCTGAAGAACTTTAAAAGATATTGTCATCAATCAAGAAAATTTAGAAGTTTCAGAACAAGTTCAGTCTACAATAGACCAATTAAGTTCTGATATATTGGACTCCACAAACGGAGATATTTTTGTAAATGCTCTTGAAAGAAATAGAGCAGAATTATTTGAAAAATATGGCAAAACAGAAGAACAAGTAGATACTTTTATTCAAGAGTTAATAGATAAAGGTTTATATATCATTAGTTGTGAGTTATAATGGCATGTATAGTTAAAATTAAAGGAAAAGAAGAGTTTAAAGTATTTGATACTGAAGCTGATGCTCGAGAGTATCTAAAAGATACAAATGTAGTAATAGAGGAAATGATAAACCCTGTTACTAAAGAAAGTGAATTATATGTAAATGTACAGGATACTCATAGTGGAACAGTTAATGTAATTAGAGCTGCAAATCAAATATCCTGGGAAGCTACAAAAGAGCTACTTACTCAAACCAAATTAAACGATTGGGATACTGAGGAGTATGGCAAAAGAAGTGATGCTATATCTCTTAGTATTGCTCTAGCTAATATAAGAGTTTTGAAAGGGGAAGAGTACAAGAGATTGTTTCCTGAGTTTATAACTAACAACTATTTAAATGTGCTTATTCAGACTTCTATAGCTAGAGCTTATGCTATGTTTAAAGGGGAAGCTGAAAATAACGTTGATGCAATAGACTTAATTAGAACTAATTATTTCGATAATACTCTACCCTCGGAATGAAGAGAAGATGCTAAACTAAGACCTGCTAAAGAGTGGTTTATGTATTTTCAGGAACAGATTAAAGATTCTGAATTCACACTTGATGAAGAGGCACTAACCCAATTTGATTTAGATGCTCAGGAGGAAAATAGAAATAATCTAGATACCATGTTACGAGGAGAGATTATTCACAAGATTTTTGAGATGATTATTAAAAATCCTGTGGAAACAGCAACTCGCAAAGCTAAGGTCTGGAACGCAGTAACCGATTTGTTAAATACTTTTAGGATAAAGTATGGAGAGGATTATGATGAAGTACCTGATTCACTTACTGTTATTCAGGATTTGATTGCAGGTACAGAAACCTCCCCATCTCTTGAACAAGTCTTTGACTCTTATTATAACTGAGTTGTAAAGGCAAAGCAGGACATTGAAGATGTTTATACAAGGACGTATAGAGATAGAGGAGAATCCCCCACTGTATCCTGGCTAGCAGAACAACGTATAACAGCTGACTTAGACTCTGAAGTTAATGGAAAAAAGAAAATTAGGGGTAAGCTGGATGCAATTCTAGTTGTTAATGGGGTTCCTAACATAATTGATTTAAAAGTTTCAAGGAATGATATTTCTGAATGGGCACCAGAAAAGACTTTGAAGACGAAATATCAATTAGCCATGTACTGAAGATTACTGGGAAAATTAGGACTTCCAGTAAATGATAGTGGTCTTGATATATATAATATTACTTTGGGAAAAGATAAGACTGCTACTAATGGAATTCTAAAATCTTTTTCAACTAGCGTAAAGACAGATAGTAATATTAATGCAAACTTAGATCCAATATTTTCTAGAGCTATTCAAAGATTGGAAGTAAATCCAAAGCAATTGGAGGCAATGGCTTCTAATATAGAATCCTTATTTGGAAAAGGATCAGCTAGAGGTCAGAAAAAAGCTAATATTGATTATATAAAGACACGGCTAAGGAAAAATGCTGAGAATTCTGTATATAAAGGCAAGTATAATCTATCATATAATATATGAAGTGAAACTGGAGCAAAACTTGAGAGAAAGACTATTAAAGGAATTTCTAAGGAAAACTTGGATTCTGTAATAGATAAAGTTGCTCAGGAAATTGTCGAACGTTCTGGTAATAGATTTGATAACCAATATGAAACTTTAGTTAGTGATATAAGGGAATTCCTAAATAGAAGTGATAAAGACATTTCCTCATTTGCTAGTGCAGCTAATAGTGGAGACATCATAAACCAATTATCAGCAGTTCTATTAAAGTATAAGGGCTCTGGGGCAAAAGTGATAAATTCAGACCTTGCGAAACAGTATAATATGATTCTAATAGAAACTCCTATTGGAATTGATATTATAAATTGTTTATCGTTGAATCCAAACATTCCTTGGGATTCTACAAATAAGAAGGCCAAATTATTTGAAAATGTTCCTAATGTTGTAGGAGATAGAAATTTAAAAACTATTGGTAACATAGAAATAGTAAAATCTTTACTAATTGCTAATGATCTATTAAAAGGAAGTGGTAAGAAACTTGGAACAGTTGCATGTCTACAATTAGGTGCCCCTGTTGGATATATGATGACTACTGCTAATATGATTAATAACATGGAGATAGCAACCAGATTCCTGGGAATTAATAATAATCTGTCTAAAGATAGATTTGTTGATCCCTTAGTGAATGTGCTGTACATGTTTAATCAGTTTATAGATTCTACAAAGCAACTTTCCCAGGTAGGAGAAAATATCAAACCTTCGAAAATGGGTAATCTTTTAGATGGGGATAAGTTTAATCTTTTAAAGGAAGTTCTTACAAAAAGATCGGGGTTAGATAAAATAAAAACTGCATCTTCTGATTTAATAGATTCTACAAAGGTAGAGCTATTAAAAGTAATTAGACAACAGCTTAAAGATAGTTTCCCAGCATTATTTGAGAATCCTGGAAAGATTAATGTTATCTGTCCAGAAACTACATTAATGGATCAAATTGAAAAAGCCTTAGCAATCTATCAGAATAGAGAGATGGTTTGTGAGTCTGATATTTCAATGTATGGGTGGAATTCTGGAGCAATGTGAGCTTCCATGGACTTGATTCCTAGTGAAAATGTCCAGATAATTAGAACTATTGTGGACGCTGCATTTGGAAAAATCAGAGAAACCTTCTCTGAATATAAGGCAATAAATAGAGCACAAGTAGCCAAACTCAAAAAAGGAAATGATTATGGATTAATACGACATCTAGTTGTTGGAGATAGTTCTTCTAATTACTTTAATTTATTTAGAAGAAATAGTGATAATGAATTAGAAGATGATGATTATATCCTAAAAAACCCATGAACCTCTACAAGTTTAACCCCAGCTCAAAGGGATTTTATCAAATATACTCTTTACGAATTAAATAAATATTCCTACGACAAGAAGAAGTATAAATGAAATTCTTGAAGAGATGTTAAAGAAGAGCAGTTTAATAGAGAAGATTATTTTATCCCTCTACTTAGAGCTAATGGCTTAGATAAATTTAGGGATCCAAAAGGAGGAATTAATTTCCCTTCTGTTCGTTCATGATATGATGAGATTAGAAATAAGGCAGTTCAGATGAAAGATACTTTGGAAGGACAAATAGAGGAACGTAAAAAAGTTTCTGACTTGTTCCAAGGTGTTTATAATGAATTTGAATCTAGGAAGAACCCAAATGTTCGTAGAGACATTATTGAGAAGAATGGAGGAATTAAAAACTTTTCTATGGACTTAGAGACAATACTTGATACTTTTACAATAGCTATGGAATCTCAGAAAGTCTTTGATATGGAAGTTATACCTGCGATAAAAGGGGCTCTTTATTCTATACAATTCCAATCTTATGTAACTGGTAAAGAACTTCCTAATTTTGAAGAGTTTGTCAGAAAGTATGTAAAAAGTGCTATATATAATGATAGTATCATGGCCCCTGAAGTTCAGACTGCTTATAAAGTAATTGCCCCAGTTCGCGCAGCTGCATCAGCAGTAGCCCTTGGTTGGAATATAATGAACGTTCCTAGAGAGGTTATCATGGGCTTCTGGACAAATATAAGTAAAGCTATGTTTGCATCTTATGGTAAGGATACTTTTGGAGTGGGAGAATATATTAAAGCTTCAGGTATTTTAACTGGAGATGTCCCTAACTTTATTATGAATGTTACCAAAGTAGAACTTCTTAATGAATTCTATGGAATGGCTAATATGTCAATTACTGAAATTCCAGAACAAGCAACTTCTAATAAAACTGGTGTATTTGCAACATTCAATAGGTTTATGTCATGGTCTTTAACTGCTCCTGATTATTGGAATAGAATGTCAATGTTCATTGCTCAAATGATCCATGATGGTTGTTGGGATGCTCATGAATTAGTAGAATCTAAGGATGGAGTAAGGGAATTAAAGTACAATATGGCAAAAGACAAAAGGTTTGATATTTATGTGAAGTATAAAGGAGACTATAGTAAAGTACCTAAAGAATTAAAAACAAAGTTTAATGAACAGGAAGCTTTATATATGGTTATGAGGGATGATATGAATAAAGAATTAGGAGTAGCTAAGCAAATTCCAAGTCCAGAACCAGGTAAAGTTCCTAATCTTCCTAAAGCATATACAGATTTACAACGTAACTCTTTTAAGTCTTTTGCTGACATGTCCTTTGGTTACTACGACAAAGAAGTGAAAGCATGGTTCTTTAAGACTGCTATCGGAGGAATTTTTAAGCAATTTATGGCTTTCATGTCTGCTAAAAAAATGATGTATTTCCAAGTGCGAACAGATCAAACTGCCAGAGGTAGTTATGAACAACTAACTGATTCTTCAGGAAACAAACTATGGTCTATAGCAATAAATAACAGTCCATTAGAAGTACGTATAGTAAATGACAAGGATTTAGAAGGTGAGTATAAACAATATGCAGCAGATGCAAAACCAAAGCTGGGCTGAACTGGTGCATATATGGAAGGAATTTTTCAATCCTATATTCACTTGTTTAAAGATTTGGGAATAGGTACATATGAAGCTCTTCGCAATGGTGATACTTCTGTGTATAAAAAATTATGGAAGGATTATGGTAAGAAGGGGGATATTAGACATTCAAATGTACTTCAAGGCTTATATGACCTTCTATTATCAACTTTATTTATTACATTAATACGAATGATGTTTTTTGATGATCCAGAAGTAACAGGAATTAGCTATAAAAAGCAACTTCAAAATGCTGGTTCTATGTTCCAGAATTTATACTGGATAGCAGATCAATCTACTCAAGATTTCTCTGTATTAAGACTTTTAGATCAAGGTTTATTTACTTGGGAAGTTCCTTCATTTAACATTTTACAAACTACTGCAAGAAACTTTTTAAGAGCTGCAGGAGATGATGATTTAAATATAGCTGAAGCAGCTCTGTCTGGAACTGTTAATTCCGTCGGTATGTTTAAACCTTTACGTCCAGCTGTACGTAAATTAACCGAAGAGAGTTAAAAAAAATACCCCTACCTGCATATAGCAAGTAGGGGTATTTTAATTTATTTTTTAACTTTTAATCCTCCATTGCACACAGTGCAATTAGAACCTTTTCCAGATTCTTTAAGATTAAATACTCGAACATATTTTCCATACTTTGTGTCTTGGAACTCATGTTCAATTTTATTGCTTTCGCAATATCCACATCGTTTTATTTCTGTAGGCATAGTTTACTAATATTTTTTATTTTGTAAAATAAATCGGATAATGTACCATCATTATTAATCAGATAGTCATAATCTCCATTTCCATATAATGTTAAAAGCTCTCTTTCTGAGGCATGAGAGCCTGCTTTACACTCTGGTCTATGGATATAAATAACTTTCCCTCCTCGTTTCTTTGATTCTTCAAATTCAATCTGGAATCGCAAATCTGAGATAATCATATTTTTGCACTCTTGCTCATATGTAGTTAAAATCCATAATTTATCCCCAAAATAATATCTCATTATTTCAGTTCCAAAGTATTGCAAAACCTGTCTAATAGAAAGTCAGTAATCTTCAGTTAAAGAAGGATTAAGATCCTTAGCTAACTTTGAAAACTTATTATCTACTAGAATTTTTTCTCTTTCTACAAAATTCTTATGATGAATTGTTAAAGTACTGAAATCTATGTAATAGTCCTCTTTAAATTGTCTATCTTCAAATCTTTCAACACTAACATTAAGGAGTATTGAAAGAAGACATTTTAAAGTATCAGCAAATCTACAAATCTTAAACTTTCCCTCTGTAAAGATATTACAATGTTTATACATTCAATATGTTTGCATTCATCTTGGAGAATTCAAACAAAATTGAAGCATTTTAGCACTCTCATCCTTACCACTTCCCTTTAAACCAGCTATACATAGAATATTCCTAGTCGACATATGTTTTGATTTTAAATGGGAGGTTATGAAGAGTATTCATAACTTGTTTATCTTTTTCTCTATAAAAATTAGAAAGGATGCCCCTACATAAAGTATATGTTAAAGATTTATCCTCAGGTGTTGCATTTTTCCAAGTGTTTAACTCTAACGCTCTAGCTATTCCAGTAATAGGATCATGAGAAATATATCTTGTATCTACATTTAAGGACTTAAAAACTTGAGATACTCCTGTTGTTCCCATGGCTTTATTCTTAAATATATTATCGAAATTCCCATATAATAAACATGTTACTGCAGCAGGGCTTTCTGTAACATTCATTCCTTGTAAAATTTTTAATCCCAGTTCCACAGTAGTATCATCGGTTGATGCTAGCATATCATTTAATGACAAGATACTTTCTTCGGTAATCTTTTCCAATGTGCCATTAACTAGTTTATCTAGAGTACTTTCTTTTGCATATTTTGGATATACAGAAACTATATTATCAATTGTTTCTGTATAGGTTTCATCACAAAATACTAACTTTCCACTGTAAATCAAAGTGGAACCTTTAGGTAAGGTATTTATAGTTTTGACGCCATCTATAAAGTCTGTTCCCTGAGAGCAAACATTATTATAAATAAATGAATCATTATCTTTAAACAACTTTGGGCAAATGCTATAAATTATTTTAGTTTGATCCTCTTTAACATATTCAAATAAATAATACTCTCCACTACTAGGATAATAGTTAAGAGAATCTGGAATTATAGCAGCATCACATCTTGCTACCTTAATAACTCTTTGAAATTTTGTATCTCTAATTTTGAACCGTGGATAGGTTGAACTAGAGTCAAAATATAGCTTAGTTACATCCGATAGATCTGTAAGTTTATTAGTTAGCGCAGTATTTACTTCTTCAGGGGTATGTAGCACCATTGAAGTTCTAACTGAAAAACGCATATTTTCTGAATGATATATAGACCATTTACATAAATTTGCTGATCCACAATTTCTCCTATAAGGAACAAGAAATGCAATATCAATTCCGTTTAATTTCATATTATAAAATTTTAGCTCTGATTTTAGGATTCATAATTAACTTATTTGCTCTTCCTGAAAACTTTGTAGTGATTGTTTTAATTAAATGAAACAATAAGTCTTCAGTTAGTAAAGGTTCAGGAGAATTGATAAATTCAAGCAATCGATCTTGAACTACTTCTGTTTTGGCTCCCTTTTCTCCAAAATATAAAAGACTATAATTAAGTAATCTTGTAGATAATACAGAAGCTATATCTGGACGATATCCATTACTATCATATACACAACTCTTAATTTTAGTTTTTACAGTATCCCAAGGTTCAAACAGCATATCTTTGGGAGCAATAAGTTTATCTAATTTATTTGCAATAAATGTAGTAAATAAATTACCAACAATATTCTCTTTAGATGTAAAACATCCCTTAGCAATATTAAGAATCATAGCTAAGTTTGATGGAGTACTCCAGTCCTTTAAACCAGAAATAGCATTACAAAAAGTAACATAACTTCTAGGATTAATTTTTTGTACATTGCCTTCTTTCTCAAATATCTCTGGATACAATAAAGCAAAATTAATAGCTCGAGAATCCAGTTTATCCGTTTCTGCCCAACGAGCCCATACATTAACATCAAAGTCTATTTCAAAGTTAATGTATCTAGTTTTCTGAGCATTATCCATTGTACTAACATTATAATCTCCGTTATCGGGATTAGACGATAGTACTACTGTACAATTCTTAGGTAATTTCCATGAAATATATTCTCCTCGATCAATAAGTTCCATTGTAGCTTGAAGAAACATAGGTAAAGCCATTATTGTTATCGTAAAGGCTCTTTATCCTTTACTTCTATATATTTCTATATAGTTCAGACTATATCTTATATAACCACTGAATGTTGATACATATAGGTTATACTTCCGCACTCATGGTAGTTCATTCTCTTCAGCATCACCTGTTAAGACAGTATCTACTAGTCGTTGATCCTTCTTAGTATTTCTACTAAGCTTGGATTAGGGTTGTCCTATTAGGATTTTCCCAGATTCACGGAATTTTATACTCGCGCACTTATAAATATTTACATTTGTACCTATGCTTTACTAATTTACCTTTGTTATGACAAACTACTGATATAGAAGCACAAATAGAATTAAAATTATCTTGAGGTTCACAAATACTTCTTGCTGCATCCGCAATACTATTATAAATTTTACTTAGTCCAGAAACAGTATCTAAAATTTCTACTTTTCTATTTGTTGCTTTACTGCTATTGTTAACATAGCAAGGCATTCTATCAACTTTGTGATAACTTCATTGATAACCGTGGGCAGACTTAAAAATAGGATTATCCGAAGCTGCTTGACTAATAATACGAGAATTTTTATTTAGTTGTCTTCCTGCTTCACTAGTTGAAGGAAATTCACCTATATATTCTCCTGTTAATGAATATTGATACACTGGTTTAGATCCAGCAGTATTGTATAAACAAGTCGTATTCTCCATAGTAGGATCCTTAACAATATTAATATCTGGATTTAGTTTATCAATTCAATATTTTTCTCTAGTTTTTAGCTCATCTTGATTACAAACTTCAAGTATCTGATAGTAAATTTTACCTCCATCTTTGTACTTATTGTAGACTCTTTGCATAAATTTATTATCATGATAATTGTGTATTAATTTTTTCTTATGCTCTCTGAGTCTTCTAGTAATTTGATTTGAACTTCCTATATATGAATGGGAATCAATTTGAATATAGTATACCCCAGATATATTATATTTTGTAGGAATTTTTTCTGAAAAAGATGTATCATATTATATATTATTTTATACAAATATAATACTTATTTGATGACTATACAAATATTATTATATTTATTTTTATTTACGCGAGTAGTCATCTAAAAGCAATATACATCCATTTTCGTTCTCTTCTTTTGGAGTTCACATTGGAGAGGCATATGCCATTCGTGTTAAGTTCTGAACTTTGTACCCATTTTGTAAATAATAGGCAAGAATATCACTTGATACCCATTTACATTCTCCATCATCAGAACATACGTAATATTCCTTAATTGGGTAACCAACCAGATCTCCAAGCTCCTCTAGTTGAGATAAATTGATCTTTATAAAGTCCATATCAAGCTCTTTAGCCAATTGCATGACTATCGAAGTCTTTCCAATTCCTGAATCGGCTTCCAATGAGATTGCAGTGGGAATTTTTCCAACTTCCACTAAACGTTTGTTATTCTCAATAATATATTGAAATATAGTTTTAAATTCTTCTAAATTAACTTTATTCAGCTCCATTATCAGATGGGATAAACATACTGTAACCTGGATAATGATTATTTCTATTACCATTAGAGGTAATTACCCAGATCATCTGCTTCATTACTTTAAAAGTATCTGTAGGTGCATAGCCATCTGTAAAGAATACTAAAGTAGAGTATTGTTTTCTACATTGATTGTAGTAGTCAATAACAGGTTTGAAGTCTGTACCTCCTCTACCAGTGAATGTACCATCAAAAGTCCCTTTGAATGGATATATTCTATGTATTCTAGCGTCGCACTCAATTACATCAACACCTGCCCCAGCTTTCCAGATGTGATAAATCTCACTAATAAAATCTTTTAACTCCTTAGTACTAACAGAACCAGAGGTATCAATGGCAACTAAAATATCATGTTTATGTTTTAGTTTAATACCCGCAGCTCCCTCAAACCGTTTAGATACTTTGCGATGTGTCTTTTTTACAAAGACATCAATAGCAAATCCTAAAAGTCGTCTAAAATAGGCCTTCCAGTTAAATATAGAAGGTTTTATCTTAAACAATTTATCCACATATTCTTTCAGCTCGGAAGGAATAGTTCCTCTAGATTTAATTACTTGAGTTGCAACCTGTTTTACAATGTGGTCAGTTTGATTGTTAATTAAAGTTTTTTCTGCGTCTGATAAATCAGAAAAATCCTTTCAATGATTATGGTTTTTCGGCCCCCCAGAGGAGTCTTTCTTATCTTTATAAAGGTATTCATAATAGTATTTGGTTCCTGCTTTTGGAGGAAGCATGGGATCAATATTTTTGATATCAATAGCATCTTTTGGAAGAACATCAATATATTGATTTACTTCTGCATCAGCGGCAATATTGAATACTTTTTTATCATTAAAAGATTCTTGCATTAACAAATGTTTAAATGCAATATGCAATAGCTCATGTTTTAATACTCCTAATTGCTCATCATCAGTTAAAGTATTTCAAAAATCGGGATTAACACATAATTCATAGTTAATCCCGTTTCTTGCAACTCATGCTGTTGCATCATCTTTAGAATAATATTTATTTAAAGATAATAGAAATAAACCATAAAAAGGATCTTTAACTACAAGTTGTTTACAAGCTTTAATCAGATCCATATTTATTTATCTCCATATTAATTATTTATTAAGTTTCTTTTTATGAATTCCTCTTTCAAAGGAATAGCTAGTTCACGAGCTTGAGGATGTGCTGCTTTATCACATCTTAGTTTGAAGAATCCCTTCCACTGTTCAACGGTTCCAGTCATTACTAACTCTGTTTTGAGAGAATTTGGAAGTATAGAACGAGCTTGTTGAGGAACCCATCCTTCATTTAATAGTCTAAGATAACATTTTTCTGATTCTTCTAAAGAAGATAAGAAATTAAAATAGTTTGGAGACTTCTCAATATATCCAAAATCTTTATTTTGAATATCTGCTCCTACACGATACCCAATGCCATCATGCCAATAACTTTGTCCTTCTGGAATATTTGTCCAATAAGGAATAATAAAAGTAAGTTCATTACCAAACTTATCTTTGCTATAATTACAGTACAATTAGTTAATGTTCAAGCTCTTTATCTTGAACTCTCTGAGTTTCCTCAGAGTATCGGACTATATCATCATCCTTTATAGGATGTCCAGCACTCGTGTCAGTATTATATTCTTTAAAGAAATTATAGCAACTACACCATTCATAATCCTTTCCTTCTAAAAATACACAGTAATCTGGGTACTCTTTACAATTTACTATAATATTTTCCATAAAGTTTCAACTATTAGTCTCTGAAGCTTCCAACTTTGTTAAAGGTTGGCTTGCCTGCTGATTAGCATGATTTAATACTTTTCTACAAAATTTGTATAATTGTTCCATTGTCATAGTATGTTTGCTCACATTAGCTTGGTAAGTTACCCATTGAACATTACCTTCAACATACCCCTTAGAAGAATCTATTCTATCAAGAGAAGCTTCTTCTATATTAGGAATATAATCTCCAGTAATAGCACAGATTTGTTTTTGTTCTTGAAATAAACTCCATAGATATTCTATAGATACTTCAAAAACATAACCTCTCTTCTCTGCTGATCTTCTTAGCCTAGTGTGCTCAGTAAGAGTTAAATTTCCAACTCTACCATTAGTTAAAGTTGTTTGTAAAGCTCTTTCCTTTTGAGCACACTTTTCGCACTGAAAATCTCTATTTTCATAGAGAAGTTCTATAGGTAATTTATAAGCTTCAGTTCCACAATCACATCTAACTTTATAGTAGGCAGTAGAATTTCTATATACTGGTCCTTCTATAACAGTCCAATGCTTATATTTAGAACCTATTTCAAGCATAGTAGTTCTTTTTCTTTTAGAACAAGACTTACAGCTAGATGATTTGCCATTACGAAGAGCTGAAGCATTTACTTCACTTATAGCTCCACACTTACACTGGCATTGTATATACCTAGCTTTGTTTCTAGATGGAACATCTGTATTTATTACAGTCCAATCTCCAAATTTATCACCAACTTTAATATCCAATTTTCTCATAGTTATATTTCTTTTTAAGATTATTACTATGGCAAAGTTAAGAATAAATTTGGATATATCCAAACTTTTAAGAAAAATATTAAATTTTAGCTTTCCAGCAATTCACTGGATTTTCATAACAGATTACTCTATTAGGCCGCTATTGCTCTATTAACGGGTACTTTCTTGAGCAAAACTAAATACTCTATGCCTTACAAATTCCATTTGTTATGTACAGACTCTTTATTCTGTACTCTCCTCTTTTCAAAGGAGTATCGGACTATATCATTATCTTAATTTTCTATATTTTAACTTTTTATTTGAATATCATGTATTAGCATTATTACATGTATCTTCTGTGCAAGTTAATGTTACAGGTCTATCTCAACCTGCTGCATTTAACACTTGATATACATCATTGATGTATATTTTATCTCCTGTTTCTGAACATATTAGTCCAGATCAATAAATTTCAGGTTTATAATTAACTCACGTTTGAGTTATTTTATCAAAATAAGTTTTCATATAGTTTTAATTAAGATATTGGGCACTCTTGCGAAGGATTATTGTTAGGCTCACCTTCGTAGTCTCTGAACCTTTCAAGATCTTTTAACCTAATCTTGACTTGGCTGCTGATTAGCATGATTTACAACTTTTTGACACATTTCAACAAATTTATATTTTGAAATTTTAGCTTTCCAGCAATTCACCCAATTTTCGAAGTGTATTACTACACTAAGCCACAAATTTCTCTATGGGAAACCCCTCGATCACAAATAAACTTTACTGTAATTCGTTTTTCATGATATTCAGTAGGTTCACAGAGATATTTTAAATCGTCAAGCCAGTCATTTTCATATAAAACTCTGTAATTAGTTGTGATATGATAATTACCATAAGAATCTGTATTAATAACTGAGTAAGAATTAGAAAGGTATTGTTCAGTTACCCAATTATCACCTATTACATTGTAAGCATGATCTTTATGAATATAAAGATATACAGTGCCATGTTCAAGCATAGCAGTATGCTGTCTATCCTTAATCATATTAACAAATTTCTCTGCTGAGTCTTCTGTAATATGATCCTCTGATTTATAGCATGTTCTCCCTGCTCTCTCAATTTGCTTATATATTCCTTGAATACCTGGTTCCTGCTCAAGTATTTCAAAAGATGGTTTAATTAGCCTCATATTCTTTAATTTTCTCCTCTAATTCTACTTTAGAAATACTTCCTACGTGCCTCCAAACTTCCTTATTATCCTGAACTAAAACAAGTACAGGAATGTTTCTAATTTTATAATTAGTTAACACAATAGGATCTACTTCATCCACATCGATATCTTCTATTTCTATCTTATTTTTGAGTTCTTCAAGAATAGGCATCATAGCGCGACAGGGCGCACAATATGAAGCCCCAAATTTAATTAATTTTATCATGCTCAAATATTTTAAGATTTGACCAACCATCTATAAATGTTTTAACATTGTTGTTTTTATACGCATAGATGTAATGATTGTGCGAAGGCTTAATTTCCTCACCTCTATTTTTTAAATTGCGGTTTCTAAAACCTTCTATTTCCGCTTCAACACGTTCACGACTAGTTGTTAATATAGTTTCAGTAATTTCACAACCATTGTATATATCTTCCCAATAGAAGACTAGTTCATATATTTTATTCATGTATCCAATAATCTCCAATAGTTAAATCAGCACTAAGCTTAGCTCTTTTACAAAATACTGCGCCAGCCTTCTCCATACATTGTACAAGAACTTTTCCTATCTCTTCTGCAATCTCCGCAGGAGCCTCAAGATTAATCTCATCATGTACAGGTATACAATATTTTACTTTAAACAGCAGGTCATGCTCTTGTAGATATTTGAATAAAAAGACAGATGCATACTTAAAACACAATGCTCCTGCAGCTTGTATTGGATAATTAATACTTTGCTTTTCAGATTCTGCACGTCTTTTTGCTAATTTTCTAACATTTTGTACAGTTTCACAATCTGGGGCATCTCGTTTCATTTCTCTATAATACTCCCAGAATCCTTTCTCACATTGTTTTTTCCAGAGACGTTTAAGTTCAGCAAAGTCATAGATATATGCTTTATGCCCAGTAATTGGACTTAAAAGTATATATCCTTTTTCCATTACATCCTTTCTTCTAAACTTTTGATAGTCTCTCAGTCCTGAGAAACCCTCCATGTAGTTAGTATAGATTTCTTTGGCCCGCTCTTCAGAAATTCCATAATTTCTAACAAGAGTATTATCCATTCCTCCATAATTAAAACAGAATTCATAGCCCTTTGCTTCTTTTCTCAGATGATGATACTTTGTTTTAATTGCTTTAAGTGGAGTGTCTCTTGGAATTTCAAGGAATACCATTTTAGCAGTTAGGCTATGTAAGTCTCCTGAACCATTCACTAATTCGTCAAGCATAGCTTTATCATTAGCAATAGAAGCCATTAGGAAACTTTCCTGCCCAGAATAGTCAGCTGAGATCCACTTGTTTCCTGGCTCTGCTATAAAGCAGGAGCGAGTCAAAGCATCACTTGGAAGATTCTGGAGATTCGGATCAGTTGAACTCAATCGGCCTGTATCAGTGCCTAACTGGTTAAAATTAGCATGAATGCGTCCAGTTTTTGGGTTTATAAGATCTAAAAACTTTTCACCAAAGGTATCTACTAAAATCGCAGCTTTCTTATACTCCATAAATATAGGAATTAATGGACTTTTAGAAGCTTGTGGTCCTATAACTTTAATATCAGTAGACTTTTTTGGACGTTTGGTCTTAGGATCAATTACTGAAAGATTTAAACCAAGATCTTCAAAAAGAGGAATTACTTGTTGTGCACTCTTTCAATTAATATGACATCTGGGACGAGTATCAAATCCATCGAATAGATCACCTTGTCTATTTACAGTTGTATACTTACCTCCCATATTATCTTCAACTCATTTATTGAGTTGACAGATTAAATCTTCACATAAGTTAGAATCATTCTCCAGTTTCTTTTTCCATTTCTCTGGATCAATTTTAGCTCCACAAAATTCTATATAAGCTAAACATCTAACAAATGCGTTTTCAACACGGATAGCATCAAGAAGACCCTGTTCTTTAAGTTTTTCTTTTTGCTTCTCCATTATAGATTCTAGGTATTTAACATCAGTTCCAGCATAAACTATAACATCTTCTGTTAAACCCTTATTTATAATTTGACCTCGAACAGTCTTATCCAGTTCTACTCCAAGATAATTTATTCCTGCATCTTTAAGACTCATTCCATGCATACCAGAAGGATATCCTAGCCACATTAATTTTTCTGCAAGATAGCCATCCCAAACATATCTTGGAATAATTCCATAATAATATAAGAATTTTAAGTCAAACTTTGCATTTCAAAAAAGAAATAGTCGTTCCGACTCCAAATAATCCTTAAATAGTAAAACATTAACTGTAGTACAATCAATAACTACTTGGAAATCAAAACATCCTAATTGAAGAGATAATAGTTTTTTAGTATAGACATCAAAACCTTCAGTTTCAGTATCTACACCAACAATCTTTAATTTCTCCAGCATACCTAAAGCTTCCTTGACAGAAATGCATGTATACTTAGTAGATTGAATTAAAGCTGGAGCGTTAGTAACTAAATATATCATTACTCTTCAATGGTATATATCTTGTTAAAGTCAATTTCATCTATTCAGAACTTATAACCATTCCAGTTGCAATAGAATCCATTGATTCTCTTATTTTCTCTATGTTGTACTTGAAGTTTCAAAATACAATTATTATAATCATATTTTGTCATTGGTTCAACTTCAAGATCAAATCCTTTAACTTTAGCTTTCATATGATATTCTATTTAATCATTCTTCTTCAACAAAGTATGCAGAAGAACCATATTTAGACACTCATTCATCATCATTAATAAGACAGGCATGTTCGTTAAAACCAGATTCAGTCATTAAAAATTGAATATCTGGTCATTCTACAATTACATATTTATTCATTATAGCTTCAGTTTAGTAAGTCAATCTTGTAGTTACATTCCTTAATTTCATCCCCAAGATTATCTTCTATAACTTGATAAATATCATTTTCAAGAAAAGTCCAATCATCTGGAGATTTGATTTCAAAGTGACTAAATGTAGTTACTTCTCTTATAATTTCGGAAGCAAATAGAATACCATCGAGATTTACATATAACCTATAATTATAAGTTACTTGTATATCATTCCAAGGTGCTGAAGGATCATTATCTCAACAGCTATCAGGAATATTCTTAGACATAAGAACTAATAAATAATAGAATAGGCTCATATATAGGAGTAATGTAGTAATTCATCCTACATACTCCTATATAAAGCATCTGATATAATTTAATTAAAGTTCGCATTTCATAATTTTATTTATTGCATCTTCTGCTATTTGTGCACATGTACTAGGAAGCCCTTGAAGATATACTCTGGCCATTCCAAATTTGAGTTTAATTTGCGCATAAGTAAACTCTGGATTTATTAATTCAAATAAAACAAAATGTTTATCTAACCAATCCACAACCTTCCCTTCAGCATCACTAAACTCCAATCCTTCAAATCCTTCTTCTAAATGGTTCTTCCATTTATCATTAAATTCATCAACAGTCATATTAAAAATCTCCTTTCCAAACCTGATTACATAGTAATCCTAGCTTTCTCCAACAATCGTTCACAACCTGGTCTCGGTCGTCGAATACCGCAGCTACACAATATTTATCTTTAATATGTTCATTATAAATTTCAGTCTTAACAATAGCATCCTTTCTATAATCTTTTTCTTTTCTCATACAGAATAAAAAATCGCTACATGTTAAATATCTATTCAGCCATTTAAGAGTTTCTTTCCTACATACTTCGGTATCTTCACGACCTGTAACAATGATAATTTGATACATCTTTGATAAAGAGTTAACTAAATCAATGACAGGATTATTTGGAAGATCCTCATTTACTCGATGATACTCAAACGGACCTCTTCCATTCATTAATGATAAAGTTCCATCAATATCACAAATAATAGCATGAGGAAGAGTTTCATCTTGTTTAAGAATAAATCTTTCTTTAGCTGGAGATTCCTTTTCTTGGTTTACAATTTCCTGAGACATATCAGGAAAATATGTATTAAAGAACCTACGTAATACTGCCAGTCCTACTTTACGAGTCCTTTTCGTATCACGCCAGTAAGCTTCATTGAATGAAATAACAAACTTTTTAAACTCTATGTCTACCTTTAGTTCAGTAGCGAGTTTAGTTAACTTATCAATAGTTTTCTGATTAAGATTAGTGGCATCTACAATAACATTTAAGTTACGATTAATAGCTGCTCTAATAGAAAATTCTTCAATATCAGAAATATAATTTTCACGAGATGGGACCCAATATTTACCAGTTCCCTCTCTAATTTCATCTCTGGATACAATTACCCAGTTAGGCTTATCCTTTATAAACTCTTTAGCCCAGGTACTTTTACCTGAAGCAGGACAGCCTTGAAGTACGATCATCTTACTCATTATTCTCCTTCCACATTCGATACATCGGCGCAGATACTTCTAAAAATTCACTAAAAGCTTCAGTCACCTTATAAATTGATTTAAATACATCAATTCTATTCACTCTTCCCTCTTTAATTATTTGGATTCCCCATAAAGATTCTTGTATAATTTCATCATCAGATAAACTTCAAGGATATTTACAAGCTCCTAATAAACTGTTTTCTAATAATTTTCTAAGCTTTATAATATCTGGCTTTACATAGACAGATACATATTCTTTTATCTTATAGGATTTTCCAAGTGATGTGCAAACTATTGGGAGTAAACTCCCATTTTGCATTCTTTGAAACCAACACTGAGAAGAAAGATATTTTACATTATCATATTTTTCAGGAGGTTCTGGAGCATCAGTAACAATAATATATTGAAATCCAGAATCAAATAAAGAACAAGGAAGCTTATAAAAATATAAAACTTCCTTGTTTTCTTTGAGTGTCTGAATTTCTTCTTTAGAAAACGACCTCATTATTCTTGTTCTGATTCAATGTCAGCTTCTCCCTTATCAAGCATCTTGGTTTCCCTTTCAAGGAATGCTACTGACTTAAGTTTATAAACGTCAATTTCACTTATTTCTCTACGAAGAACAATTCCTTCTTCGGGAACTTTATTGTTACAAAGAACAGACTCTCTCTCTAAGTATTTATCTCTCAATGCTTGCAAGAAATTTTCATGCCAATGCTCATCGGGATTCAACTCAGGAAATAACTGTTGTGCTGTTCCATAGTAGAGCTCTTTAATACAATGAATTCCATACTTTTCACAAAAGGTCTTCATTTGTTGAGTAGAGAATTCAAAAACTCTTCCTTCTACATTAGTATATGTAATTCTGTAAACAATAATGTCAAACAGTTTTGCATCATACATTTGTTTAGGAGTCATTTTTGAATACTCATAAGTTTTAGGATCATAGATACATTGATAATCATATCCAGATTGAATCATAGATCCTGTAGGCATATATCCTACAATTTCTGCGTAGATAGAAAGCCCCTTAGATAAGTAATCCTTTAATACTTCGAAGGCAAGATTCCAAATATCACAATCGTAATATCCCTTGGTCATGCTAGGATTTAGTTCAGGATTTTTGATAACTTTTCTAGATGAACAAAATTTCTTATATTCACTTTCAGATACAGGAATTCCAAAGAATTTAGCAATCTTTTCCTTTAAAGAGAGATTTTTCTTAGTAAGTAGGTTACATAGAATCAAACTTGTTCCATGCTCTTTCCAAGAGATATTAATGATATCAGTTGGCTGAACCTTATGAATATTTTTCTGTAACTGTTCTGTATCGATGTGAAAATGGAATTGATCATCAACTATATTAAGAATTTTCTTCTTTTCTTTAGCTGAGCCATTAATTCCTCCACTAGAAGCTTTAGTAGGAATCACATATTTCCAGACAAACAATTTATCATTTACAGTATCAAATTCTGTTCCTACTAATTTTGACATTTCAACAGAATCTATAGGTTCTGCAATTCCTTCTCCAGAAAATTTACACAACTCATAGATAGGCATGATAAGCCCTTCTGATGCAAGTCCTCTTAGTTTAATACATTTTACTCGACCAGACTCTTCAAAAAATCCTTGTTTAGTAGGATCAAGATTAAGGTCTGCTTTTCTGTAAAGATTATTAACCTTCAAAAAGTCGGAATTGATAACACATTCAACAGGAAAATATACATAGATTCCCTCTGCAGAATCAATTGATGTGGAAATTATATATCCATCAACAGTTGCTAACTTTAGACGCTCAGCATTAGGGTGAGGTCTAAATGAATCAATTTGTACAATCTTAGCAAGGTAGTTAGGATTGTAATCTTTGCTTCTCGTTAATTTCATAAACGAACTTTTTATATTTGTATAATGCTAATTTTAATGTAGTTAAAGCTTGTTCTAATCCAGCTTTATCATCAAGTAGTATATTACCATAGGCTTTCATAGAATACCCTGGTAAGAAAGGTTCTACAGGATTGACATCAGTAAATTCTAATCCTACAGATTTACAATAATTTACAGCTTCCTTTAAACGGGTCCCAGATCTACAGGTCCATAGAACTACCGTAGCTCCTAGTTCTTGGGCTTCAATTAAAGTATTAATTATGTCTTTACAAAGAGCTTCAGAAGCTGTATTATACGGTTTAATTGTATCATCATAGTCTACAAGAATTCTAACTCCTTTATATTTAATTCAAGCCTGATACAATTTCTCTACATAAATATCTAAATCCATATTAGAGATTCGGTTGCCCAAATTTTAAATACCAATGAATCATATAAATTAATATATTTTTCATCCACATATTCGTACCCTTCTTCATCAACTCTGAACACCCCTTGTTCAAAATTTCTATAAAAAAAGTTAATTACTCTTTCGTGAACCCTTGATTGATTTATTTCCATAAAGCATTCGTTTTGTAAAGATAGTTTTCAAATCTTCATAGCTAACTGGAGTAAAATTATTTCTATCTACTCCTACATCGTACTGATTCCATGGTGCATTTTTAGCAATTACAATGTCAAATCCAGTTCCATTTAAATCAGGCGTGCTATGAATGTGCCCATGTAAGTTGCATATACTTCGACTAATTCCTGCCCATGTAGCCAGTGGATAGTGACTCATAATGAAGGTGGAATAATCTTCTAACTCCTCATCATAAATAGCAATTTGCAACATGTCTCGAATCATTTTAAAACATTCAGTTGGAATATCATCTGTCCTATCATGATTACCTTGAACGAGATATTTTGTCCCATTAAGAGAATTAGCTATTTGTCTCCATTTACTTTTATCTGCAAAGGCAAAATCACCTAAATGAAAAACTATATCTTCCTTACTAACTACTTTATTCCAATTTTGAATCAATGCATGATCCATTTCTTGCACATTAACAAAGGGACGATCACAGTACTTAATTATGTTGCCATGACGCCAATGTGTATCTGATGTAAAAAAGATTTTACCCTTAAAATCTTTACTTATAGTTATCTTTTCCATATATTAAAAATAAGCCTCAAATTTCGATTAAAATTTTGAGCGGAACTACCCCTTCAAAATAGATAATTAATCGAAATTTGGGGTATAAAAATTACGAATTTATGTGTTCTAAGATAATTGAAGACTCAACTTTTTCTCCAAATTCTTCAACACAAGCATCTTGAAAGGCCTTAAAATTCTTCTTGTCCTTTACAATAGAAAGACCTTTAAGATACTGTAGGATCACATTCTTAGGAACACTTACAGGAAGAAAAGGATGGAGAATAATCATCTCACGATTTTCAGCTTCAAAAAGCTCTAAATTCTTATCCCTATAAATCTCACAAGTCTCCTTTCGTTTATTGAACATTTTCTTAATAATCTCACCGTCTGTACTTCCAGATTTCTCTTTTGTATAGACATATTCAGATTTAATATTCCTAAACGCAATTAACATTTTGTGATTTTGCTCTTTCATATATTTTTCAATATTTGAATTCACAAAATCAATAAAAGAAATATTATTCATCGAGTGCTTTAAATAACTTAGTTAAGAGAGTATCAAATTTAGTCATTGCCTCATCATAAACCTCCTTAGCAACTTTCTTACCATTTACATAATACTCAGGAATTTTTTGACATACATCATTAATGACTTTCTCATCTTTAGCAGCCGTGGATTCTTTTTTATTCATATTAAGAAGTTCCTCTTCAGTCATAAAATCAATCTTTTCAGGAACTGTTTTACGGGTATATTCTCCAGACTCAATCTTTTCTCTAATTATTTTTTCTTCTGCACATTCTTTTAATTCTTTAACATCAGGTCTAGTTACTGTTCTTACGCCATTTTCTGGATAATTTTCCTTAAGATATACAATAAATTCTTCTATAGTACCCACTGGATGCTCTGCATACCTTTGAATAGCTAATGCTAAATCAAGTCCGATAGAATCAATTAAGGCCTGCGTGTACAAATTAAATAGGACTTTATGTGCTGCTAATTTAGAAATATCAATTCCTGATTCTTTTAAATCGTTTAATTCTTTATAGTAATCAATTAGTTGATTAACAATAGTTTCCAAATTTTTATTCATAATTTCGAACTGCTTTAAATACAGGAAGATTTGGTACTGGGGTATTTGTTTTAGTCATACCAAAATGCTTTACTGTTCCCATTTGACCTTTTAATTCTTCAATATGATCTCGATACCATTGTTTCAAAGCCCTGTCTCCCATAGGTTTTGCTTTAAATTGATATCCTTCTTTAGTTTCCATTAAGAAACATAAATCTTCATCTCTAAGGCCATCTACTAGATCTAGAATTTTATATTCATGATCTTCAAACATTTTAAGTTTGATCATACGATTGTCTCGTGTTCCAAACTTATATTCTTTATCAGGATTTCTAATTACTAAACCTTCCCAACCATCATTAACATACTGATCATGAAGAGCTTTCATATTTAGCCATCCAGATACTTTTACATGTTTAACCATTACAATTTTGTCAGAATCAGAAACAGCTTTCTCAAAATCCTTTAAAATCTTTAATCTATCCTTAAATTTTACATCAGGGATAGCTAAATCATAAACATAATACTTTAACTGTTTATGTTTTTCATCCAAAGTTTGAAGTCTAACAATACCAGAGATATAAGACAAAGGTAATCCATGTACATATAATTCTCCATCCAGTCATATGTCAGGATGTTCTTTAAGCCACTTCATTACTTTAGGATCTTTCCTAATATAATTAGCAGCAACATCATAGTTGTTTCCTCCTCTTGAGGATGTAGTTACTTCGGAACCATTTCAATGCATAAGGCATCGTGTTCCGTCAATTTTTGTTGAGCCATAAAACTCATGTTCAAATGTTGAGGTAGCTACACCGTCAAAACTTTTAGCTAACATTGGCTTAGGTGCACCAGATTGATCAGTAGTTATATCCCCAAGTAATTTGCCTGGATCATCCACATCATCTAATGACTCTATTTTAAAATCACGAATGTTCTTATAACCTTTATCAAGGTATTTCTTAACATTACTGTTATACTCCAATTTAACTTGTTCTGCAGCTGTACGTTGCGCCTTCCCTCTTTTAACTTCAATGATTGGTTGGTTAGTTACTTTACCTCCTCATTGAGATGTTTTTCTAATAATTAAAAAACTATGGGTTGTATCATTTCATTCATATGAAATATCTACAACTCTAATTTTTCCTCTAGAATCTCTAGAAATTAATATATCATGCATTTAAATAAGCATACTAATATTATTACGAGTTCGCGACAAAGCTACATATTGTAACTGTCTTAACTCTTCTTTATTCTTACAAGTAAACAAGTTACCCATATCTATTAATATGTTATCATAGTTTGATCCCTGAGATTTATGAACAGATAAACAATAACCATAATCAAGAGTCTTCTTTCTTACAGTTCTATTTCCATAAACCAAATCAACAGGAGTAGTAAAAGATTCCATAACTCGAAAATACTCTTTCCACAATTTTGATGCTACTATTTTTGAACGCGCTTGAATTGCATCTAAACGCATTAGTTCTATATATGCAGCTAAAGCAGTTAAGTCTTTCTCATTAGTATCTCTTGAAATAATAAATATTTCATCCTCTGAATATTCTGTGTTAATTGGACGAAGGGTCAAATAATATCCTTTATATGTAATATACCCCAATTGACAATGCCCAGGAACTATATTCGTCACGATGTATTCTGCAGAGTTTATAATCTCAAATTCCATAGATTTGAATACTCGTTTGTCTTTGTAACTACAAGTATCATAACCCATTAAAATTTCTCCAACATTATATTCAGATTCATTCTGAAATATGGCATCTCGAAGAATATGATTAAAGGCTTCTACTCGCTTATTTGTATAAGCAAGTAATTTCACAATCCCTGGATTACCTAAATCTACTGATTTTTTAAATAGATGTGAGGCAGAAGATACAAACTTTCTCCAATGATGGAATATTACAAGATTACCTTCAGGAGAACGAATTTCATAAAATTGTTTAATTGAATGATCTCTAAGTGTGTTTAAAATATCCAATAGAGGATTATTCTCCTGTTGTCTATAAACTTTACTTAAATAATATTGATGATTGCATTGAAAAGGTTTAGATAGTTTCTTTTCCTTAACTGGATATAACTGTTTATCATCTCCAGTATAAATTACTTTACATTGCCTAATCTTAGCTTTCTCTTTGATAAACTCGTATAAATCAGAGTTAATCATAGAACACTCATCAATAATCAAAACCCCATTCAATGGAATGCCTGAAGAGATCGAATCAGTACTTCATTGAAGGTCTTTAAAGTCAAGATTAATTATGTCAATAGTAGGTTTTAAAGTTAGAAGTTTATGAAGTGTTATAACGTCACGCTCTGTATAATTATGAAGTACTCCACAAGCTTTATTTGTTGGAGTTGCTAAAATGTAAGGAACACATTGTTTTTCAAGATACAGAACGATTAGTTTGGTTATAGCAGATTTTCCACTTCCTCCAGGGCCAGAAAGAACTAACTCATCAAACCCTTTCTTACGTAAAAAGGTAAAGATTGAAACTAATACATCTGCTTGTTCATCTCCAAGTTCAAAATTAAGAAATTTATCCTGTAGATTATAGATAGTTTGCAATAAATCATCTCGTAGAGTTTGTGTTATTTCTTTTGTAGTCATTATTTTCCTGTTGAACCAAATCCACCATTGCCTCTAACAGTCTCAGACAATTTCTGAACCTCATTAAAACTAATTAATGGAATTGGCATAATTATAATTTGTCCTACTTTATCTCCAACACCATAGCAAGAAAAATCAGCCTTTATACGTAATATAGGTACCTTACTCTCTAATTCCTCTTGAAATTCTACATCAGTTACTACAAAATTTCTTTTGGGAGTAGGGTTAATAATTCTTCGATAACGTAATTTGATTTCTCCTCTATATCCAGAGTCTATTACACCTACTGAATTACAAAGCTGCAAATCTTTTTTACTATTAGAACTTCTAGGAAAGATTAAACCAACATAGCCTTCAGGGATTTCAACAGCTAACCCAGTTCCATATTCAATGTAATGCTCATTACTATGATCAACTGAAGTAGCAACTAAATCCATTCCAGCATCACCCTCCTTAGCATAGGTAGGTATTACTGCTTCAGGAACTAATTTCTTTATATTTACTAGCATAAAAGAACTGCAATAAAGAATAATATCCATACTGCAAGGTTCATTTTAGTTTTAGAACCATTTAGTCTGAAATCTTTTACAGTATCTTCCAGCATCATTGCCATTTTATTTCTAAGGTCATCATTTCCTAACGCTATTACACGTGAAAGAATTTCTAACCCTAAAAAGATAAGGATAATAATTTTTAACATTGTGTCTTATCATTAATTTGAACTACATATGATATATCTAAGTCATCTTGCAGTTTTCCATCATTAAACTTTAATAAGTTATCTCTTTCTTCTAAGTACCTCTCTAGTACTTCTTGTTCGTTCTCTGCTGTAATCACAAGATCTAACGATCCATAAACAGGAACGTGTAATGTATATTTAGGCATTCTTGTATAATGTACAATGACAATGTCCTGTATCACGATATTCTTTACAAGGGCAGAGATTTTCGTCTTCTTTCCCAATTTTACATGGGCAATAGCCGCCTTTCTTTTTAAGCCCAGTGAGAATATTACCTATAACAGTTTTATCATCAGTTAGTTTATCTAATAGAATAGTCATAGTATTTAATTCTCTATAGATAGATGAACATTCTGCTAAACCAAGTCCAGTTTCACTACGTAGTAATTTAATAATTTGTACTCTGGTTAGCCCTTCAAACTTGCCATCATCTTTTAATTCTTTATACTTGGCAATACCCTGTTGTCTAAAGCACGGATCTATCCACATTTACTAAACCCACAATTTTTACATATAGTACATCCCCCTTCGTATATCAAATGCTCACCACAATCTGGGCAAACTTCATGTGAAGTAACTCCATCAACTATAAAAGTTTTAATAGCACGCTTTACACCATTCTTCCAAGTATTTAGAGTATCTGACTCAAAATGCATTCCATCAATAATCTTAACTACCTTATCTAATTCAATACCACCTCTTAATAAAGCAGATATTAATTTAGCATAATTCCAGTATTCTTGATTAAAGATGCGAGAAAGTCCTCCTAAACGATTAGTATATCCATACTTATCAGTATATTGAAAATCATAACGCTTTCCTAATGAGTCTTTTACTTTGATAATTTCACCTTCAGTTATTGAGGTAGGAATCGGGAAATCTTCAATGTTATTAATTCCAGTAAAGATTTCATAAGGCCTTCCGTCAATGAGACCTACAAATGCAATCCAATTTTCAGAACCATTCTTAAATCTAATTAGTTTAGCTTCAACAGATTCAGGACGTTTTAAGCATTCTTTAATTACGGGATTCTTTGATAACACTGCACCTCTTTTGCATCCAGAACGATAAACTGTAACACCCTTTAAACCTTCCGCCCAAGCTAATCTATAAATAGTTTCTACATCATCAATAGTAGCTGACTCTGGAAGATTTATGGTAGAAGAAATAGAAGCATCAATAAACTTCTGTAAAGTTGCTTGAACTTTAATTCTTTCTCTATATGGAATCTGTTCTGATGTAACTACATACTCGGGTAAAGTTTCTTCAGAAAACCCTTCATCAATAAGCTTCTTTATAATTGGGGTATATACTTTATAATACTTTTCCTCATTTACCAATGATTCAGTTTTACGTGTATATGAAGTTGCAAAAATTGGTTCGCAACCTGTGGATACTCCTAACATAGTTGCAATACTGCCAGTTGGGGCACAAGTAAGTAATTGAGAATTGCGTAAACCATACTTACATATATCATCATGCAAACTTTGGAAACGTAAGTCATTTATATCCCCAGAATCTAAATTCTTAAAGAAAGGAGTTCGTATAACGTAATCACGATTAAATTTAGGATATGATCCACAGTTGGTAGCTAAAATAGAAGAAGTCTCTAGAGCAGTCATAATTAATTCATGTCCAATTGACTCTAAAATGGATCTAGAAGTAGTACTACCATATTTAACTCTTAATTTAATAAGCATGTCAGCAAGACCCATAACACCAAGGCCAATTTGCCTCCACTCTGCTACAGAATCCCTTTGTTCTTGTAAAGGATGTAAAGGAAGACCCTCATCAAGAACTTCATTCAAAGCAATAACTGCAACTTGAATAGTTTCTTTTAAGGAGTTGAGGTCAAGTTTTCTTTCTTTTGTAACAAATTCTGCAAGGTTTATGCTTCCAAGAAGACAGCTCCCTCCAGCTGGCAGAGGTTCTTCAGCACAGGGATTTACTCCTGCATAAGAAAATTCTTTATTATTTGACAATAAGTTCCAGCTAGTTATTCTATCCCAAAACAATATACCAGGTTCGGCATAATCCCAGTTCATTTGAGCAAGCTTTCTAAAAATAGGATATGCTTCTATCTCTTTAGTAATTGTTTCACCAGTATCAGTTACGAATTTCAATATTAAAGTTTCACCTTTAATAACTGCTTCCATAAATTTATCACTAACTCTAACAGAGATATTAGCTTTTGTAACTTTATCTAAGTCAGACTTAATCTCAATAAACTCTTCAAGATCTGGATGATCACAAGAAATAGAAATCATTAATGCACCACGTCTCCCACTCTGACCGATCAGTCCAGTAATATATGAATAGAAATCCATAAAGCTTACAGCTCCAGAAGTAGTTTTTGCAGCATTATTAACTTTTGCTCCAGAAGGTCTCAAATTAGAAATATCAATTCCACAACCTCCCCCGTAGCTGAATGTTCTTGCTAACTTTGCCCCACACTCAAAAATAGATTCAAGATTATCTTCAGGAGGAGCAACTACATAACAGTTTGAATATGTTATTTTTCTATTTTTATCAGATAACCCTCTATTAGCAAGGATTCTACCTCCAAAAATAAATTTTTTAGCTCTGATCTGTTCTTCTACAATTTCATTACCTCCAGAAACTCTTTTGAACCAATCGTCTAGTGATTCATCTTCAAACCTATATTTATTCTTCCAGATAGTAATAGCTAATTCGTCATTATTTAACCATTGTTCAACTGTCATTATTTTAATCCTAATAATAAATTAATTAGCATAGTTTTCTCAAACTTATTGCAAATATCTTTTTTATCATCTGCAATTAGCTGTGCAAATGAATTATATGTATTAATTACAGATGAGTCCTTATCACCAACATAATAATCACTTGATGTATTTATATAAATGTTATTATAAGCCTTAACAACATTTGTTGGAGACCATTTAACCTTTCCTCCAAAGTCATTTTGCCATACTGCAAATTGACATTTTTCAATCCAAGAACCCAGTCTTACATAACGATCGTTTTCTTTGGTAGATAAAGTATCGTTTTTATATTTCTTGAGTTTAACTTCAAAGTCACTTGTAAAACTCATTAAGTTTTGAATTGGAAGTGTAAAAGTCTCTGCTGGTTTAATTTCATTAACTACCAATCAATTTGGATCAAATGCAATTATTGAATTAGTAGTATTATTAAACATCGCTTTATATACTTTATAAATAGGCCTTCTTATGTCTAAAGAATATGCCAAAGTATATATTTCATTATACTCATCTATTTGAGTAGGCATGATTGCCTGCACTAATACCCTGTTATAGGTAATATCCTCTCCTTCTTTATCTGTAGTAACTTGAGAGGGAGGGATAGCTTCTATTCTATAAGTAGAAGTGAATTTACTCATTTCTTCAATAAAAGGCTTTACATAGTCTTCTGTTGAAAGAAAATCTTTTGAATTAATTCGTGTTGATTTGCCACTAAGCAGCTTGTCTAAGGTAACTTCCATTAATCTTATGACCCCTTATTTTGTTTATTAACTGAAAATCTGGAGTTCTAACATTTCTCAAACCTCTAGGAGATAATGTATAGGAATCCTTCAATGCAGCATCTATTAATATTGATTCTAAATCAAAGGCAGACTGTTTGTCTAGGCATGTTGATGGAAAGGTCAATATATAACGATTTGGGTCTAATTTAAGATGGTCACTAAATAAGTCATTTTTATGATTTAGTGGACGCTTGCCTGTTTTTCTTCACCCTACTGGGTAAGGGCCCATTCCTATATATTTAATAGCGTAGGGAAAGGATCATCCACAAAGGGTTGTATCATGTTTACATCATGAATCTAGTAATACATAAACACAATATTCTCCTCCTAAATGAAATTGATTAATAAAAGAGGAACTATCTCCTGGTCATACTCCTAAGAATCCACAAGATGTGAATAGTGGATGTTTGAATATATCTACTGTCATAAATCTTAAAAAATAAGCAGGATTGGAATTTAATCCAACCCTGCTTTCTCTAAATATAGTTTAATTAAAAACCACTCTTCTCGTTACCAAAGACAATGTAACGACCCTTCTGTGCTGACTGCGAAGGTGCATAATCCAGCTCGAAGGCTGTTTCCTTACCATCCTTAACATGGTAAACAATAACTGCTACCATATCCTGCTTGTAGGTAAGCATAAGTTTCTTAGCAAGCTTCTCAGCTTCACCCTTGTTCTTAGCAGTACCAACTACTTCATCAGTTGCCTTCAGACGAATCTCAACAACACGCTCCATCTGACGTTTACCCTCATTGGTTACATTCTTGTACTTGTAAGGACGTTCACGAGTGTCTTTCGAACCTGGGGTAATTGCAATTACCAGACCAACACCCTCTACGCCAGTTAGACGTTTCTTATCCAGCATATCAATGCAGAATCCTTCAAATTCTTTACCTGAAACAGGCGAACCTGCATTCTTCCACGACTGTGATACATTCTGCGTTACTTTGAGACCATACTCACTCAGTGCAGTTGCTTTTGCTTCCTCAAGGCTATAAGCCGAAACTTCAAATTTCTTCATTTTAAAAAACATTAAAATTAAACATTAGTTCATATTATTCTTCCGATTGTGATACAAAGATAATACTAAAATTATGAATCTGCAAATTCTCTATAAAATTTTAAGAAAATAAATTCTAAATTTACTCTTAAAAATATTTGCAGATTAACTAAATTTTATATTATCATCGAATCCTTCAATCTGGCAGACACCAACCATCTTTAATAGACGTTGGAATTCTTTTTTGCCAGCAGTAAGCTGACTTTTGGACACTCTAAATACTTCAGCTCTATTTTCACCCACTGTTTCTACAGCAATGATATTAGACGAAATATTCCAGGTTTTGTCCACGTTAAACTCCTTTTTACATAGATGAAACAGCATCCACATATACATTCCCATCTGACGAGCATAATGATAATGCACAAATGAACCATACTCTTGCATGAAAAATCCTATTGGCTTTCCTGTAGTTTTGAGATCGTTCAAAACCAATTTTTTGGAATCCTCATCGATAGTCCAGTTGTCTGCTTTCATCTTTAATTTGAGAATTGTACTCTTCCCATTATATTCACACTTGACATCCATAAAAATTGCATCTTCATTATAAGAAGCAATAGCATCACCAAATATATCAGTTGGACGTATAAGTTTCATTGCTCTACTATGTGAATTCAAAGAGTTTAAACAATTAACGCAAACTTCTCTATCCTTACTTGATAAAATAATCTTATCTGTATTTTCAACTGTCTTACTTTTTATATAGTATGACAGTCCTTTAGAGATAATTTGTTTGATTCTGTTGGCTGTTAAACTATTTGCATAGTAACCAACTTCATTACAAGCTAAAATTATTGAGTCATATATACCCTTTCCTTCAGCTCTTTGCTTCATTATATAATCACATACATCACCAAGTTTAGCAGAAGGCCTTCCCAGATCCTCCTCTAATGAGAAGGATTCTGGTTGTAAAAAGACCTCATGAATAGCTGAACCTAACTGCAATGACCGTGTAGTTTCTTGTTGTATACCATTTTTATACTTCGAAGGACTACCATCCTGGTCAGGGTTGATGTATTTTAACCTAGAGTTAGAGATGTACTCTCTATATTTACTTGAAAAATACTCCTCGTCAGAAATCTTTAATCTCTGAACAGTATGTAGTAATGGAGTAAGTTTAACGTCGGCTAGTCTTACTTCCATAGATTCTTTCAAATATAGATTTTGCAATAGGAGTAGAACTTTCAGGAATACTGGTCTGTTTATGTGTAATCTCTGAATGTTCCTTAGTATAAAACTCTTCAAGTTCTAAAATAAGTGGCTTTATCACAGTAAGTTCTGTAAATGACAATGTACAATAATAGTCATCATATATATTTTCTACATTCTCACCATGATTCGTTTTTACTATAATATCCTTAACAGTAAAAATGTTATCAGAAAGTCTAAAATCCTCTCTATCTAATTTCCTTGCAAATAAATTCTGTAAGAATATCGTTTCTAGAGTCTCTGGTTCAACTCGATCATTACAAATACAATCAGAAGGATCTAATTCAGCTGCTTCACACATAAGAGGAAAACTATCCCCATTGGAATTAAATCTAGTAAATAACCTAAGCAACCAGGTTGCTTCAGAGTGATCCCACCCAAGGATGTCTAATAAAAATTCTTCCATCTATTTAATTGGTATATCAAGGTTATAAATTCTCCTATGACCAACATTATAATATTGATTATGAGGAGCATCCATTAAGTAGCAAAAGATTCCAGCATCAGTTGCTTCCTTATAATTTTCATATTTATCGTCGATAAATATATCAATTTTTAAATCACGTAAATGTGCCAATTTACTTTGATCCCAAGGAACAACATGAACTGGAGCACATGGAAGGCCATTCTTTTGTAAACTTTCTTCAATCCATTCAACTGGAATATTCCGAGCAGTTATATAATAATCTACTTCGAAACAAGGTTTATGCAGAATCGGAATATTTACCCAAAAGTCCTTATCTTTTTCTAACTGCTTTAAATGCTCTGACATTTCATAATTAGCTTTCCAATAAGGATTCATTTTAGTGCCAAACTTAGCTTCATATGCACCATTGAAATCAAAGATAACATTATCTAAGTCTAAGGCAACTATGGGTTTTGTTGTGGGAGCCATAATTCTATCATCCCCTTGGGGATAAATATGATAGAATTCGCATAGAATTAATGCATTATTGGCTACCTCTGCTATATTGAGCAGTCCTTCTTCAGTGTAATCATTTCCCATCTCAAATTCGTTGAGATGCTTCTTAAGAGATGAAAGAACTTCTGTCCATTTCATCCCTTTTTTCCACTGATTTTCTTCATATGTGTCCAACTTTCTAGTTAGAACACGAGATATTTCTTTAATCCCATGTGCTGGAACTAAATCATATCTAATTTTTTCTTTCATTGTTTAATATGTTCTAGGGTCAATAATATAGTTTCCAGATGCTGCAGAAATAGACGGAGTCACACTAACCATATCTGGTGAAGTGGATATTTTATCCAGATGTATAACTATCCAATCCCCATCCTGATTTTTATAAATCCTTTTGAATTCTGTTGAGTACCAGGAACCTTCAATATAGACATATTTTTCTGGATGCGATGCTAGATACTGACTACAACAAACTTCACCATTGTGGCATGCGTCATCAATTTTAACGTAGACAACTTCGCTGTCTGGAATCCAATCTTGCATAATTTCTGACCATGACATACAAGAAGTACATCCTGATGTATCAAAGTATTCTGAATACACTAACTCATCATCGTTACTATATTGGCACCCACAATTCTCACATTGATAGTCTTCGTCCCAATCCTCTGAATCTTCGTAATTTCCATCTGTAAACGAGCATGTGTAGGAATTACATCTTCGATATGTTGTTAAGACCTTATTCTCAAGATCTAAATATCTAAAACTATCAATATAAGGCCATTCAGGATAAATCTTAACTAAGTTCAAAACAAAGCGTTCAGTTACTGGTTCAGTATAGTTATCCTTTGGAGATAAAAATACTTGATTGTCACCATCACTAAGAAGGCAATTACTCTCTCGGATATACCATTTATTTTCTTTAGCATAGTTAACAAAGATATTATATAAAGAATCCTCTATATAATAAACACGGTCCATAAAGGTTTTATCCCCAATGGTCCATACTAAAGCTCTCGCTGCTAATTTGTCCTCCTTTAATGCAACCAGCATTCGACACTCTGGTTGTGTACAATAGAGATCAAAATAACCACTACATTCTTTATGAGACATACATGAATTACCCAAAGTATTAGTAATGGCATAATAATTTTCCGAATCATACCAGTATCTAATATCTTCTCCTTCTACCAATTTAATTTCATACCCACCATAAGACCAAAGTGCTTTAAGAGCATATACAAATTTTTCATAATCAGAGTTAGAAAAGACACCAGTTCCAATTACTTTTTGTATAATTTTACCAGGCTTTCCTGATTGTCTATTCTTTTTCGCCCATCTACCACTTTTAGTATATTCAGGAGTACAGCCTTTAGGAAGAAATGAAACTTCGAAAGCATCAGTTTTAAGAGTTAGTTGTCGTCCATAGTCTGACAATTTTTCCTTAATTGCATTTATAAACCCTTCTAAAACAGTATCGGGAATTGGAAACAAACTTTCAGAGTTCTCTGCTTTTGTCTTAGTATAAATTTTAATTAATTGATTAGCTTCCAGAAGATACTTAGACACTTTATCTTCATTATTTGCAACTAGTCATGCCAATTTATCCTCAAAACTCTCTGAGAGTAATTGTAATGTAATAAATTCCGATTTCATTTAAAACAAATTTAATGATTCTTTTCTTATTTCATTCAATATTGATTTGACTAAATCTGGATCTACTGAATGTGGTAAATCACTGTCTTCAAATTTTTGCTTTAACCCTTTAATTTGATTTCTTGCTGATTCAAGTAATTCTTCTAAGGATACTTTTCCATGTCTAATAGATAGTAAATATTCAGGGTTCTTAACTCTAACATTAATAGTTTTAAGATCTAAGATATCATTAGCACATTGTAATAATCTTATACAATGTAACATATTTTTGCCATCGATCTTTTGTCCATGATTTTGAATATCTACATATCTTTGTGTGTTTCTTTCTTTCAGCCAAGTTTGGTAGGAATTATAGTCTTTACAATGTTCTCCCCAACCATTCCTATTGTAGTAAAGGTTACACCTACACATAGGAATTTGCCATTCTGGAATCTCTGAAAGTAGTAGTTCAACATCATTACAAACTCCTTTATATCCAAAATCTTTCCAATCTTTATATCTAGGATTAGACAAGTCTTTGGTCTTAGACATTTCTTTAATGTCATCATACCACAAAGCATAAAGATTCTCTGAATCATTGACTTTAGCAAGTCCACAGCAATCCTCATGCATCTGATTACGCTTTAACCATTCAACAAGAGGATATGTTTTACAGTTGTCAATAACTTTTAGAAAATCAATTGGCCTTTTTCTTTTTACTTTATCAGCCTCCCAATTCATTTTCTTATTTAGCCCTTTAGCCTTTTCTACTTGTTGGTATGCATAACCAGCAAAACTAAAGTAGCATTGTTTAGTTAGAAATGCACTTCTATGTTTCGATATAATATCCCACAAAGGGTGCTTTTCTAGAATACAATCTTCAGGAATATACAAAAGTTCCAACATTGTAGGATTTCCACTACAAAGTAGTTGCAAAAATCTTCTAACTTCATATAAGCAGGCATCCTTATCCAGGTTAATCTGTTCCTTATACTCCATCCCTAAGACTTCCATAGGATCCTGAAGATATACTCCCTTTGTATCAATGTCAGAGTCAGGCGTATTTGTTCCATACGCCTGACTTCCAACAATTGCATTTAACAATATGATTTTATTCATCCTTTAAAGCTTTACAGAAACTATAGCATAACTGTCCAGCTAATGAACCAAGGTTAGAAGTTTCTGTTACTGGAGGATCAAAGTACAATTTAAACTCTAAATCTCCAACATCGTTTAACCAACAATCTACGATACTGTCTTGTGCTAAAGTTTCATCTCTAAAAATTACTTTACAAGTTTTCATAACTGAAATTAATTTCCTTAATAGGAGTAAGATTAAAGGAACTTGGAGTAACCATAATCTTCTCTCCTAAAATAAGGTTTTTAGATAGACTTTCAGGAGGATATAAATAGCATCCTAACTTATTTTGATTACATAAAGAGTCATAGAAATGTGCTCCAAATGCAATTTGTTTAAAGTCTATATCTTGTTCAAGAAGGTATTCAAATGCTTCTTGCGAGTATTTATTTGATGACCGACCAGAAGGCATCAAAGGAAGTAGTACAAAGTATAGAACAATATCTTTATATTGATTATAAATTTTAATAAAGTCATCAACAGACTTTTTATCATTAATTATATAATGAATATTGATATTAGTGTTCCCGAATTTATGCAGAAGTACTACAGCACTTCTCCAAGCAGAATCTATTTCTGGATTCCATGTATTTGCTGAAACAGCAACTCCTCCTACATATTTGGAAGTAGCTTCTAAAATTTCTTCTGCATTACCATCATATTTGGCTATTGAGATTCCATTAGTTGTATAGTTAGGAACGATCCCCAAACTATATATTGTTTTAAGAAACTCACAAAACTCAGGATGAATTGTAGGTTCTCCTGTAGAACCAATTGCAATCTGAAAAGGTTTCTCATTCTCAGTCATGCTGCCAAAGAAAAATTTAGCCTTTTCACATATATGATCATGATTTACTCCTTTAGATGTAGCTCCAACATAACAAAATGGGCATCCTAGATTACAAAGAGTATTAATTCCAACATCGTAGAATTCTGGATAATCTAATTCTTTAGCTTGCCCAGAACCTAATCGAACAGTTTTTAAATCGTGCCAAATTGCATTATAATTCTTATCTGGGAATACTCTTTTCTTAATTCCCCATGCTTTCCAATCTTTCATTTTTATTAACTTTCAAAAGAAGCTTCTTGTTCAAATATATCCATTATATTAGATAAATATTTGGCAGCTTCAGTATAGTTTTCTTTCTTCGGAATAACTTTATAACCTCTGTCATAATAAGCAGAGTACTCATCAGACTCTTCATCCAATTCAAAGGTAAATAAGTCATCTGCTGTAAGTGTAGAATCAGCGATTTTTAAGATACTATTAACAATATCTTTTAACCTATCTAAAGTATATTCTGTACAAACTGTATAAATCTCTGTACTGCTGTTTGTAATTACATCAGAAACAGATTGTATTTTAATAACTAAAGTATTGAACATTTTCTTCTCCAAAAAGTTCCTCAAGAGCTTCACGCATATCATACCCTATGTTACACATAGAAGGAAATCTAAGCATAATATACTCATCTTCTACTTCAAAAATCCCCAAGTAAGTATGATCAATTCCAGAATGCTTCCAACCTTTTTCATATTTATTTAGAAGATTATGCCAAATTCTATAGAAAGTTTGTTCTGACATATTAGCTTTAATCTGAAAGATTTCGGAAGAAGAATTTGTAATGATATCACTGACACTTTGAAGTTTAATTATAATTCTCTCCATCGTCAACAGTAAATGAATTATCCCCTGGAAAATGTTCCTTTAATAATTGTTTTATTAAAGTGTACATCTGTCTTCCAGTCTCTTCATGATTTTCTGAGTAACTAATCTCAAACGTAATAACATATCTAGATTCATCTACTGTAAAAATATCAGAAGGACTTGAATACTCAACACCATCAGGAAGAAATGAATTAAGATATTCCTGAACCATCTTTATTGAATCCTCAGATAAAGAAGATATGGCACAAAAGATCTCACTAGATGAGTTTGTAATTAAATCAGATTCAGATTGTATATTTATTTTTATTTTCATATTATCCTAAATGATAGCGGGAACCAAAGGTCATCATCTCTTCTTGGCGCTCCCAATTTGGATTTTCACCCTTTGAAAAAACAAAAACTAAGTTTGGATTAAGTTTCTGTTTAATGAGTTTATCCCAACCTTCTTTGAGTTGTAATTGAGAAATTTCCCATTTTTCAGAATTTGGATCCCACTCTTTATAATTTTTGTAAAGATCATTTGGGTCAATATTAAATTCTCTAGCCCAACGAGTTTGTCTACTTGTTTCTCTAGTTATTCGTTTATTGTCCCAGTTCCAATCATAATTGTTGTAAGCATAAGAAAGATAAGTTTCTAAAGAGCTGGGACTTAAATCCTGTACTGACTGTGGGTCATCATATTCGTGTTCCCATCCTGGAACATTAGAATCTAATATATCACTTACAACTTCAGTGGTTCCAGTAAATACAAACAGCTCACTAGAACTATTTGTAACCACATCAGTAAATGATTGAATTTGAAATACAAATAATGTTTTCATATAACAAAAAAGAGCAGAAGATCCCTCTTCTACTCTTTCAATTTAATTAATTTATAAAATTCTTCTTTAGGAATAATAACAACTTCTCCAGCTGAGCAAATATTAGTCTGCTTTTTAACTTGTTTATTTCAGATTAAAATAAATGGTTTATCCTTTAATGGACACTCTGCACTTATTTGATGATATGCTGGAGTATTCTGGGTACACTTTAACTGAACATAGTAAGGAAATTGGTTTTGAGTATCAATCAAATCTACTTTCTTATCATCAGTAGATTTAGATTCAGATCTGGAGGTAACAATTCCTTCGTATCCTAATTCCCTAAGTTCCTTAGCTATTTTAGTTTCATATGAATGTCCTTTAGTTCTAGAGTATGATTTAGACCTCTTTTTCTTTGGACTTTCTTCTTCTTTCTTCTTCGGCATTAACCTTAAGTTTAGCTTGTTCGATTAAGTTCAGTGTTTTTTCCCTACCATACTTCTTATAATAGTCAGAAATATCTTTCGCGCCAAAATGACGGGGGATTCATAACACATAAACATCTGGAAATTGTTTTCTAAACTTATTCATGTGAGTTATTCCAGCAGAGTCATTATCGTAAAAAAGAATAATTTTTTTAAATTTTTTACTTAGCCTTTCAAATTGAGCCTCTGTAACAAAACAGTTCTCAGAAATTGGGGCTATAGCTGTAATACCACAACTATATAAACATGCAACATCTTTTAAAGATTTAGTAATTGCAAGATATTCTCCTCCCTCTTTGGGAAGAGCATGTGCTCCCTGCAACCTAAAAGATTTTCAATTAGATATAAATTTATACTTTGTATTGCCAGGAAAATATATTCTCCAGCGTTCAATATCTTCTCGAATACCTCCAAAATATCCAAAAACTAATTGTTTATCTTTATGAAGATGAAATATGTTTCCATTTAGAAAAACGTTCTTACAGGAAAATATTCTAAATTTCCTTAATATCTTTCTAGTAACTCCAAATTTTAGCCATCAATCTAACTCATACTGTTCAAAATCCTTCACTTCTATTTGTATAATAGCTTCTTGTGTTTCCTCAAACTTTTTATTTGTATATTTAATAAGAGGGGGATTAACTTGCAGTTTAGGTCGAGAGACTATTCCAAAGTCATTAGCAATAATATTTAAGGCTTTTCCGTAAGAGCATTGAAATTTATACATTACAACCGAAATGAAATTACCTGAAAAATCACCACGGAAGTCCTTAAATATAAGATCTCCTTTCTTGTTTCTATAAAAAGCACAAGTGGGTTTATTATCTTGTCTTAACGGAGATTTTAGGAGTCCCTTTTTCACAGGGACTCCTAAATAATGCTCCATTAAAGTTTCTTCACTTACACTGTTCAGAATTAGTTCTTTAGTAACAGTGGTCGGTCCTAATGTAAATTGCATCTAAACTTCTAAATTTAGAAAGGCAAATCGTCGTCATCAATTGAACTGGAACTCTCTTCTTCCAATTCATCAATATCACGACGCATGCTGTCGAGTTCAGAACCAGTATTAGTCATATTAGTAGGCTGAGCAGCGTTTGCTTTATCAATTTGTGCCTTTTCATAGGCAGATAAAGTTAGATCCTGCCCAATGAATGAAGTACTCAAGAAGAGATCTCCATTCTTGCTGATTCTTGCAGGAAATCCTGGAAAACCACAGAAACGACCATTAGGCAGAAGTTTAATCTGAACCTCTGTACCAACTACTGGATCGAGAATCTTCTTAACCAGTTTAATAAGAGTGTCGAAATCACTTGGTGCAAACTTGGCAGTCCCATCTTGAATCTTTTTATGTGCAGCAGGATTTAGTGCAGCAATAATATGCATAAGTTTACACATAAACTGTTCTGCCTGAGAAGGATCAGTAATAGCTGAATTGAAACGATTAGGCATACGTTCTGAGGACTTAGGCTCGAACATACGCTCATTATGAAGAGCACCTACTTCTCCTTCATCAACACCCTCAAAGGAAAAATCAATTGTTGAATATTCGCTAGTTCCTTTCTCAACACCAGTGAATCTTACATTGTGAATACCTGCACGCAAATAACTCGCTGCGGGTTTAACCTCAGCACGAGCCGCGCTGGTAGCATCATACATTCCCATATTATTTATTTTTTATTAAAAAGGTAATTTATCTAATTCTTCAAAATTTGTTATATCTAAATCAAGAGTCTCTTCTTTTAATTCCTCTGAAGCCAATTCTGTACTAGAATCTTCAGTAACTGCTATCAGGTCAAATACCTGATCTCTAGTACTTTGTTCCAGTTTGAATATAGAACCATACTGTAATAGCATAGTTCTTTGCTTACCTTTAAAGGAAACAGTATTTGATTTAGTTAGCTTGTTCCCAGCATCTTTATCCGCAAACATTTCAGATTTGCCAATAAGAGGAATAGTTACCTCATTAGATTTTTGAGAATAAGCAATTGAGATTCTATCTCCAGCAGTTGCTCCGATTAGAGCGGCTGCTTCAGGAGAAATAATTAACTTATTTTCTCCTACTTCAATGATTGGTTGCCCATTAGAGTTAACCTTTGGTTTTGAAGACTTAAGTTCCTCACACTTTAAGTTACTAATAGACTTAGTTGTTTCATCAAATTCAAATGTTACTTTAAACATATGATTTATTTAGACAGAGAGGGATAGATTCTCTCCCAATGAGATACAAATGTACCATCTTCTTGATACTCAGCTACAATGATATCTTTATTTGCCAAATGAGCAGGACGAGCACCACAAAGTACTTCTCCATTCATACCAAAATTGATACACAAATTAGATTCTTCATCACGATGAACAAATCCAATTGCATCAGATTTAGCAGATAATACCCTTTTAGTTTTACCTACAAGATCAAGATCTTTTACAGATCCATCAAGACCTTCAGATAATGCTGTATCTTTAACGTGACCACAAATAATTAAGTTAGGAGCAGCAGAGGCAATTAAGTCAATAACTGTTTCCAGTGCCTGCCTTCAAAAACTATATCCAGCTCCATTAGGAATTTGTGTAACGTCCTTAATTTCATACTTTGTAGTAAACTGAGGAGAATTTTGCCACATTTTAAGAGCCATATCTTTGGTCATTTCTTCTAAGGCTGTGATTGTATCAATTGTAATATAAGTATATGGCTTTCCTGCATCCTTGATAGCTTTAATAACCTCTTTTAGCTCTTTTAAACTAGAAACCTTAACTTTAAGAGCATCTACATATGTAGAACCATTTTCAAAGTCAAGAATAAGATTATTTTCCAGTGTACTAAGAATGGTAGTTTTTCCTACTTTAGGAAGTCCAAATAGAATTAAGTTTTTAGGATCCTGAGTTTCAGCGGGAACCTTCGCTGTTGGTAATACAATAGACATATTATGATAAACTATATACGATGTTGTTCTTATCTATTTCTACTGTACCTACTACAGTTGTATCTATACCTCTAATGTTAGCGTTAATGTCCAAATATTTTGTGAAGTCAGTAATATCTCTTCCTAGTGGAAGTTCTTTAAACCATCCAACTTCTCCATAAAATCCACATCCTATTACTCTGTCTGCAATACCATATCTATTCTTAGATACAATAATACTTCTAAATCTTCCAGCTAAACTATGAGGTCCGAGAATTTTATACTCTCGGTATGTTGGAATTTTGTCTCTTGCAGGATAATATAGTTGAAGAACCACATCACTATCTTGAACAGGTCCTCCTGAATCCTTTACGTCATTTAAACCTGGTTCATTAAGTTCTGCTTTTCTTCTATCCATAGAAGAAGATTCTCTATTCTGCTGCATTAAAGCCATTCAAGAAAGATAAAACTTACGTTTTAGTGTAACCATAAAAGACGAAGTTAAATCAATTTCAGCTTTTAAGGTTCTTCCTTCTTCTGGTCTAATTAATGACATGTGATCAATAACTCCAATTACTCTTTGCCTAGGATGTTTTGGAACATAAACTTCTTTATTTCCTACATTTTCTATAGAACCTAATTTCTTCATAAGCTCACAAATCTCTTTATATAGAATGCGAGCATTAAGACCCTTATCAAGAATAATTAACCTGGAACCAAGAGTTGCAATCCAGTCTCTTGCCTTCTTTAGATACTGATAATCAGAATCACTGAGAATAGAATCAAAGGAAAGGATATCATTTATAGTAAGATATACTCCAAATTCTTCTGCACAATACAAAGCCATAAGCTTCGCTAGTAGCACTTCAGAACCAATCTCCAAACTAAAATAAACAAGATATATAGGTTCTTTAGGATAATCCTTAAAAAGCCGATATATGAAATACAGAACTAAAGCAGTTTTACCTGCAGAAGATGCTCCAGATATACAATAGTATCTCGAGGGTTGTATTCCACCTATAATCTTGTCTAATTTAGGTAATCCTACAGACAAACCTTTATTTTCCCCTTTTCTGCCTTGCTCAATTAAATGCCAAAGTAAATTTAGATCCTCCATTAAAAATCCTGATAAACATCAAAAGAAGTACCAACATCAGGACTAAATCCTTCAGCCTTCATCTGTGCAAATTCATTCCATTTATGAGAAGCAACGAACTCAAGAATAGAAACTTTACAAAGCTTGTTTTCACGAGCCCATCGTAAAATTTCCATCACCTCTTTATGCTTTTCTGGATTATGTCCTATTTGAGAAGAATAATAAAAGTAAAATTCCTCTAAAGTATAAAATTTCTTAGCAATATTTCTAAGACTGGCCATCTTTCCATTAATTTGGATAAATGGTTCATAGTTATCAAATAGCTCTTTTCCAAGAACTCCTGATTGTTTATAATACTTCTTTAGAAAATTTTTATTAAATTCAATATCATTAGGAACATAAGATTCTGGATTATAATTCTTCTTGATTATGGATTTTTCTTTTAGGTTCTCAAACATGGTTTTCAGTTTCTGTTTTCCCTCACAATCTGTCCACCACTTTAAGAAAAGCTCAGAATGGCCTTCTTCATCCCGAGCATAGAGAGTTAATCATATTAGTAACAGTTCGTCTGCACTAATATGATATTCTGCCATTATGTTAAGTATTGTATTTAACTCCATTTATATAGTTTTGGAAGTTAAATTCAAATCTAAGTACCTACAGTTATTACGATACTTAGTACTGTTTAAAATCTATAGTTAGTAATTACATCATCTCGTTTTCTTGTGATTACTTCTTCTCCTTTTAAAACTAAGTCAAGTTGATCTTCAGTGATAGTAATATATGAAATGCCTTGATGGGCCTTATTAAACCAGGATTCTTCATTAGTGCCTTTAACAACCAAAGTAAAAACTTCAGTTATCTTATTATTAACATAACGCAATCCCCTTCCCAAAATCTGCCTTGCATCAATTCCAGAACTAGTTCCACTAATTCTAATCTCACAATTTATATCAGGGCAATCCAATCCTGCATTAGCTGCTTTAGATGTATTAAGAACCCCTGAAGATTGAGACTTAAACAATGCAATAGTTTCTGAGTTTTCTTGTTTTTTCTTTTTGCTATGAAGAGTATATCCAACTTTTAAAGATTCCGCATCTTTAATAGTGGCTGAAAAAGTAATAATTTTTTTATCTTTTCTTGCTTCTATAATTTTTTTCGCTATTTCAAACTTTTTAGGGTGGGACATAACAAATTTTTTGCGCTTCTGCATTAATTGCATCCACGCCATAGCAGCATTTAAAACCTGCTTTCTATCATATCCCATCTTATAAGCGTAATTATTACGGAACTTTCGATCAGTTGCACATTTCATTGCAGAACTGAAATCAAAATTAAAGAATGCAAAAACTGAATTAAACTTTTGGTTCATTACATAATAAGTATCCATGTCATCAACCTCCACAAGAACTTTGTAATACCTAAATGGCGATAATCATCCATTTTTTATTGCTTCTTCAGTTGTAATGACATCAATTACTCTAGTATATAAAGATAGTAATTCCTCTCTTCCATCAAGTCTTTCTAAAGTAGCTGTAAGCCCCAGAAAGAAATCATACTTAACTTGATCAAATATTTTTATTGACTGCTCCGATACCGCAGTATGAAGCTCATCAATTATTAGAAAATCAACTTCTCAAGATTTTTTTAAAATAGAATTAATAACCTCAACAGTAACATTTCCAAAGAATTTAGTTTTAGCTACGTCTCTTAGTCATTGTTCCTTGAGAATTGTTGTAGGTACAGAAATTAGAATTTTAGCATCTGGTCTAATTTTTAGTAATTTCACACAAGCCATTAAAGCTCCAAATGATTTACCAACACCAGTACTTCAAACCCAAATCCCATTTCCTTTATTATTAATTCATTTTTGAACGCCTAATCGTTGACGTTGAGTTTTGTCCATTAGCCACGTCAATAGTAACCGCACTCATCACATCTATAAGTCTTACAGTTGGAACACTTATCTGCAAGATTTTCATAGAAAGCTTCATCAGAATCTTGGTAAGCATAAACATGCCTAGATTCTCCAGGAGGCCAATCAAAATCTGAATACCTTGCATATGATCCAGAAAGATCAGCTGTATGTTCATAAACTTTATCATTAAGCCTAATAATCTCTAAGATAAAATTTAAACAATTATTTAACTCCGTTAAATTTCCATATTCTTTGTGTGTATGAGCACAATAATATCCGCACGAAATATTAACTGCAGACAGATTAATGTTTTCTTTTAAAGTTCCAACATCTGTCATTGTACCTCGTGCCTCTTTGTACTTATATTTTTCTAAAAGACTATCTATATCTTCTAGAAACTCATCTGAAGTAATGTCTATGCCATTAGTATGTGTAATCAAATCTTGACCTCCCATTCTATCAGCTTGTAACAGGAATCTGCAATTATCAAAGAAATCAATATTTAAACCTGCAATTTCTGCTCCTATACAACCCATTTCTTCTTGAGTTGTGAAACAAACTTTTAGGTCTGGAAGGCAATATAAACAATGTAGACAAATATAGATGCCAAAACAGTCATCTAACCCAAGTCCACATTGTTTTCCTGTCTTCTTATAATAGCCATAAATTTTATTTCCTTTAATTTTTGCACATTTTACACCTGTATAATGTAGAATTTCATCCATATGTGCTACTAGACAAGGATATACCGCTGGATTAGTAGTATTTTTTGTAATAAAAAGATTATTTTCATCATCCATTTCAAATTGTATACCTTCTATTGTATAACAGAAGTTAAGTATATAAGTTATCATGGACTGTTCCTGTCTAGAAGGATGTACTATTTCGCATAGAGCTTTTAATAGTGTTGTATTTACTTGTTCCAAAATTACTAAAATTAATTTTCAGAACCTAATCTAAATTCCAGTTTTTATATTCTGCTACTCGTTCAATATCCTTCTTAATTTTCATCCATTTATTGATATGATAATCAAGATCATTGTCCAAAAGCAGTAAAACTTTGTCTCTAAGAGTTTTAAGAGCAATTGTAGACAAGGAAGATATTTTAGGGAGATCAGAAAGTTGAATTAAAGCTCTAAACTCAGCAAATGAAAGTCCTGTAGGACTTACACGCAGTCTAATATCAGGATTAAGACAAAGTCTTTCCTTGATAACTTCCATTCGATTTCTAATTTTACCCCCTGTTTCTAATTCTGTGAGCTCTTGTTTTTCTTCGTCTGTGAGTCAGATTCCCTGCGCAATAATAAACTTGTCTGTAATCATCTTTTTGTTAAGTACATCAAGCTTATCAAAACATACATCCATTAACTTCCCTACAGTAACTTTCTCATAGATAGGAGGAAGTCCAGTAAATAAAACTGAAATACTGTCTTCCACATCTACATTATTTGCTTTTCTTTGGACATTGATAAAGTCAAGTAGATCTTTATTGGTTTTAATATCTGTCTCACAATCATGCATTAAATATCTTGCAAACAATTCAGCATTACAAGAATCTCAACATTTTTGGATGTTTTCACGAATTACTAATTTACCAGGTTTGTAAATGTCCCTGTTAGTTAGCATTTGTTCGCAATGACGATGATATCGCTTTAGTTCATTCTGGGAAATATCCATTAAACGAATGTTTACACCAGTTTTGTCTTTTCATACCAAGCTATTAATATCATTGTCTTTAGCCGTTATAGCTTCCTTTAACTTAGCTCCAAATTCTGTATCCATATTTAATCAAACTTAAATTCTTTCATATTATTTATCTCTTTGTGTTTAATGAAGTTTATAAAATAATTAGCATTAAATTTATAAACTGCAAAATCTTGTATTTCTCTATTATATCACTGAGTTTCTCCAGCTTTTACACTTTCAAATTGCAGATATCCAGTATCTCCAATTTTGAGAGTATCTTTATAGTCTCAATTTGGAAGCATTACAACAGTGACATATTTTAAATCATCGCAAGGATCCCTATTAAGGTCCTCAAACACCAATTTAGAATATTGTCCAGTCTGAACTGCAACTAAACAACATTTAATTGTAATCATTATAACAATATCTAGAAAGGTAATTAATACCAAGTAAATGAAACCTCGTATTATCTACAGTAGTATCCATAGTACTATGGTAATGCCCATAATACCAATCTTCTACTGGTCCTTTTTTAGACATTTCTTCGTAGCAAGTTTGAAGATAATTTCTCTCCCAAAGTAATTCTTCCAGTAATGAATCATCTCCATCACAGAATTCCATTACTAACTTTCCTATTCCATAAGGGTATGCACAGGTAGGAGCACAATGGGATGCGATAATTTGACAATATGGAATTGAATCAAAATTATCCAACTCAACAATCTTTTCATCTTCCCAATATCCCCATTTGTTATTTTTTCTATAGATTCTATCTATAGAAGTTCCACCTCCAATACACAAGATATTTTTATCTTTATATTGAATTACAGAATAATCTTCAACCGCTTTGAATCTCTTGTTATAAAGGTTTTTAAACTGTTGAGGATCATCATGATTCCCTCTTATGGCGATAATATAATTATTAGTTTTTTCGCAGAGCTTATTTAAGAAAGAGATCTTCATACTTTCAAGATCAGGAGAAAATCCTAATCCTACATCTCCACATAAAACAATACAGGAGTTAAATATCTTTTGTGGGAATCCAACTCCTGTATTTATAAAATACTTTAAATAATCTAAATTACCATGAATATCACCACAGAAATATAGATCATTAATGTCTTCGGGTAACTTAATCAACATCTCCTTTATAAGCATTCATAATGGATTTCTCCTTACGAAGCCAAGAACCTTCCTCCATAGCAATATCTAGAGCAGTACGTGAGATTGATTCTTCTTCAACTTGTTCTTGAACAAGTCGTCCAGTTTCATCGTTATCTCCATTTAGCCAATTAAAAGTGGCCCAGTCCCCCTCTTCAAGAGCTGCATCCACAATTTCATAAATAAGTTGAGTTGTTTGAATCTCCTTATCTACAGTTAACTTAAATGGCGTTACATTATCTTCAAAAGTTTCACTAATGGCAGGAATATCAGGGTAAATATATGCTGCATCATTCTCATTCATATATGTACGAATCCATGAATGATGATGATATTCCTCATCTGCACGTTCTTTATAATACTGTTCCAGAACAGCTAATCCTTGCACTCCATAAAAGTTAGAAAAACTCATATAGAGGTTATGATTATACAGCTCGTGTTTTAATTGCCGCAGTAAAAGTTTTTGAATATTCTCAGATAAAGTACACTTCCTTCTCTTAATATCTAATTTCTCTGTTGATTCCTGTGCCTCAGTTTTTAATTTCATCGTTTTTGCGTTCCTTTGTCATGAAACAGCGTAATTTCTTATTATACACTGTCATCTCTTCAATTTCCTCATCGGTCTCATAGTCTTTAGCATATACTAAACAACAACCATTGGGAGTAATCTGCACTATCCTGATTTCATATTTCATTACCAGATATGTAATTTATAGAGATTTTCATGAAAATTTAAATTGAATTGCAATTCAAAGCATCCAAATAAATATGCATCAATCTCAAATTCATGGTCATTGATTTCAAACCTAAGATTGAAATCGTCATCAGTAGTATAATATCTTGTAATATCAGACTCGTTAAAGAAGATTAAATTAATATCTTCTGTTATCATTGGAATCTCTTCCAACTCTATTGTAACTTCATCCACATATCCAGATTTTACAGAGTAGTTATTGAGATATTTCTCAATTTTTGGATCCAACGATATGTCACTGTCATATTCATGATTAACACATGGATACCAGTGGTTTCCGACTTTTTTAATCTTAAAATGAACCATTATCTTCTGGTAGATCTAAACAATCACTTGCATGAGTTGCAAATAAATCCGCTAACTCATTAAATTTGTTATTATTATGGCCTTTTACTCACACAAAAGTAACCGTATGAAACTTCAATAATTCATAAATTGGATATCACAAATCAAGATTCTTTTTGGATTGATCATTGTCTTCAACCCACTTGGTAAGATGCTTGTTGTTAATACTCGATACTACATATTGAGAATCCGAATATATGGTTATTTGTTCAGGGTTTGTAAAATATCTAAGACATTCTAAGACCCCTAGAAGTTCCATACGGTTGTTAGTAGTGTTTCTATAACCTCTGTAAAGTTTTTTTATAACTTCACCATTTTGAGTTATTATTGCAGAGTATCCTCCGCAGTCAATTGATGGTTTGTAACTACCATCAGTTCAGCATTCAAACATTCAAATACTTTGTTAATTAAGAATCCCTGCAAATAACATAGAAACTCTTCATCTAACTCAACTCCTCTGAAAGTACAGATTTTATGAGCAGCATGAAGACATTCATGTATAACGTTATATGCAGAATCTTTTATATCTGTATCATCGTATAATGCAATATACAAAAACTCATCAGCATCTGATTCAGTAGAATAAAAGGTTTCTGCAACTACATTTGGTGCACTATGTCCGAATACTTTGTTATGAACATCCTGAAGGTAACTTTCTACGGATAGTGGACTTCCAATTAAGATTGACACTTTGACATTAAGAATAGGAACAGTAAATTCCCTAGCTTTCTGTATCATCTTTTACCTCTTCGTATTCTGTAAATTCATAGATATAAGTATTCCCCCTAAAGGTGGATTCACTATCTGTTAATGCTTTTCCGAAGCATTCTTTGAATTTATCTACATTTTTAGTAGAAACTTTACCATGAATTATAATTTCGTACTCCATTAGAATTTCTTAGGATGCATTGCCCATATTTCTCCTTCAATAGCCTGAGATACATTCATTCGTACTTCACGAATATTATCTTTAGTAACTTCAGCTACTTTGAAAGGATGTTCAAGGGCTCTTTTGTAAGCTAACTCACGACCAATCTTCTTTACGAAACGATCTTTAGCTGAACATACAGCTACTCCAAAAGATAATTTTGTACGATCCTCATTAAGCAGACTACAAATAGTAATTCGAGGCATAGGCTGAATTGAAGATTTGTAAAAACCAGCAACATCATCAGGAATAAAATCTTGAGTTCCTACAACTAAAACCTTTACAGTGCTCAGCGGAACACTGTAATAAAAACGTGCATTTTTCATATTATATATGTATTAAATTTCCTTCAGTAGTTTGAAGTTTAAAAATTTTTGCATCAGTCAATAGTTCTCCACAAGTAGAATCAAATATATAGAAAGTATCTACATAGGGAACCAATCCTTCATAATTTATTAACTTCGGTCTAAATAATCTATAAACTGGCATTTCTGCTTCAGTGAGAGTTTTTATATTGTATATAGTTCTATCTACTTTATAAAAGTCTATAGGAACCTTACTTGCAACAGCTTTTGCAAACTTTACATAGTAAAAAGGACTAATTGAGTAAATCCTATCCAGAAAGTATAAAGAATCATTGATTTGCCAAAGTATTGCTCTGGCACAAACTTTACCTTTTTCATCAAGTGCTACAGCAATCTTTGCATCAGCTTTTTCATAAAACTCAAAAAAATCTTGACACTCAGCATGTCGCATACAAGAATTATGCAATGTAGATTTTATACATCTTAGTTCTTCTGCATAATTATCTTCTAAATATGCTATACGTATTTTTTCAGGTTCCCAAATTTCTACACTAAGAGTTTCTCCATATCCAGAAACAAAATTAGATATCCTTTCGATATCACATCTATCTAGATAAGGGGCCCAATTGAACTTATTGAGTAATCGTCCTATAGTAGTTGTTTTCCTATTACTATCTGCATATGCACGTACAGACTCAAAATCCTTTTTAAGAGTTTTCTCTATAGGAAGATAAGAAACTTTGCCTGTATTATAGTCAATATCTAGATAATTGACCTTTTTAGAAGGATTTAGTTCTAGAATGGCAGATAATCCAGCTGGGAATGCTTTCATAATAGATGCAAACTTATCAGACATTCTAATAATGTTCTTTCCTAAGTCATACTCCTTATATTCAACAACCCCCTTATACTTAGTCACCATTTTTAATGCCCACATGGACATATTTGAAATAATATGTACACCTTCTGGGCATCCATTTTTTACGTCTACTTGTTCTACATCTATAACTCTTACTGGAATTAACTGATCTGCATAGTATAACTGCCTAATATAATCGGAAACATAGTCTAAATAATCATATCCTTTATACTTAAAGTAGTATACTGGAAATGATTCAAATACTTTTGATTTCTTCTTGAAGCTATTTTCTATCTTTGCACTTTTTTCTGCCCAAAGATCATGAATTTCTCTCCATGAATGTGATTTTGGGGTAGGAGTTTCTGCCCAATGTAAAGAGTAATTAAATATTTCTGGAGATAACCTAGATAAAATAAAGGGTTTACAGCTTAACTCGTAAGGAAAACCTTTTATCTGCAACCCTTTATTAAATTGTTCCACTAGATCATACTTATTGCAAAATGCAACAAACTCATCATAAAAAAAATCTAATGCAGTCATTTTTTATTTCTCTTATATATCTTTTTTGATTCTTTAATCTTAGTTTTAGGAAGAGGTTTTCCATACAATTGGATCTCCTCTTCCCTTGATTTCTTCCTTACAGCCTTTATGTAATCTAAGATACGTTTATTTTCTAGAGAATTTAGCTTTCCACTCTTCTCCCCATCTTTTACCTTTTTCATAACGTAAATCGATTGTATAATCGCTATAATTGTAGTCGCTAACTATTGTTTTAGGATTTGGAATATTACAATCAAAATCCTCATCTTGTAATCTTAAAAAATTACTCTTTAAATAATTTTTTATTCTCCTTTTAACGATTCTGTGATAAATGCCTTTAAGACCTTTATCTTTAAAAATTGGAAGTTTGCGACTTTTTGACATAACTAAAGTTTGCGATTTAAATAACTACTAAAATCCGCTTTTACAGGACAATATTCTTCATTCGCAAATAATGACGAAGTAAGAATCATGTCTGCTGTAGTTCTATTTGTTGCAAATGCAATATTATATAAGGATGCCAATCGAGTTAATGCAGAAATATCTGTTTGATGTCCTTGTGTAATAAGATTATCACAGAAGAAGATTAATACATCAATTTGACCTTGTGCAATCATTGCACCAATCATTTGATCTCCTCCAAGAGGTCCAGAAAGAACAGAGGTTACATTTAAATATTTATTTACAAAATATTCATTTCCTTTCCAGTCTGTTTCTGCAACTTGTTTAACCATGATATTACCAAGTAATCTGCCTGTAGTGCCAGTAGCAGTAATATGATGGTTATATAATAAGTGTTTATTAAATTTAACCCAATCAATTAATTCTTGTTTTCGTGTATCATGTGCAACGAGTGCTATATTTAGTTTTTTCATACGTTTTTAGCTACATTTTCTCTTAGTACTCTTACCATTAAGGCAGTCATACTTTCTCTATAACTTACTCCTCCTTTAAGAAATTTAAACATATCATCAGATGATATATAAAGCTGTTTCAGCATATTCCAATAGATAAGATTACATTTTCGAAGTGAAAATTGCATCTTGTAATTCAAACATTTTAAGATATTTGGCTCTGTTACTGAATTATTACAAGGATGAGAAATAACACCCAATTTATTATTGGGAATAAGTTTTTTAAACTCAGTAAATGTCTTCATAAAAATAATTTAAGGGTGCATAACCGAATTCGAATCGGTGACCTCCAGAGCCACAATCTGGCGCTCTAAACCAACTGAGCTATACGCACCATATAGGAAGATTACTCTTCCTTATATACCTTATTTTCTTTTAAAAATCGACCAATATACATTCCTACACTTAAAGGAGCATAAATGCCAGCAAATAATAAAAGAACATAATCTGAAAACTTCCAAGGTTTTCCATCATCAGATCCAAAAATAATACCTACACAAATCAAGTAATACACTAAAGAGAAAATCATAGTCTATTCTTTAGGAATTAAAAAACTAGACGTAACCTTGGTCAAAAAATCACTATCGACTTTAACAATAGCATCTAATCTATCTTTACGTCTATATACTCTAAACATATCATCCCTATTAGTAGTAAAATTGGAAAAATCAATTCTACCCTTTAGAGACCGTATTAAAGAAATTCTTGGACAGATACACCAAGTAGTTTTCAACTCAAAGGCTATATAATCAGCTTGCCCGAATAGCCAGCCTTTGTCTCCATGAACGTTTCTGAGTTCTATCCAATGAATATCATAGTTAGGAAGTAAATCAGAGCGGTTAATTTTCTTTGCAGCTTTAACATCGAAACTATTTGCTCCTACCCAGATATCAATATGACGATAAATGTCATCTTCCTTGCTAGCTTCTTCTATTATAGAGGACGAAAGACTTTTAGCTTTGCAAAGAGCTAAGGCAAATTCTAATTCTTTCTCTTTACCTTTTTCCAAAAAACTATTCTGAATCATGCTTACAATGGGCTTCCACCTCTTCTAAAGAACTAAATACTTTATCCTCCCTAATAGATTCCTGTTTTCCATCGATACGATAATAAATACTTGTATAATCAGGATATACATGAATTCTAATAGATGTAATTATGTAAGGAGTTGGATCTGGAACTTCAACATCAATGAAATATCCTCGAGAAAAGTCAAGAGCAGTTTTCTTTAAATATACTTTCTGCCCTATATCATATTTTGTAGGTATTGTTGTAATCATTTAATCTACAATTTGTACAAATCTCTGTCTTTCTGTAGTTACATAAGGATTCTTATCTACTACGTCAACAGTTATAATTTTTTGTTTTTTCGTAAACCATCTTGGAAGGAACCACTTCCTTTGCTTAATTGGTTCTTTTTTCCAGGAAGTAATAATATATTTTTCATTGTTAAACTCACTTGACACTCCTACTTCATTTGGATATTCAAGATGCAGACAAGTTCTAGCCCATTTATCTTGAATACACGTATCAAGTTTAAAACCAGGATCTTTAAATATAGTATCTCTAATAAAAATAGTATCTGACTTAGAAATATGTTCTAACTGATATTGTAAAGATTCTAATTTCTTATCCTTTATTTTGAGTTCTTGGGCTACTTCTCGCATTTTCACAAGAATTGAATCATTCATGTGGGTCATTTGAGCTAACTCAAATCTAAAAACTATATTACTCTCTTTCAAGGCTGAGTTTTCAGCCGAGTATGCTTTTTCATTATTAACGGATATATCTAATGATTTATTTAAATCATTTATCCTTACATTCATGAAGTAAACAGTTATTCCTAAAATAATTGCAACTCCACTTAAAATTTTAGTTATTCAACTTCTCATACGTTATATGTTTATAAATAGCCCATAACATAGGACTAAGTATGATAGCAATAGCTAATAGTAATCCAATCAACCACCACATATTAATTATCGTAAAGTTCAACAATTTTGAATCTTAGTGCTTCACTAAATCGAATTAGTTCCATACGATCTTTTATTCTTTTCCCATACCATTTACCAGCCCCAGGATTATGTAGTTTAATTGCTCTATCAATATCTCTAGTTGGATTATAATGGTCATTCATCATTTCAAACATAGTTAAAGCTTTATCAAGATCCCAAGCATCCTCTAACACAAAATTAGTGTTATATAAGTTATTAACTTCATCAACATAAATTTTAGTAATTTGGAATGGGCCTATTGCATTTTTACTAGATTTTACTTTTGGATTTCTCTCACATTCTACTTCAACAAGTGCCATGATAAAAACTTGCCACTCTGTAAGAGAATCACAATCTTCTGTAATAATTACAGGAGAGTTTACTGGAGGCACTTCTGATTTACATGGGAAATTTAACATCAAACCCAGTAGCATATACATACCCAGAATAGTAATCCCTCCAATAAAAATTTGTTTATAAGTCATATTTTTAAGTTTTATAGCAGAGATGGCAGGATTCGAACCCACACCTGGAGTTTTGGAGACCCCCGTTTACGGTTTTGCTTACCACTACAGTTTTCACTGCCTTTCGTTTGTAGTCTAGAGTACGTCTTCACCATATCTTTCGACTTAGGTGCACGATTATCTACTCGTTCGCGGCTAGAATTTCTTCTATTCCGACGTCGTTACCATCAGCATTATCTGTTAAGGATTCAACGTTATCATCGTGTCCACTATTAGTGTTTCCACTAATAGGCTCCATTTGTTTAAAATTATTTTTGTAATCTTGACAACTGTTTACACCAATAGAACTTCTATACTGAGAAGAGAAATGTACAGGTAAAATATATAAGTCTTTAGTATCTAAGTCAACTCCAATAAAATAATCTATATCTTTTTCAGTATACAGTTTTACTTTATATTCTCCCATATTATGAGATATTTTTCTCACTGGAATTATTCTTCTACCATTACTTTCTATTTGTATAGTTTTAATCTGCAGTTTAATATATTTATTATCTTTTTCTGCAATTAAATCTACTTTCCCATTCTCTAAAACAGGTTTAAATAGGTTATACCCATTTTCAATAAATTTCTGTTCTACTAGTAGGCTACCTAAGTAACCCTTTTCAATTGTTTTTCAATCACTCATAATTTTATTCAGTTAAAGACCGCTGTGCTACCATTACACTACATCCCCATCCTTTCTATTATTTCTTTCGATTTCTATGAATTAGATCTTCTTTACCTTTAATAGGTGCCTTTTCTACAAATAATTCTCCAGAAGGTCCTAAAATAGTAGCATAAACATTAAATCCATTTATAGTAAGATATGTGTAAATTATATCTAGTTCAGAACCAATATAAGATTTTATAAGACGAGATAGTCCATAATCACCTTCTATTGAAAATACTCGGGAACCTTTTGCATGCCAAAGACAGTTCTCTTGACTATTCCAAGTAGGAGGTGCTGTAGAAATACAACTTTTACCACCAGTTATATATAAATAAAGTTCTTCACTCATAGGAAATCTTTCTGTTTTAATTGGCCCATATGCATACGGATTACTAGAGCTTATAGTGATACTATTAGTACCGATTCCAGTTGAGGTAGTAGAAGTAAGATTTCCCCTGCCTACACCTGTTGCTGAATATCCCACAGAACCTATAGGCCCTTTAGGCCCTGGATCATCCCCTTTAATACTTGCCCAATTTTTAGTATCTCCTAGGTCTGCTAGACCAGGAAGATTTATCGTTGAAAAATTTTCAATATTCATTGGTATTAATAATTTTAAACATTGTTAAGTACCCCTGACAGGACTCGAACCTGCACGAGTTTCCTCACTAGATCCTAAGTCTAGCGCGGCTACCAAATTACGCCACAGGGGCATCCTTAATTACTCTAAATTCGAAATATATAATTCAGTAATATTATCAAATAGCTGAGTATCCCAATTTGGTCCGTTTCCTTTTATAGTTATAACTGCAGATTTATTTTTCTCATTGTAACTGAAATCTCTTACATGTTGAAAATTAAAAACCTGTTCTGTTCCATTATCAAAGATAATTCTGATTACTTTAAATTCCATACCCTTCTAATATTAGTTTATTTGCGGAGAGCAGTGGAATCGAACCACATGCCAGAAAGGCACACATTGCTTAGCAGGCAAGCCCTATCACCATCAAGGATTACTCTCCAAACCTTTAGACGTCCTTCAAAAAATTAAATCTAAGGACAATGTAAATTACTCCTGTTATTACTACTGCTTCAGCAAGTAATCCAATAGAAATCATGCTTCCTAAAGCTGCAATAACCCAAATGAGAATTGCTGTTGTTAAGTTAGCTATATTGGTAGATTTATCCTTCCAAATGATTCCAGCACCAATAAAGCCAACTCCAGAAGCTATCTGGGCAGCTACTCTAGAAGGATCTCCACCTATTCTTGTAGAGATATATGTAAATATAAAAGATCCTAACATCAGTAGAACAACGGAACGAATTCCAATTACCTTGTTAGTTTTTTGTCTCTCATATCCAAGAACTGCTCCACAAAAAATTAATACAGCTAAATTAAGAAAGAACATACTAAATATAAACTAACTTGTTACATTTTGGACATGAATAGATGCTTATAACATTTCCACTAGCATCCTTAGTTTCTCCTATATATCGTAAAGGAGATCCACATATATTACAGTAAAGCATTGTTGAAATTATTTAAATATACTGTTAAAAACAACCCAAGCCCATACTTCCTCATAGGCTATGATTTTCTCACACATGCAAAAAGCATATCTGCCATAAGGATGAATAAAAATATGTTCCTGAGTCATGTTATTTCTAAAAGTATAACCTTTCTTTTTAAGATATCTTAAAAGGAATCACCTAGAAAATTTGTTTGTATGTATATAAATATACTGTGTCATAAATTAATTGACTTTAATTTTTCCATTCCATTTTGGCAAACTTTTTCCTTCTTGTACTGCTTTCCGCCAATCATGTTTATAATCAATAACTTTTTGAATATGATCTAGAAGTTCATGTCTCTTATAATTGCTCAATAATGTAATAATATTTTCCCTTCCAACAGGATTAGCAGACTGACTAGCAAACTCAGGAAGTTTTTTATCCTCATCAATACACCGATCCACAATATACTTAGCTATATCATATCCAGATTTCTCTTCCCCTAAATCATGATCTAGACAAATTGCATCAGGCCATTCTTTCTCAAGAAAATCAATCGCTTCTTGGTAAGATTGAGCCCATACAACTTTACAATTTCTACCAATTGGACTAAAATTCATCCAATCATCTTCCATTGGATTACGAGCATCATCTACCCAAAGAAGTGTTTTCATTATAATATTAAAAAATTATATTTATCTTTATTTGGTCTTGGAATGTCCTGAATAACCTCTAGTACTGTTCCAAGAATATTTACTTTATATAAATATCTAGGAGTTTCAAATCCAGGACATTCTTCAGTTAAATGCATACACAAAGCATCAATAACAGAAATGTCTGCCACAAGATATTTAGATGATATATTTTTCTGATTACGTTCTGCTATACTATAGCAAACAGCATTGTATATAACTCTACAAAATAGTTTATGATTAAGTACACTTAAAATAGATAAAGGGCTCCACATACTGGGAATACATGGATTATGTAACTCCTTTATTTTAGATTCAAGTAACTTACGAATCTCTAACATATGAAGGTAATCATCACAAGGTTTTACTATAGTTCCCATATTTAGTTATAATTCTTTAGTCTTTCCACAACTAATACACTTACTATATGTAGTACAAGCTAAATTAGACGTTCCAAGGGAAAGTAAACTTGAAAAAATTCTTGCTACACCAGAAGCCCCATATCCATCTTCTGTATAAATAACATGAATAGTTTCCCTACCACAATTTGGACAGTATGTTTTTATTTGTTTCATACTAAAAGCATAATAATTTTGATAGTTGGTCTACATTTGTCCTATATAAGTCATTAGGCCAAATATCTAATTCTCCATGAATATCTATTCGACATACCTGACCTTTATATACAATATAGTACCCTCTTAGTTTGTTTTCCATGATTTGAATACGAACATCATTAAAAGCTAGTTCATTTTCTATAATTCCAACTAACTTACCTTCAGGATTATATAAAGGAACATGATCTTCTTCAATGTTATTGTTAATTTTAATCTCTTTCATTATAGTTCAATTAATCCATCCTCAATAGTAAGATTCTCTAAATCAACAATAGATTTTAAAGCAGAAATAGTCTCAGGTTTAAATTCTACAGGAAAACCCATAGTGTAGTCTCCTTCAAAAATAACATCTTGAATATAAATTTTTCTTAATACTTCCTCTCCATCAAAACTTTTTAGTTCATAATATCCAGGATGTTGAAAATAAGATTCTAATATTTTAACTGTAAAAATATAATTACGATCCCCAATAAAATATTTACTTTCTGATTCTTTATGAATTTCATAATTTTTAAATCTGAAAATATAAACTTTTTCAGGTTTTACTTTGGAGAACATTAAGTCTCCATTTTTATCTCTGTATATCCATGCCATATTATAATGTTATTAGTACGGAGGGTGGGACTCGAACCCACAATGGCTATTCAGCCGCCAGTTTAGAAGACTGGTCCATTATCCATTCTGGTCACCTCCGCAAACCTTTAATTACTCTATCCTATCTTTTAATATATTAAGATAATAAATAGTAAGCACGATCATTCCTCCGAAGTAGAATATTCCCCAAGGAGCAGACCACATAGTTAATGCAAATCCAAGTCCTAATAATAAACATAAAACAAAGATTCCAAAAACTATTACTGTGTATAAATCAAGATTATTCATTTTATTTGTAATAAGCATTTCTTTCAGAGGGAGACATATACTCCCATTTTACATTTTTGAATTCTTCAAGAGTCCTACATCCTGTATAAGACATAGCAGACCTTAATGCAGAATCAAATTGAGAAAGTAAAGATTCAAGAGTATATTCAACAGGAACCCAAATTTCAATTCCTTCTTCGGCCTTTTTAGTGTTTGAAATATCCTTTTGACCACGTTCACTTGCCATTCCGTAGTATAATCGCTCTTTAGGATACACTTCAATGATTCGATCACTTTCTGCTTTAGTTAAAGATGCAAAATATTTAAGTATAGTATCATTATCATCTGGCCACTTTGTTCTAACATACCCACAAGCTTCGTTACATTGAGCAAACATTTTACCCATCATTACATAATCGGCGCCCAAAGCTAAACACTTTATAGCTCGATCTATTGTAGAAATTCCTCCATCTGCGATAATCTTTGGAGCCTTTTTAGGTTTAGGAGACTCTTTAATCATGGATCGACGCTTAACTAATTGTTGCAATAGCCATTCCATAGAAGCATGTACTCCAGTTTTTACTCCTGTAGTACATACACTGCCAGTTCCAATACCTACACGAACATAGTCCACCCCTGCATCATAGCATTCCCAATAAAGATCTGGATGAGCTATATTACCTACCATGATAATAATCGTGCTCCACTTTTCCTTAGCCTTCTTAACCAGGTCATAAATTTTCTTCATGTGGCCATTAGCCATATCAATAAGTACCAGAGGACACTCATCAGAAGGTTCTCCTTCACAAAAGAATGTTTCAAATTCCTTTAAACTAAATGCACACCAAACATGGTTACATGCATTAAGTCTAAACTGTAAATTATCTACACGTCTTGGAATAATTGGAAGCACATCAGCCTTTGTAAAAAGTTGATAATTTGATTCATCAATAACGGATGTCATAGGAGAAACAAAAATAGGATATGTTCCTAAGTCTCCTAAAGGACTACACTCACTACGACTTGTAATATCCGTGGCTTTTGAACTAGGTAAAATACCTATTTCATCTAAACTATACATCATCTTCTTCTATTTCTTTTAAAATCTCACAAATTCAATAATCTGGAACATTAATTAGATAATGACTTCCAAACTCATTCCTTAAGCACATTTCTTCATCTACCTTTGTCTTAGATAGTGTTCTTAATGAGCCATACCGAAACCCTTCATTTTCTGGGGCTTCAATTGATTGTATTCTATATAAAACAGTTTTCATATGTGGGCCCTACAGGACTCAAACCTGTAACCTTCTAATTCGTAGTCAGATGCTCTATTCAATTGAGCTAAGGGCCCTTAAAAGGCGGAGTAAATCCGCCTATGAAGCTATTCTGCTTTCTTATCACAGTCTACTTCAGGAAGTTCCGTGAAATACTCATTATAAATATTCTGAGCAATTTCCAGACAGATTTCAGCGTTGCGCAAGTCATCACGAAGCTTGAACATCTGAGTTACCCACTCATCTGCCTTAAAATCCGTACCTACAACCAGTGATTCGGTCGATTTAATCGACAGATCCTCCAGATTCATAATCTTGGACTTAATCTGACGAATCTCTTTCTCAATGAGATTAACCTGATCCTTAGCTGCTTCGCGGGCATCAGCATTGATGATTTCAGCACGTTTCTTGAGTACCGCAGTTCCAGTAGCACTCAGAATTTCATTAAATTTATTCATAAACTCTTATTACTTTTATATTGTTTGGAAGTTCTTCTTTATCCCAATCCTTATAAGAATTGGTAATTGTTATTGTTTTGTAAAGTTTTGATAACTTTACTAAAGGTTCTTTTTGGATAGCATGCGTAACACGTAAATGCACATCAGTTACTCCCATATCTTGTAATGCTTTATGAATTGCAAAGAAAGTTCCCCCACCATCACATAAATCATCAAAAACTAGAATAGAAGTATTTGGCTTTATTTCAGAAGGTAATTTTACCTCTAACTTATCCCTTGAGATCCTATGCTTTGTAGCAACATACGTTGTAGTACGATATTTTATATTAAAGTCTAAAAGCTCACTGTAACGATGATAAGCGCCTTCATCAGGGAATAAAATACTCTCTGGAATATTAAAACCTGGGTTTAAGGTAAAAAATGTAGGCCAATCATTATCACCTATTCCTTCTACAATTAAACGATTAGAATGAAGATCTAATATTAGAATTTGATCTGCTTGTACAAAGATAAGACATTTTTTAACAAGCTCCAAATCTAATGCTTCGTTAAAAGAAAATAATCTATCAGTTCGTGCTGCAAATAAATAAGCTATTCGTAAAAAGGAAATCTGGATACCTTGACGATGACAAATATCAGCTAATTGCATTAGGATCCAAATATCATTCAAATTGGACAGTCTAGTATATATCGACAAAGACTTTCGTCTATCCATTTCAGACTCAAGTACAAGATGAGATTGAGAATCAGGATAAGTATCAATTCGATACTTTATTTCTGACTTTTCTGGGTATAAAAAGTTAATTATTTGCATACAGAGTCAAAATTCTTTTTGCAGGTTTTGATAGAGTAATTATAAGGGATTCCTAAGTCATGTCCTGCACATATGTCACAACATGTTTCAATCAACCTTACCTTATATTCAGGATTAAAGTGTGATTTAACATGATCAATTCCATACAAGACTAATTCCTTATTGAATTCATAAGTTTGAAATTCCCCTTGAAAAGGATTATTTAAATTTGTTTCATAAGGATTATTAATCTCCTTGAATATAGAACCTCCAACAGGCCCTTTACCATGTCTTGTTAAATAAGATCTATATACAAAATTAAATATTAGTTGATCATCACTTAAAAAGAATGGGAGATTGTCCCACGATGGACAACATGGAAGTGGGGTAGTATATTCATGTGAAAATCCAATATTAGGGTCCAAAAGTACTCCTTGAGAACCCTCAAATATCACAGAAGTCTTTTCTTTCCATGCTAATTTAGATAACGTATCCTCCAATACTATATTGGGATAAAAAATCTTACAATAAGTATGTACTAAAGAATCTAAGTTATCGAAAACATGAGCAAATCTTGAATAAGTTTCCTTAAACTGGAGTCTATCTTCCGCCCATTCTCTAATTAATCGGAGCTTCATTTTTACAACTTGAGGAAAAGCTAAATCTTTTACATATAAAGCTAGTCCTTCTCTTTGTCTCTGAACAGTCTCCCATATCCCTTTTCCTACTGTAAAACCTTTACTCCTTTCAGAATTCAGCATTACGTCAAAAGGAGTTGTTACTTGTACATATGGATCAAAATATTGGATAGGGATATTACATCCTAAGAAATCCAACTCCTCTCGTTCCCGCATCCATTGTAGTGGATCCATAACACATTGCTTCATCCAATAGGTAGGTGCTTCAGCAAATGTTCCAGATCCAAAGCAAGAAAATATATGCATTGTTCCAGATGAAGTAGTTACTGTGTGCCCTGCTTGATGCCCTCCAGAAAATCTAACAACCAGAGGTTTTAAACGCTTTCTTTTAGCGTCGCAACAAAGGGCATGAGTCACTTGACCCTTACCCTCGTCGCCAAACGTACAACCCACTACAATATTATACATTATCGTCGATGTATGTCAAATATATTAGGTTTTGATTCTGTATTTTCTACAGTTTTTTCTGCAGAAACCTCTTCAATTACTGAAGAGCTACCTTTTAGAGTTTTACCCATAGCTTCACAAATGGCTTCTACAACTTCATCAGGTTTACACACAATAAAGTTTTCTCTAAGAATTTCTTTCATTTGTTTAGCTACTACCTCATCATAATGTTCACTTCCATGTCGAACATGGATATGAAACACATGATATTTCTCACAGGCAAGTTCATAAGCCTCCTGCCAGGTATAATCACGCTCATACTCCATTCCAGTGAGGGATGCCAAAGTTCCCCTACTTATTCTTGTCAAAGTAGGTTCATCACCAACTGTAAAAAGGAATCCTTTTTGCTTTCGCTTTTCCCAGCTATCAATTGACGTGTGATTTCCTGCAATAATCCAAGGAAGTAAGTAGGATTCTCCACTATTACCTCCACCACGACCCTCCAAATAGATTTTAGAGAGACATTGATTAATTGCAACAGTTGAAGATTCGAATTGACCTACCTGACACGGGCAGTAATCACATTCATGATCTCCTACTCCCATAAAAAGAATTTGAGGGTGTTTAACTCCAATAGAATCAATAATAGAATCCATTAACTTCGGAAGATAATCCCTGATCATCTTATCAGGAATTGAGCCCATTGAACCAGTTTCATCTAATGCAATGAAAACTGGAAGAGATTCTGGGTGTTCCTCAGAATCTCTAGATTCTCGAATATGCGTCTTACTTTTTGTAAGATCCATTTCTTCGTGTAGAGATCTTTGATGAAAGATTTCTTCTCTGGATTTTTTAGTATAGCTATCAGCAAAAGCTTTATATGTGTTAGAACTCCATGATCCGCTTCCCATATTAATAATGTATTTTAATTACATGATCTTTGTGATACGCAGCTTCATGTAATTTTAAGATTTTTAATTCTTGTTCAGTAAAAGCACATTGTATTCTACCTGTGCAAGTAAGATTTCGCTGCTTTACAATAAGAGTGTCAAGTTCTTTATATGTAAAACCAAAATTTTCTTCATCAGACTTTCCTGTTAATCCATCTGCAGGAGTCTTATGTATAAGATCATATGGGAGTCCCATATAGTCTCCTAAAGAAATAACTTCAGAACATGTTAATTGAGAAATAGGATTAATATCAGATGCCAAATCTCCCCATTTAGTTCCCCAACCAATAAATAATTCTGAAGCATTACTAGTCCCCGCTACTCGATATCCTACAGACTGAGCTATAGTATATAGAATAGTCATACGAATACGAGGAGGAACATTAGTAAGAGCCTTTTCCGTTACTGGAATGTTTTCTTCATTCCCTTCCACTGTAGTTATTTTCGAAACATCAATTTGATGAATAAGTTCATCAAACGCATTTTCTATATTAACAACAGTATAGTTAATATCAAGAAAGTCACATACTGTATAACTATCCTCAATATCAGCTTGCTTACCATTAGGCATTAGCACACCTAATACATTTTCCTTACCTATAGAATCTACCAATAATTTGGCCACTACAGTAGAATCCTTTCCTCCAGAAATACCAAGAACATACCCTTTCACATGGGTACGTTCTTGATAATTCTTAAGAAAGGAAACTATTCCTTCATATACTTCTTTCATTAGAATTTCCCGTTCCAAAGAGTTCTACGAATTTCTGTGAGAGTAGTTTGCTCTCTCATTTTTCCATCTGAAAAGATAGGACGAAGTAAATTGAAAGGCTCATTATGAGCTTCTTTCAGTGTCATACCTTCATCACAATCAAACTCACCAGTTACATGGTTGTAGAAAACAGCACAACATCCTTTGTGGGATTTCTTCATTCCTGAATCCGTTTTAGGATCTTTGTAGACCATGATAGATTTAGTTTTTCCATCAATGGTTTGTTCTACATAGCTGCATTTAATTGCTACATTAAATGTATCGCGAGAGAACATATCTACATTCCCAAACTCATCCATGTAAGAAAGCATGGAAAATCCTCCTGCACCAAGTGCAACATTCTCTGCAGAGAATCCTTTATCATACAAAATCTGATAAATCTGTTTTGCACGTAACTGAGTGATGCCATCACCATATAAAGCTCGAACATGAGGGTCTAAGACTTTATATCCCTTAGAGTTGACAGTGCCTCCAAAAGTCTCCCAAAGAGAAAAAACCGTCTCAGTTACAATTTCTACAGGATCTCCAGAGTCACCACGAACATACAAAGTACCATTTCTACTGAGAATTTCTTCCTTAAGAGATGGGAGAATCTCATCGACAACATTCCAGTAATCATAGGAATCACTTACCATAGAGAATGATCCATTAGGATAGACCTCAGTAAGGAGGCGTCGAATCATAACTTTTTCATCCCCATCAATGGCAGCAGAACTACACATTACGGAGTGCTCAGTAGAAGCCATACCTCCACCTACTACAGACATTGGGGTATGATAATACTTTGAAGCATACATAATGCCAGGAATAGTCGCAGTCTTATTAAAAGAGAGCAAAAATCCACACGAAGCTTTAATAGCACCATGAAGTCCAACTAAACTTCTAAATCCGAACTCAGAAATAGCAGAACGACCAGAAATATCAGAAGTTTTAGAATAAAAATCATTTACGATACTACGATATTTAGTTACAGCAGTTGCAACACACATTGGATACCAAAGCTCAGAGAGCATCAAGGTTTCAATGAAATTAGTACACCATGCAAATTCTGGATTAGTATTAGAAATCTCGATACAGGGGATATTCATTCCTACTTTATATCCCTCAGGAAGTGCCCAAATTTCGATAGGAAGATATCCTAATTCATGAAGGTTTTTAATTTTATCCGAGTTAACACGGTCTGCTCCCATAGTAGAAGAAATCACAAATTCATATTCTGCAATAACTTCTTCTAAGGGACGGTTAAAGAAAGTTTCATTCATGTACTCAATCAGATACTCCTCAATAAATGCTTGAATACCAAAAACTACTACCTTATCAAATTCAGGAATCCTAGTTTTACGAGGTACATAGTAAGAAACTACCTTAGTGATGCTAGGGTCATATTGACGCTGGTGATCCTGCTTATAAAAATCAGTCAGTAGAGCTCCACAAGGTTTAAACATATTAATAACGATTAATTATAGTCATTTGTAAACCCTCCATAACATCTAAAGCTTTGTTATGAAGTTCATTGTTATTGGAACGACAGCAGGAAGCATCTATGATGATATCTGCATCAGGGAATATTTGCTGAAAACTTACAGCACATGAAATAACACAAAGATTAGTTACTACACCAACCAAAGTAATTTCTGTAATGCAATCAGCGATGTCGAATAAATATTCTCCATCATCTATCTTGGCATCATTAAACTCATCCTGGATAAATCCAAACCTATTTAGTTTATCCATTACATAGCAGGAACGAAGATAAGGCTTAAATTCCTTAATAAGCTTATGACCTTCAGTTCCACAAACGCAATGAAGAATTGGAAGATTTCTACCTTCACGAGTCATAGCATAGCTGAATCCCCTAGTATCACTATGCTCATAATGAGTATCCCGAGTAAAAAGGACAGCATCATCTGCTGTTATATACTCTTTAACTAATTTCTCTATAGGAGAAATTATTTCTTCAGCACCAGGAACCGTTAATGCACCTCTGATGAAGTCTTCTTGCATATCAACTACTACAAGTAATCGCATATATCTTTTTTATTTATAATTAAATAGCTATCCTTGCCAAAAGGAATAACACTAGAATTAGCTTGTCCAATTGTATTTATAATTACCTCCTTTTTAGACTCCCAAATAAAAATCTGTAAAAGTCTACTGGTTCTTTTCATAACCCAGGCCTTATATACTTTTTTATTAGTAACTATGAATACATCGTCAAATTGTTCTAAGTCAATTACTTTTTTAGGAAATTCTTTTGAACTATCAGTTGATGGTTCATTAAACCTTCTAAATACTCTTAAGAATCATCTCTTCATCGCTTGAACTTTTTCTTTACTAAAGGTTTTCCTCCCTCTTGGTCTTTAAACTTCTTAGGCCGCTTTGGCATTCTAGGTTTATCCTCCTCGCAATAATCAGGAATTTGATAATCTTTAAGGTACTTACCCATAATTAGATTATTAATAAAAAGGCTCTAGTATTTCTACTAGAGCCTATTAAGTTTACATCTTAATGAGAGACAGAATCTCTTGATTCATAGCCTCATCAAACAGATCCCGTGTAGTCTGCACCTTCCCATTTAAGAAAGATACAATCTGTGCTGAATATCCAGACATATAGTAGACATTCTTGACGTCACCATAAGTTTGGAATGGAACACGATTTTGTACATTATGTCCGTAGTAATCATTTCTCAAATTCCAAAGGCAAATGACAAAATTATCAACATACTCTTTAGAAAATCCTGCAGCTGTCAATGTATCATGAACTCTTTCAACTGAAGTCTTATTCAGACTTGAAGCATCAAACTCACAATCACTGATACAAAGAATTCCTTTAGGAAATTCCTCTTCTGGAACACCTTCAAGTTTCAACTGAGTAAAGAGGTTAATAACACCCTCAAAGTTTGTACTTCCATAGTACCCTGAATGGTCATTAAACCATTTTTCCAGAGGAGTTTCTCCTTTCCACTCATGCATCATAGCTTTCGAGTTGAACTCAATCCATGCATTTTGAAACCTTCCTCTCAAGAAGTAAGAGAAATACAGAGCAATTGCCTTACCTACATTGTAACAAGACATGGAAGTTCCAGTTGCTTCTGCACCCATTGAACCAGAAGTATCACGTACTACAATTAGATCTGTAGTATTGCCCTCTTCCTTACACTTATTAACAAGAGTCATAAACTGCTTATTAATAGTATCTTTGATATGCTGCTCTATATTATAAGGAGCAGTGTTACAAATAGGTTTAAAGAGCTCATGTACAAAACCTGTGTACTTCACCTTCTTTGTCTCTGGAGCTCCTATCCATTCCTGATACTTCTCTTTGAGATTATGATTCTCTAAGAACTTGGAGTGTACAAGAAGGTTTAAGGCACGACCATGAATCTTATCAAAGTCAATCTCTGTATATCGTTGCTTTGAAATAAGCTGTTGCCAGCTATGTGCTGTCCCTGCGGCTTTCATCTTTGCATAAGAACGATATACCTGATACTTTTCAGCATCTGTCTTTGCTCCTGACGCACCGTAAAGTTCTGAACACAGCCATTTTGCAATCATACAATTTGCTTGTGCCTCTACTGTAGTACACTTGGAATGTGCCTTGATCTGAGGAAGATACTTACGAAGAAGATTCGTTTGGGAATCAGAACTAAGGCCAGCAGTAATCAGATCTGCAAAACGGCGCCAATCCAGAACTCGGTGTTCCCAGCCGTTATAAACTAAGTCATAACGAAGCATAACGAAGAGATCTTTCCAAGAACCCACTAAGGGAATCAACCAAGCATTCTTCCAGAACACTTCTTTATCTTTGATATGCAGCCAGATGAGACGCATAATACCTTCATGACGAAGTTCAGAACCCTTCTGTGCTTCTTTGGTACCATACTCTTTATCATTAATCTTACGACAAATCATTCGCAAGAAAAAGATAAATTTAACAGTATCTTCTTTATTTTCTGCCCAGAGAATTTCACAATCTTTTGCAATTTCTGCAAATGGGCGAATCTCTCTGTACTTAGATGTACTACCAAACTGGTCAACGAAGGGATCCCCTGTACTGGAATAGGCTTTACCACCGTTACCTGTAGTGGTTTCTGCTGCAGTTTTTAATCCTGCCTGAATAAAGGCTGATTTAGATGCCGATTTACTGCTATCAACAGCAAATAATGTTTTCTTTTTTGCTTCAAACATCTTATTAAGTTTTAAAAATAAAGCGGATATTGAGCGATGTCAATATCCGCAAATTGTTTATAAAGATCCTCTGTAAAAGGTAAGAGTCTTACCAAGTAGATTTTCTCCCCAATTTGATTGGTTTTGAAGTGCATGATCTTGATCATAGCCTATACCCCAGACTCTATCAAAGGGGGATGCTTCAACAAAGAATTTCCCATTTAATGCTGGGTCTTTAAGTTTATCCATTAAATCTTTATTTTGGCTAAATTTACCTTCCAAGGCAAGATACATTTTCTGAATCTTAACCTCATTCCAGGATTTTTCATCAAAGTTTCTAACCTCCCTACCAAGGGTTTTAGCTTCCTTTGGAGTCTCTGCTAATAGAATCCTCTCTGCTGTTTCTATATCACCAAAATGCAAAGCTTTAAGATACATAAAAAGCTGTTCAGATGATTTAAAAACTTTAGAGCCAAATACTATTCTACAAGGATGAAAGTTACTTAACCAACCTCCCCAGAAGAATATAAAATTATCTACAATTTTCATGTCAATATAAATTAGTCCCGCCGTGAGGATTCGAACCTCATGAGTTTCTGATGTACAGCATTTACAGTGCTGCGCCACTCCACCATCGTAGCCGCGTCGGGATAAAAGAGCTGCATATTAACTATACAGCTCATAAAGAAGTTAATTACTTAACTTCAGGAAATTTAGCATCCTCAGTTTTCTCTTCCAATGCCTTTGATACTCCAGGAATTTTCATTTCTTTCATAACATTCAGCATGGGGGATACTTGAGACAGAAGGCTTTGCATCACATTTGTGAGGCCTCCACCCTTCGTAGTGTCCATGATGGTCACATTACCGAAGTTCATGTGCTTGTAAGCCTCAACCTGTTGCTTAGCAATGTTTTCGTAGGTTCCTTCTTGAACCATCTTGAACTGAATTGCAATCGCAGGATCAGTTTTGGCAGCTTCGATCATCTCACGGAAACCATCTGCCTGAGCCTTAAGAGAAGCTTTCTCTGCTTCTGCCTGAGCCAAACCTTTCTGACGAACAACCTCTGCTTCAGCAAGACCTTTAGCAGTAATGGCTTTAGCCTCACCTTCACCCTTGAGAGCTTCAGCTTGCGCTTTACCATCAGCTTCGATTTTAGTCTTATTAGCATTAGTTTCTGCGATTTTCTCCTGTTCCAGCTGATAAGCTTCAGCACGCAGCAGACTCTCTTTCTTAGAAATTTCTGCAGGTACAATCTTATCAGCATGTAAGGCTGCTTCTTGACGCTGAGCACGAGCTTCTTCTGCAGTCTTCTGAGCGAGTTCTTGCTCTTGCAGCACTTTTGCTTCAGCCTTAACAACTTCTACTTGAGCAAGCTCTTTCTCCTTAGCGACTTCAGCTTCTGCTTTTACACGAGCTGTGTTTGCAGCCTTTTCAGCATCTGCTCGCACAACTTCCAACTCAGCATTCTTGTTTGTTACAGTCTTCTCAGCTTCGATTTTACCAATCTCACCTTCTGCTTTAGCAGTTGCCACATTGATATCACGAGTACGCTGAGTTTCTGCAACCTTGGAATCTCGCTCGGCATTTGCCACTGCGACCGCAACTGCTTCCTCACGTTGGGTTACAGCAACTTCAGAGTTCTTAATTTTGTTCTGCTCTGCAGTTTGAGTTGCACCGTCCTTTTCAGCCTTAGCGATTTCAACATTTGCCTTATTAAGAGCAATTGCTTTGTCCTTCTGACCTAATGCGATGATATAACCTGCCTCATCCCTGATATCAGTGATATTGACGTTGATAAGATGCAGGCCAATCTTACGAAGCTCTCCACCAACAACATTCTTCACTTCTTCCAGGAACTTGTCTCGTTCAGAGTTCAGCTCTTCAATGGTCATATTAGACACAATTAGACGCATCTGACCATATACAATATCCTTAACGAGATCTTCAATCTGGTCAGTAGTCAATCCAAGCAATCGCTCTGCAGCCATTTGCATTACTTCAGGTTCTGTAGAAATACCTACAGTCACAGTAGTTGGAACATCTACTCGGATATTCTGTGAAGACAGAGCTTTCTGAAGATTACACTCAAACTGCAAAGGTTTAAGTGACATGAAACTGTAACCCTGTACGATAGGTACCACGAAAGCTGCTCCTCCATGAATGCACTTAGCAGATTTTTCGCCCCCTGTCTTACCAAAGATTACAAGAATCTTGTCAGAAGGACATTTTCTGTACCGTGAGAGAATTCCCACTACTGAGAGCAACACTAACAGTAGTGCTGCACCGAGAATGATAAATAGAGTCATCTTTTAATTATTTAATTGTTACTTGATGTCGTGTACCTTCCACTATAACTGATTCTCCAGGTTGATAGTTAACATTCTTTGTGGATGTTGCATCCACATATACTAATCTTCCTTCCAGCTTTACTACTACCTCTCCTTTATTTAACTCGGAGTCCCAATAATAAACCTGTGCGGGAGTATCCTTAATTTCATCTTGATAGATGATTTCTTGACGAAGATGCTTATATATGTATCTGTAAAGATAGAACAGAATCATAGTAAATAACAATCCTACCAAAACAGCTACGAAAGTAGATAGTACTGAAACTCCTCCCATTGTAGTCAATGTTAGAGAAAATCCAAATACAAAGTGAACAATACCCTTAAAAGATAACATGTCACTCGAATCTATGTCTGTATCCATATCAACATCAATCTCTCCTCCAATAAAGGATAAGACTGTCTGTCCAATTAAGATACAAGCAGAGATTACTAATAAAATTAAATACCAAGTCATATTTTGTAATAATTAATTTCAAAGAAAGGCTGCACTATCATCCAAAAAAATACATTAAGAAGCTAATTGCTGTATGTAGCCTATTAGTGGGACTGGAACGAGTCGAACGTTCACCTTTGGATTTTCAGTCCAACGAGCGCACCACGCACACCGCAGTCCCAATAAAAAATTCCAGTATTTCTACTGGAATTAAGTTCATAGCAGGGCTCTTCAGCCCCGAAGACTTTTTTCTTTAACGTCTGATTTATAAGCCCTTAACAGATTACAGTACTCTTTCTATATAGAACTCTAGTTTATAGAAGATTGTGGAGAAGATGAGAATCGAACTCACCACACAGACATTGCAAGTGTCTATCGCCAGCCTTGGTACATGCTCCCCCATCTATAAAATTTAATGTCTTCTGTAACTCCTTTTACTATTGGGATTTAGACTTCCAAAAGTTGAAGTTAAAGAATGGCAATTAGGGCACAACAATTGAAGATTATTTTCTTTATTATTTAAACAGTCTCCATCTATATGATGAATTTGTAAAGGGATCTTACCAGTTACAGGATTTATTTGAGATCATCCACATATTTGACATTTTGAATGGTATTTTTCAAATAAATAACGTCTAACATGTGATGAAATATCAGCTTTCCCAGTAATTCCGTTTACTTTGCCACTTTTTCACAAAGAAATATATTTTTTGTATTGGAAATCTCATTGACAGTGTTTTGAACAAAATTTAGCAGCGGTATAATCGAGCACTTTGTCACAATTTATACATTTCCTGATTCTTACACTCTTAAGAGTCTTTAGAGCTTTCCTAGGAGTTAAAGTAACACCAATACGTTTAGCTGCTTTCTTAATAGCATTCCCAGTAACTCCATACTTACGACCTATTTCTTCATAACTGAGATTCTCCTCATTAATTCATTTATTTAATAAATTATAATCATATTTTGATTGTTTCATAATTATAGTATTTTAGAGCCTCCTGTCGGACTCGAACCGACGCGTTCAAATGAAGACGGATTACAAAACCGTTGCAGTCGCCGCTGTGCCAAGGAGGCTTATAAACACTATCGTAGTTTGCACGTCTGATTTTTTATTGCCACAGAAACTCCATACAAATGATCAATTTATATGTTAAGAGTTATTACGCCGCTAAAATTGCTGAATGAAACTAACTTGTTTCTTTATTGTCTATCAGCATCGACTTTACCCTAACATTTAGGGAGTGCTCATTACCTTGTACTTCGGTAGTTTGTTCGAATAGGCTTTGAGCTAGCCTATAAACTATTTATTTTTAGAGTATCGATATCGTCTAGTACTATTTTTATTCCTTGATCCAAAATGTTCAGTCATTGCATGATGATTTGGACACAAAACCTGGAGATTTTCTTCTTTATTGTTAGTTGCATCTCCATCAATATGATGTACCTGAAGAATGGATAAATTAGTATAAGAATTAATGAAATTACATCCACATCCTGGAATTTCACAGGTATAATTAGCCTTCTCTAATAAATATCGTCGAATATGTGCAGATAATCCATCTTCACCTGCCATTCCTAATTCTTTACCTTCTTTTCAGCGTTTGATAAATTCCTTGTAGGCATATTCAGCTTGGCATTTGTGATTACAATATTGATTTCTTGCAGGTACTACATTTCCACAATTTACACAGATAGAAGTAGCACCACGAACATACTTACCACTTGACTTAGCGCCTCTTTTTAAATTTATATATGTAGCACTGCATGAATGGGAACAAAAGTCATTGGCTCTCTTACTTCATGAAATTGCACTTCCGCATTGTTTACATAGTTTAGGATTCTTTTCATAACTATCTTTTGTAAGTATGTTAGTAACAGGAATCTCCACTTTATTTTTAACTGCCCATTCTTTTAATTTATTTCTATTAGAAATATTATCATGAATTTCTAACTTTTTACAAATTTCAAACAAACTTTTACTGTTATTTCACACAGTTCTGATTATATCATCTGAAAGTTCTTTAAAACGTTTCATTAATTTAGTTTATTAATAATTATTAGTTACAATTGAGAGGTATAAGAGATTCAAACTCTCCCCTTGTGATTGGAAGTCACATATGCTATCACTAACACCAATACCTCATAAAAGGTCTCTATAAAGCTCCGTAGATTAAAAGTCTATTGCTAAATAAAGGTTGCTGTAAGAGACCTTGTAAAAACACAACTATGAAATTTTCGCTTTGAATCATTTCTGATCTCTGGACTAATACTGATAGATTAGAGTGCCTTCATATCAGAGCCTGCAATGTCCATACCGCACTCTCGGCTTTACATTTCACTACAAATCCTAGTTGTGTTACTTCTGCTCTACTATCCAAGCATTCAATCCTCTGGAAGAAGGCCTTTCATTATCAAGTAAATTCTTCAGATCTATCTTACCAATATCTGAGAATTTAATATTGTAGTAGCATCCAGTAACAGGCATGATACTTGCTGTAATACTTGGATCAACATGAGCAACAATACAAGTTGTATCATGTGCAAATGCAAAGCCTATTTCCCATGCAGTACCACTATCAGAGTAATGACCATGATAAATTGCAAGTATACAATCTGCATTTCTGATTTGCTCTACATCATATTCAAATACTTTACGTGCCCACTCTTCATTAGTTAACTTTTCACCATTTTCAATGAAGTGTTCCATAGGAACTATAACTTCATATCCTTGATTACGCAGAATGAGTGCTGCAGTTTCTACAAGATGCCGTTCTTTTTCATTGAAAAACGGACCTGCAAGATAAATCTTTATCATTTTTCATTAAAGTTTAAGCGTACAGAGCAGGAATCGAACCTACGGTGAGATAAATCTGCAAGATTAACAGTCTTGTGCCATCGACCACTCGGCCATCTGTACATATTGGGCTAGGTTACTCTAATTTACATCCTACCATTAGACGACTATAGTACTTCTCAGCCCTGAAGTTTCCTATAACTGGGACTCGAACCCAGATCGCTGTTCAACAAAATACAATTCAGTAGAAGAAGCTTGCTGAAGTAACCTTGTGTTACAAAGATAATAACTTTATTTTATATATCCAAAAAATAGTGCGGGCACAGGGACTTGAACCCTGAACGGCCTTTCGGCTCCCTTAGCATTAAAAGTGCTCTGCGCTACCAATTGCGCCATACCCGCTCCTTAAAACTAGGTAACTATGAATAATTAACAGACGAATTATACTTAAATTTGCTGTAAGTTACCTTTCACTAAAACAAATCAAATTACGAAAACCATGTGGCCATGGAAGGATTCGAACCTCCACACACTTATGAACCTAGAATATATAAGCAGCTTTACCAATTTGCTTACAGGGCCATAAAATGGAGAAGCAAGCATGGCCCGCTTACTTCTCCTTCATTGATGAATTACAGTATTTTTAAATATTGTACGATAATGTGCATCTAATTCACTTTAACTTATTGTATTCATACGAGTTAACCATTTCTCCAATTCGCCATATAGTGATTTAATTAGCGGCGAATGGGGGACTCGAACCCCCAGTCTTATGATTTTTTTATTAGTGAATTAGCACATCCTTATTAACTTTGAGACTAAAGCTTTTGACGCGACACTAAATCTTATGTAGCTCCTTGTAATTTATCTAGGATATTACAGCTCTTTGCTACTTAGTCTAAGTCTGAAGCTAAGTCTATCGTCAAATATTTTGTTTGTTTTATTACCTACCTTGGAGATAGTTCAGCAGCCATTCTGAATCCAGATTGGATTTTACTGCTTCTACCTCATTTGCTACTTTCAGTGCAGCAATAGTTGCTGACAGAAGAGTACTTCTACGCTGAAGAGCTAATGCTCGCTGACGAGGGGTCCACTCACCAGAGAAACGCTGCATGGTATAATCACCAAGTTCCATCACAGTATCTTTTACTGCAATTTGGGGCTGATAGTGAGTTGCATTGCCGAGCTTCTGAACATTCGGATCTTCCAAAATGTACTGAGTCTTAGTGATAGACTTTTTAGTACCTTTCAGAAGGGGAGACTGCATAATTGCTCGACCTGCATACATTTCTTCAGTACATGGTTCCCAGATCTCAGAATCTTTACGAACGGGAATGTTCTGGAACATCTCCTGAAGCTGAGGATTTTCCAGAAATGACTTGAGCTTAAGAAGCTCCAGACTGCTCAGATTAGCAATTACATTACCATCCACAACCAGATCTGCACGAGCAGTTCCCGATGCATTAGTTGCTTCACAATTAAACATCTCACTGATATAGCTTTTTACCATATTAGTGAAATAGTCGAATTTCTCATCTACAGTTGTTACAACCGCAATGAGTTTACGTTCACTGGGAAGATCTACAGTGTCAGGACGAGGTTCGTAGGTATTTTTAACACCTCGAAAGTTGTCTGACTCCTTCTTAAAGAAGGTTGTATAATCTCGAAGGAGAGCTTTAAACTGGGAAGCACCCTGCTCCAGTTTTGCGAGCAATACATTTAATTTCATATTAAATTAATTTTAAGTTCTTTAACATATTTTCGAATTTCTGGATCTTTCCAAATTTCATAAATCGTACTGTCAGGTAACGTTTGAAATTCACAAGAGCCATACTTAACTTTAATTTTTTTCTTTTTGCACTTTTCTAAATTTATTAAAATAGCTCGAATTACTTTGATAGACGTATCATTTGGTTTTTTCTTCGGAATTAATTGTCTTTCCTGAATATTTATTTTCTGCTTTAAATTACTAATCTGAAATTTTAACTCTTCATTCTCCTTAACAAGACTTTTTTGATATGTAGAATCTCCAACCAAAAATAAAGAAGCATGTAATACAATACCTCTGATTAAAGTTTTACACTCCTCATAAGAAATAAGACTTACTTTATTAGTTGATGGAACATAAAGTATATAATTATTTCTGTCAATAATTATTGATATATTCCCAGAAGAATTTTTCCCAATATGATTAGATACTCTAACGATTAAATCCCCAATAGTATAATACCTAGATTCCTTTGTCTCAGAGGTTTCAATTTTGTATGCAAACCTTCTTAAATATTTATCTATCTTATTCATATATTTTTAAATATTGTCTGGATAGCAAGATTCGAACTTGCGCCCGCCATTACAGCTTGCTCTGGTTCCCAAAACCAGCGAGGTTGACCTGACTCCTCCATACCCAGATATAAAGTCTCTATATTTTTAACTATGCTCTACCAACTGAGCTATTAATAGAACTTTTCTATTAAACAGGAATTGAACCTGTGACCGTAGTGCCCCCATGCTATAAATTTTGCTGAAGAGACTTTGTAATAAATAATAATAAAACTATGCACACCCTTAAAGACTTGAACTCTAAACTATGGTTTTGGAGACCATCGTGTTACCAATTACACCAAAGGTGCTTAAAGTGAAATTCTTTTATGCTTCCACTAACTGTATACCGCAGAGAATTTCACAAAGAACTACTACCGCGCGGAGGGTAAGGGATTCGAACCCCTGGTACGCTCATCACGTACATCACTTTTCAAGAGTGACACAATAAACCAACTCTGACAACCCTCCGAATCATTCCTATTATTTAGATATATCTTGAGAGCCTTTCACATTTATAAAGGATCAGCACCTATCATTTAGTCTAAATCTTCAGGAATTAATTTATGTTTCATTTTATAGTCAAGTTCCTGATATGCTAGGTTAACAAAATCAAGTACTCTTAAAATGATTTTTAAATGCAAGGTATATTTATATTCTTCTTCATTAAGAAAGAATAACATTTTATATGTATCTTCCTCAATTTTAATTTTATCTACTATTACTTTGATAGGAGCTTTATTCAAAAAAGAATCAGAGAAATTTAGTTTTTCCAATAAACCTTTATAATACTCCTTTTTCTTTTTTATCTCGGAAAGTGCAGTTTGCATCTCTTCCAAAGCTTCCTCTAAAGTAACAGGAGCTTGTACAGTATATGTAGTACCCCTAACTACAAAAGACTTATCAGATAGCCATTTTACATCCATAAATCATAATTTTGCGGAACATAGGGGATTCGAACCCCGAACTTCGCCGTGACAGGGCGATATGTTAGCCAATTACACCATATGTTCCAGAAAGGTATCCCTACATCATTTAATGATTAAAAGTCATTCGATTGTAAAAGTTTGCTGTTTGACACCTTATTGTTTATATTTTCATGTGTATTTATATGCGGATTTTATTTTACCTCTAGCGGCATCCGATATATGACCTCGGACTCCAGAACTCAAAGTTTTAACCTTTCCATTATTATATAATCACTCCGCAGCTTCCTGCACTGAATTAAATTCACATAATCAATCACCTTCTAAAGAGTACTGCTGAATCTTTCTTGGAGAATTAACATTACCTGATAAATGATGGTATACTGGAATTTGATAAAGTTTTAAGCATTTACTAACAGTATCGGTTGAACATTGCACAATTTCTGCAACTTTACATACATACTTTACTTCTTTATAAAGAGCTACTATTTCCTCATAATTGTACAGCTGTGAACCATCTCCACCCTTGGTAGCGTTATACCCAAATTTATAAGTATTAAGCTTACTTATCCAATAGATTTCCCTTTCTGATAACTTTTCTAAAGTGCATTCTTCTAAAATTTCAATTCTAAAATTAGAAATTCCATACTTGTGAAAAGCTCTATACAGCGGACGACTTTCTTCTTCCCTTTTCTCACAATCCCTTATGTGAGTCTTTCATCTTCTTCAGATTCCTACTGTAGTTTTACCTACATATTGTTTATTATTTATTTTATTTATTATACGATATATGCAAACCATGATAGTAATTTAGCGTTACCCGAGTATAACCACGTGGAGGTATACTATCTGTATACTCTAGCGGGAGAGGGATTCGAACCCCCGACCTTCAGCTTATATCGTAATCAATCCATTATCGTATTCTCAATGATGGTTAGGGCATAAAGCTATGAGATTATCAACGGAATTGATTTCAGCAATTGTTACAGAATCATCAAACTCTGCTACTGATTTAATATGTGCAATTTCTATATGTTTATCATATCCACATATTGCACATTTTTTAACCTTAGTTGATCTAAAATAGGTTAACTCAGCATGTTTTCTAATAGAACTTCTATAACTTTGGTAATTTTTTCTAGAAGATAATAATTCTCCCTTAGTTTTAAATAGTATTGGAGAAGGTTGTTCAATAATAGGCTCAATACCTAACTTCGAGCATCTACTTTTTATATTTGAAACAACATCACTTGATGGGCGGTTAGTATATCCCAGCGCAAATCCAATATTTTTCCAACCAATGTTACTAGAAATAATTTCTATAAATTCTGAATCTGAAAAAGAGTCTACTTTAGATTTCCCTTTGTGACTAAAGTTCTCTTTCGCATTTATGGTTCTCTTTTTAGGTAATATAATTCCATACCTTAAAGCAGCTTTCTTTATTGCTGCTCCAGTTACTCCATAAATACCTCCAATTGCTGTATATGAAAGTTTATCCTTTAAAATATACGTTTCTAGTTCTTGTTTTGAGTATTTATTCATAGTATTAATTATTAATTTATACTACAAATATACAAAAAATTTCGAACTTTACAAAGGTTCGTATAAATAAGTAGACAAGCTTCATCTTAGACATAAGTCCGTTATGAGGCTGACGAGCTGGCCTCTGCTCTACCCCGCAATATAAATTTATAATGAGACGCCTGTAGGACTCGAACCCACACAAAACTGCTTTGCAGGCAGCTCCTTTAACCAATTCAGGCAAGGCGTCCTATTTGAGAGTCCAGAAATAGTACAATGTAAATAAATGCACAATGGGGCAAAAGATATAAAAAGTATCTTTCTTTTCCCATTGAACAATAGTATTTACCAATCCGAACTTAGTTGCAAAGAAAAACATAATTCCTGAAACTACCAAAAGATAGATGATAAAAATTACTAAGATAATATACCAAATCATAACTGTTGTTTTAATTATTGTTGGGGTGGTAGGAATCGAACCTACGGATGCTTTTGGAATCAAAATCCAACGTGCCGCCACTACACCACACCCCAATTGGACTTATAATGAAACTCCTAAGCCAATTCCTATAAATTGCTCACTTCTTACAAATGTTGTAAGCAAAGATATTCGTATAAACTTATATACTACACTGAAATTCAATCCTCCACAAAAATATGTATTTGGATTAGTAGTCCATATACCAATTTTAGGAGTTATAATATATGAAAATTTATTAGTTTGATACATAGGGAAGACAGCTCCAACATTTATAGCTTTCATATCTATAAGATTGTTACACCCCATTCCTTTTGTAAATGCATTGGTTTGAAACTCTAAATATGCATTATAAATAGTTCCTCCAACATATAACATGTTTATATGTGGCTCATCAATACTACTACTTAACCCGATTTCGATATCTATTTGATTATACTTTAATTGGGAATATCCATAATTAGTAGTAAATGCTAAAAGTAAACAAAGTAAGATTTTATACATATAAAAGTAATTAGTAGGAGTATCTGGATTCGAACCAGAAACCCCCTCCGTATCAGGGAGGTGCGCTAACCAATTGCGCCATACTCCTATCAATGGTAGGTGACGTTCATATTTACCCAAATGCAATAATTTAAAAAGATTGCTGTATGTCACCTTATTACCTTACTCCTCATCAAACATTATATAGAACATGCAATAAAATAAATATACGAGCTGTACAAGGAGGCCAATACCAGGAATAATAAATCCAATCTTTAGCCACTTATTTTGATTAGTTCCCAATACAGCACCCATACCAAGTTGAAGAAAGTAAGCAACTATACAAGCTGCTATAATATTTACAATTTCCATATATTAAAATATTTCAATAAAAATGATACTCTTTTAGCCACTGCTGGAGGTAAGTATCTGGATAGAACTTTACAGTCTGCCCCGTCATTTCCTACGGTAGTCTTCCTCACTATCACCTGCCTATCGTCACGACGCATTCGTGCATAAGCTGTTATTGTCTTAGTTGCGTAATCAAATAACTGCTGTACCGAGAGCGGGAGTCGAACCCGCACGGCCATTACTGACCAGGGGATTTTAAGTCCCCTGCGGCTGCCATTTCGCCATCTCGGCATCTTGTTTTGACTAGCTTTCTCAAGTTATCCTTGACTCTTCACAAAACTGTAGCACTTTTTGCATTTTCCTGCCTTTGTTAGGTTACTGGATTTTACTATTAAACCTACAACGATAGATTATTTTCATTCACGTTAAACTAGTATAACTACTAACTACCATTACTTTCTCCGATAGTGAGAGCACTTGCGACCTAATATCGTCATATTAGGATTTTAAATATTTACAATAGCTTTAAAGCTGCCTGTAAGCCTGCTTCTAAGCAATCCTCATAATGTCCACACCATACCTCATTAGACTGATGATATTCCATGATTGAGGCTCTAGGATGCAAACAAGTAATAGTCCATATATATGATAGTGTTTCATCTAAATAGACTAATACACTTACTCCATGCTCGTTTCTCAGCCACTCTTGTAACTCCGCCTGATATGGAGCTGGACAACAATATTCAGGAATAATACCTAAACCATAGTTGTCTATATCTATAATATTTCCATAAATATCATAAACAGAATCACAGTCCTCATCATATCCTTTCTCAGCAGCTAAATTAGCTGTTTCAAAACTAATTCTTCTCACGGTAGGTCCATTTATATGTTGTATCAGAATCTCTTATAGTATATACTTTCTCAAGCTTCCCCTTTTCATAAGCTTCCATGTGTATATTACACACTACATCACTCTTAACAAAGAGAACTATTGCTACAAAAATACTAAAATATATTATAGATACAAAAACTTTACTGAAAAAATCTTCACAATCATCTACCGTTAAAATATATAGAATTGTTGAACCTGCCACTATCCAAATTAAAAATCCCATGATTATTCTAATCCGTATTCATTAATAAAATCAATACATCTTCGGCATAAACCCTTTATAGTTGCAACTTTATGAGTAATGTTACCAGTTGTGGCTCCAGAAGCTAGCTCTACAACGTGCATAAGATTATTATATGCTATGTTCTCTCCATATTGCTCCTTTACTTTATCAGCAATATAACTATAAGTAATCCTAATATTACTCATTTGATGAGAAACATTTCCAGTTGTCGTCTTCTCACATATATGAATAATATCTTGGAAATAACTTATAATATGTTCTTTATCTACATTCATTGCTTATATCTTAAATTAGTGGGCCTACCTGGACTCGAACCAGGAATACAGGATTATGAGTCGTGCGTTATAAACCTTTTAACTATAGGCCCTAAAATAAAAACTACATAAGAATTAGGATTAACCCTGCAAGGATAGCTATCGCTAAAAATCCTATCCCTAATATTTGATATTCTTTGATTTCTTTCATATACTATATAAAAATCCTATTCTCTTTACTAAGTCATTGAATAGGTTCGAACTCCAGCTTATTAGATTCAAGCAAGATTTACTTAGTATGACTTAAGCCTCTGAAGCAAACGGTGACTATAGGAGCGATCAAACTCCTATAGTCTAAACATAATCATATCAGAGAACAGGTAAACATCCGTACTCTTATCATTTCCGCGAGATATAATTATGCAAAAATCTCCTCTCTTACCAAGTCATTGAGGAGATGTAATGACTCTCAAGTATGCAAGTATCTGCCTATTCTTATACTTCCTCTTTTCAAGCACAACCTGTACCCACGGAAGGCCAGCGGTCACTAAAGATTACCTTTAAGAATATCTATGATATTAGTGACATGAAACAGAATTCACTTGGTCTTTTACTTAAGCCTGAAAGTCTATAAAATTAACTTAACTTACTTCTCACATTAGTTACAGAATTTCACTGTTTTTATGCAGCCATGAGTTTTCTCATCCTCAATCTGTTGTACATTTCAGTACCCTTATCCCTAATGTAATCCTAAATGTGTTGCTTTTACACTACCAACGTAACTGTAAACTCAATTTGTTCATACATAGTTACCCTTCTATCCAGTTAAATTAAAAATGTATCCCTAACAGCACTCCTATGGAATTACCCAATAGACTGTTGACTTTGAGCTTCCTCATGGTAAAATCCATGGCTCCTTTTAGCCTCAAGGGCTCTGGTTTGGATACGGTAATATAGCCCTTTGTTAAATTTTCCCTGGTTTATACCAATATTTCTTTTTGTTGTTGAATCGAACTTTCATATTTTGTATTATATGTTTAAACGAGGCTAACTAAGCTCCCACAAATACCACAATATCTTAGATCCCAACCACAGTAACTAGATTCATCATAAATGTAAATACAATCACATTCACCTGTCTTAGCATACTTTTCTTTAGCAGCTTTGACTTCTTCCTCAGAAACTTCTATAAGTTTAGTTCCTACACCATCATTTACTTCTCTATACAATTGTTGTTTCATTATGAAATTCCTTTAATAAATATTTCTCCTATAGCATTAGGTTTATAGATAAGTCAATTCACATTCATCACTACAATATGAAACAGAAGTAATAAAAAAGCAGCTAAGCATACTATGGAGCATATCAATGAGACAGTTGATATCCCTCCAGCAACAGAACACAAGTATATCCACCAACCTAATCCTTCTATATTACTTCGATTTTATATAAACTGTTTAACGTTCTGAATTCAGTAGCTGAGATTACCTCTGTTACAAGAGAAGTATGAAAATAGGGAGTATTACTAAAGGCTACTTTATTGTGAGGATAGAGAAGAAACATTTCTCCAACTTTAGGAGGCTCTACCATATAACCTTCCTCTATATAACCCACTTCAATTCCGTTAGGATGCAATCCATCAGGAATTCTACCAGTGAGTCCTACTTTTGTGAGTTTTACACGTTTATATTCCATTGATTATTTCTGAGTATTTTTCAATAACTAGCTCCCGCTGTTTTTTAGAAAGAGCACTTCCATGTTTTCGAATGTTGTAATACGCAACTTCTAAGTCTCCCCAACAAACAATTCCTACTTCATTTAGAATTTTGTCCCTAGTTCTCTTCTGTTTCCCTTTAAAAGGAAGGAAAAGAATCATAAAATCAGTAAATTCATATATAGGAAGATCAAAGTTAGCATCCAGCTCTTCTTTATTGAGATTTTCCTGAAGAAGAGTTATCTCTTCTATCTCCTTGGGAATCTCAAAATTATCTTTTCCATATACAAGAAATTCCACAGACTCAGGAATTCCTATTTTCATTTTATATTTGTTAAGCTTCATAGTTTACTAATATTAGTAGTCTGTAGAGGATTCAAACCTCTGTCTTTACCTTGAGAAGATAATGTCCTAGATCACTAGACGAACAGACCAAATAGATACTATCAAAGAGGATACCGTTAGGCTCCCAGTTGATAGTATCTGGGAATTTTTAGCTGCGGGGGATTATAAATTCTGAAACCCACATTTCTAAAGTTTAACGAGATTCTCAGCAACTAGCTCGGGCATACTTAGGTAATATCCTACCGTGCATTATATAGGAGCACCCCTAACTAAATTAAATAATTAAAATAGTGTAGTGGAGAGTAGATTCAAACTACTGTTTCCAGCTGAGAACTGGCGTCCTAAATCGCTAGACAACTCCACCATAAAAGTCGGAGAGTTTAATCTCCGACCAGAGTTTCAAAGAACCGTTTTACTTTCGGCTAGGAAAGTAGGCTGCGTTATGACGTACCATACGCTGTACGCGCTGGTAAACGATTTCGCCATCTTTGTTACGCTTTACATTGCCCTCGGCATCATAGACCTTCTCCTTGAAATACATAGGAAAAGCTTTGAAATTGATTTTACTCATGTGTTTCTGACATTACTTGTTCTACTTGTTTCACATAATTTGCAAATGCTGTAGTTTGACGAATTGCATCCGTTCTCCTACCGTCAAAGTTAACATCAATGACAGCCTGAACTTTACAGGGATTAGGAGCTAAAATGTAAATTCGATTTGAGAGATATACAGCCTCCTCAATGCTATGTGTAACATTGAGGATTGTAGGATCGAATTTGGCGTTATAATAGATATCCAAAATGGTGTTCTGAATCTCTCGTTTCATAACAATATCTAATGCACCAGTGGCTTCATCTAACAAAAGAATTTTGTTATCTGCAACCAGGGCTCGCGCCATTGAAACTCGTTGAAGCTGTCCTCCCGATAACACAGGATACTGACCCCATTTAGTTTCATTACCTTCCAGACCTACAATTTTGATCATTTCCATAGCCCTCTCTGTAGCTTCTTTATCAGAAACTCCTCGAAGAATAAGCGGAAGTTTTACATTGTCAAGAACTGACATCCATGGAAATGAAGAATACTGCTGAAATACCATAGGGATTTTTCCTGTCTGTGGCTTTCCATAGACAAGAACTTCACCTGAATCTGGCTGTGTAAGCCCAGAGATGATTTTGAGCAGTTGAGATTTACCACAACCACTCTTTCCTAAGATACTGATAAACTGCCCTTCTCCTGAGAAGTCTTTTATATCCAGACTGAAATCCTTAAAGAGAGTGAACTTTCCTTTAGGAGTATCAAAAGACTGGTTAAGATTTCTTAAGTTAATTACATCCACGGCCTCATAACGAGATGTGGGAACTGGAACGGATCCAGTTAAACCATCAAAGAGCCCCATACTTATTTCATTATTTTGGATTTGATGGATGGTTTGTTGTACTTTGAAGGAAAAAGTACAACATCCAATTTCTTTAGAAGGACATCTTGGAGTATTCCAATACCGATAATTAAGAAGAGAAGTGCATAAACTTCTGCAGTTCTCGACTGCCTACTCATTATATTTATCAGTGCACCGATACCACCCTCTTTATTAAGAGTTTCTGCAATTACTATATAAGTATAGGAAATCGCAGTTAAATTGATTACATCGGTTGAAACTCGCTGCATCACATAAGGAAAATAAACATATCGAAATTTCTGCCAGTTTGTTGCACCTAACGTTGAAATGGTTTGTAAATACACATAATCCTTATCGTTGGCGGGATTCTGAAGTTCAGATACTCGTTGAACAACAACAGGAAGAATGTATATGATGATTCCGAAAGCAAGAAAACTAGCCTTCATATCAAATCCTATGCCAATAGCTGCGATAAAAATACCAGACACTGCAGGAATAGGAAGATACCGAAGAGCATCAAAGTACTTACCAAACAACGCTTTTGTGACAGGAAACAATCCTATAATAAGGCCCAAAGGGATTGCAATGATTAAAGCATAGAAATATCCCATAAGGTTCAGCTTTACTGTATACCAAGTATTGGTAAAGAGGGCTGAGTTAGAGATTAAATCTGGATATGCCTTGAGCACATTTATAGGATTCGGTAAAATCTGAGGACGAATGATTTCCCCTGACATGGTAACTAGATACCATAGAAGCAGCAGAACTATTGCTCCTATGATACCTGTTGCCAATGCTTGTTTATGGGTAATCGTCCCACCCATTTTGAACAACTGCATACTACTCAGTTACGAGCATGAAATCAGTAGTTCGATAGTTGATATTGGAACCCTGAACACCATCATTGATAGCATTCTTAGGACCGTTACCAACGATGATAAATCGATTGGGATCAAAACCGTAGTCATTAATTAAATAATTAGCTACAGCCTGAGCCCGTCGAGATGAAAGAGACTCGTTGTACGCACGATTACCCGTATTGTCAGTGTTACCTTCAATACGAACACGTGCGTTGTTGAACTGCTTAGCAATCGGAACAAACTCTCGATCAATAAGAGCTCGAGCATCATTGTCGAGGATGTCACCATTGACAGGGAAATTAATAGTCAACTTCTTATTAGAAATTGCCTGTTTTTCCCTGACTTCTGATGTTACAGCAGAGAACTTAACTGCGGGTTGAGGAGCCTGATTGCCTTGTACAGTACCCTCATTGGAAAGCTCCTCGATGAACGACATATCCGATACCTTACGCCAACCCAGAGGACTCTTAGTAAGTCCAAGATTAGCATAGGTCCGAGCCATCTTTGAATAGATCTCCTCAGCCTTCATTCCCATATAATCAGAAGTTATGCCAAAGAAATTCTCTTCATCTCCCAGAGTTGCAAACCAGATATTGCTACATCCAATTTCAGCAAACTCAGGGTCAGTACCGAACGCTTTTGCAAAAATCTTTGATGCTTCCTTTACAGTTGCAGGATCATGATTCAACTTCGAATTTGCATACAGAATTGCAGAAATAAGTTTTTTAACATCGTTATGATTCTTATCCAGCCACTCTGCCTTTCCTACAAGACCATCTGTTACAAGGTCTTTTGCATGTTTGGTTGAAACGAGGACTCTCGAACCAGGAATAGCATCTACACAAGCCTGGTCATCAGGTGCCCATGTAACACAAGCATCTACCTGACCTGCTTTGAATGTGTCAGCTGCAGCACCACCGTTATCAACTTTCACAAGTGTTACGTCATGCTGACTGATCCCGTTTGTTTCAAGAATATTCAGAAGAAGAGTATGAGATGCAGTTCCTTCAGCTACTGCAATCTTTTTACCCTTAAGATCTGCAACGGTACGAATATTCTTGGTAACTACCATTGCATCTGCCCCCTGAGAACGGTTAAGCATCATTACATACTTAGCACTGTTCATTGCGGAACCTTCACCCATCTCTACGGCCAATACATCCGTAGTACAATAAATAAGGTCGATATCCCCATTCAGGAAAGCGTTACGTCCAGCAACAAAATCATCTTGGATAATGATATTGGCACGAATGCCATATTCCTTAGTCAGGATAGACTCGTCATTGGGACGAAGACCACCATTAATCCACACAATGGGAGCAAACCCCGCATACGTGTTAACTCCGATGTTGATGGTCGGTTTTCCTCCGAAGATGTCGCCGAGACCCGAAGTAGAGGATGATCCCGACGACGAGGAGGAAGGGACGACGGCTTTGATTACGAAAAATGCTGCAATTACAGCGACCATGATCAGGACTACTTTGAATCCTGGCTTAAGTTGTGCCATTTTCTTGTATTTTCTTTAAAATTTCTTCTAACTTACTTAATCGTTGTAGAACTTCATCATTATTATCTGAAGTTACCTCATCAATAAACATAGATGATACAAATCCCATTCCGAATATACCAAAAACAAGAACTATACCTGATAAGAAAAACTTAGATAAATATCCCATTACATAGGAACTACGCTCAGCAATAGCATTTGGAATATCATACCAACCCTCAATAGAAAACAATCGGAAAACTGAATAAATACTTTCAAGGGGATTTCCAAAATACTCTGGAACTATATTTCCATATAAAGAAGACAGAATAATTGATAATAGAAAAATCAAAATAGATAATCCTACTAAGATTCCAATGCAACTTCGAATTACTAACCTAAAATTGATGAGTAGCTTTTTGTAATTAGGAATCAATTCAAACAATCGAAGACTCTTAAATATTCGAGTCAATCGCATTACTTGAATCCAATCTAAACTGAATAACCCAAATAATGGGATTGATGAAACTACAACAATTAATAAATCAAAAACACATTCTTTATCCTTAAAGAATAATTTACCAAGACATCTAATCTTGACAATCATCTCTATTATAAAGAATATGGTAAACGCCACATCTAGTGGCAAAAGGACATGTTGGAATCGATGAAAGGACAACAGAAATATCACTACAGTATTCAGAAGAATACATATAGCAATATTTCTATTATTCAGAAAGAATTTACTCACCCCAGAAATCGTCGAGGGACTTGGGAGCGGCTTCGTTACCATTTACGGGGACTTTGAGAATTTCTTGGAACTGAACATACTCCCCTACTTTCGGTGCAGCGATAGCCTTACGACCATCAGAGAACTTATTAAAGAGACTGTCAATTCCTGACTTGTTGTATCGTTCCAACAATTCTTCTGCCCTCATATTGGCAACACCATTCTTTGCGTCCAGGTCAGCCAGCATACCCGTAGTAGAGTCAATGACATGTTCCATCTCTCCGATTTTATCCGAGATATCCTTTGCCATGAAATCCATAGCATCAGTGAACATTGCCAATTCGTCAGGGTCTCCCTTAACGATAGACATTACAGATTTGAAAGCTTTGTGCTGGGCACGAATGCGCTCGAATGTTTTCTTACGAATATTTACTTCGTTAGTAACATCCTGAATCGTCAGATTAGCATACTCTTCAAGCTTTTTAAGCTTATCAAACCACATTTCTGAGTTCTTAAGAGCAAGTAACTGATCATCTAACGATTCTTTAAGACGAAGTGCTTGGCGCTTTTGAATTGTTGCCATTGCAATGTTTCCATTACGCTCAGACACTTGTGCTTCATCCATGCAATTACGCATTTCCCTTGTATCGTTCTGAATATCGTTCTTAGAACGAATGATACAACCTCTGAGATCTCCCATTACCTTTTTAATGTCAGCTGACTTTTTCTGCATATCACGGATACGTTGTTCCACGATAGCAATAGGATCGATTTCAATAACCAATCCAGTCAGCTTTCTCATTAACATAAAATAAGTGGCAGAGCAGATTTTCCTGAACTTGGGATCACACAGGAGATAGATAATTCCTGCAATTAATCCCAGGAGCAGCCCAAAGTACAGTGTATTAGATGCCAGAGTAATCAGGAAAGGAAGAGCTTTATAAAAAAGCATCAACCCTCCTGCACCTAACAAACCCAAAACTACCATACCAGTTTTGCCTCCTGGTTTTTCCCAGTTAGAGAGACTTGAACCTTCAGGCAGCATCATACTTACAGAATTTGTGCCAGTCGGACCTTGTCCTCGTTCAGACGATTCGTAACCTTGTCGATGGTCGCATTCGTTCTAGCTTCAAATGCGGTCGTCTCTGCCGTATTCTTCTGAATTTCGGAATTGAGATCAATTGACTTGTCTGTGAGAGTTTTCAGTTCCTCACGAAGCTGCTCGATACGAAGATTCGTTGCCTTCAGCTCTTCTGCCTTATCCTCGACAGTTTCCTTACGAAGCTTTTCCATGCGAAGCTTTGCTTTCCCTCGTTCAGCTTCAATTACACCCAGATAGGTGTCAATCGATGCCAGAACGACATCCTTCGTCATCCGAGGATCCATGCCCTGAATGGAACCAAAAGCAGCTTTGAGACGTGTAGTCTCATCAGGGATATACTGCTTCATCTGTTCCGCAGACTGGAGAAGTTCCAGATAGTCAGGACCAGGAAGATTTGCTTCGTTGATCTTGCGTTCCAGGAGTTCCACCAGTTTGGTATCTACATCTCCTGATGCCATAATCGTAGGAGCAGGCACAGAAGTTACGACAGGACTGGGAACAGCAACCGCAGCAGGAGCAGACGCTTCCTGTGAAGGACAAGGTTTAACTGCCTCAGACTCTTTATTGGAGTCCTCAACGAACATCCAACCAAAAAGACGATTTTTTGCCATTGTTTATTTTTTTATTTTGATGATTTTCGAGTCGAGGAATAGATTCTTCGAGAATAAAATTAACTACCTCAATGTTCTCAGGGTCCAGAACTGCAGAATACGTATACATAGAATCCTGATCAACCAGAATAACATTATATACGAAACATCCATCAGGTATTTTCCGAATAGGTGCTGCACTTATAGTTCTCACTGTAGTTGGAGAGAGATATTGAGAATGCTCCTCAACAAAAGTTGAAATTGTTGTTAAGGGTTGTTCTCGTTCATGCTTGGTGTCAGTATAGCACCAGAGCATCACTGAGCATATCAGAGAGACTACTGATAGTATTCCCAACGGGAAGGCTCGATCATCTTCATCTTCCCTGATTGCAAAAGCAAGAAGGACGACACCTACAATTCCTAAAATTAAAGTTATTATGTACATATTATTCTATGTTAAGAAGTTCTTCATCCTCTATGGCTTCGATACAAGGGTCATTCACGAATTCATCAGGATCTGTACAACCTGTATCAGGTACATTTTGTGTCACTTTTTCCATTATACAAATTTTAAAAGTCTTGGAGAGCTAAGAGGATTTGAACCTCTATCTCTACTCCTCAGAGTAGTGTACTTACCTATAAATACTATAGCTCTCTACAGCTTTACGCTGCGGTTTCTTCCTTTTTCTTCTTGGGCTTGAAATGTTCGATCTCCCGAATCTCTTTCTTTTTCGTTTTCGGGTTGAAGAACTCGATCTTCTGAATGTAATGACGAGTCCGACGTGCTTCCTTTTTCATCGCTTCCAGTCTGAGTTTCTCAGTGATACGATGTACTTGTCCGATAATTGCCATGTGTTTTCTCTTTAGTTGTAGATTCGAGATTTGAGTACTTCCATTTCACGCTCCATACGAGCGAGTTCATGGTCAAAAGGAATGATCTTCCCTTTGATTTCCTTGTCTTTTCCTGCTTTTTTGAAAGCTGCATACGTAGCTTCTAGGTGAGCAAGAGCACCTTTGCGACGGACATTCAGTCCAGGTTTTCCACCCTTCATACTGTTTATTGTTTGATTAAATTTCTTATTCAGAAAGATAGGCCAGTTCTACAGTAATATCGTCAAACTGTTCCTCTAAATAATCCATATACTGTAAAGCTTCTTTATAACTTGAAAAACCTTTCCAAGAATTTTCGCTGTTATGGGAGATCAGTACTATGTGCTTCATAATTGGAATTGACTATTAATTCTATAGAGTCTCTAGGAATGTTACTATTAATAGTAACTTTTACTTTCTCTGTTGGAAGAGTTGTTTTAGGTTTTGCGGTTTCTACTGCTGCAAATAATAAAAATTGTATAAGAATTGTTCCTACTAAACAAACCCAAAAACATTTATTTTTATCAGGAGTATTCTTAATCCACGCAGCTCTCGCAATGAACCATAGTGAAAAGGATAAAATAGTCATCACTCCCCAGAATATATATATTCCAATCATAATTTTCAAATTAAAAAAATATCTGCATTGTCAACGCTTGCCAGGCTACAGATATAGATAAATTAATCGGCCACATAAATATTAAAATCTTTACACTCTCTGGACAAACAAAGAAAGTATGAGCCTTCAAGTAAAGATCTCTTGCTGTGTCGACGAAGTAGACATTCTTCGGACCTTGGCGCAAGTCGTCCTGCATCCTTCCTCGAACTCCGTAAGAGGACTCGCTCAGCAGGTAGAGCTACACTTTGTAAAGTGACTAAATTTACAAAGCTTGTAGAGTTGGTTAAATAGGTTTAAGGATTGGTAAATCCGAACTCTACAACCCGTAGGTTACTTCTTACGACAAGAACCTACAATCGAAGAAAACGATTCACCTTAAATCAACCAAACACTTATTCATCTGCGTTACCACGGCAGAAGTAAAATACAGGCTTATTTATAAGGATTGCCTTTAATTCCCTCTCTAAATCAAGGTTTAATCCAGTTGATTCAAGTTATGTAAAAAGAAAACAACAGCAGACAGCGCGTATTTCGTTGTGGCGAGGCTGAGATAGTGACCATCACCGACCTGCGTTCATAATAGAATTCCTTAAAGGAATTTCTATTTAATCACACGCTCGAAAATCGTAGCAGGCATAAAGTAAAAACTTTATTGACTTATAGAGGTCTTACCGCAGTAAGTCCTCGTACGCTCTCTCCCATTCTTTACGGGATTCAGTGAGCGGCATTTTGAAGAGACTCAGTCGTTTGACATACGTCTGGATATTAGGGATTTTATCCCATACACGGTAGAATGCCACCACGACATCCCGACGGAAAACGACCTTGGTGTTGAGTTTCACTGAGATAAGACACAGAGCAGCAGCCTTTTTGGAAGCTTCCATGTACTCTTCATCAGAGATTTTCAGAGCTCCTTCTTTGAACTCTTTCGTAGAGTGCTTACCCTTGATAAGCTGGATTGCAGCTTTGATTTCGAATTCAGGGTAAGCCTTCAAAAAGTCACGAAGCTGCTCATACCCATGAATACCTTTCTCCAGATGCGCTCTCATGTAGTCCTCAATCACCCAATTGGCATGTCCCGAATTAAACTTGATTGCCGACAGCAGAGCTGATTCGTCTACATTAACAACCATCACAGGAAGAGCTGCTTTGCTGTCAGGGTATTTCTCCTTCAGCATACGAAATGCTGCGATACGATGCTGACCATCCAGTACCTCTCCTTTGGAAGTGACAAACACGGGAGGAATCCACTCTCCGTTAAGGAAGGCTTTGAAAATGCTCTTGACATGAGCCATTCTAAGACTACGATTCCCAGGAATGAACAAAAGCTGTTTTACGTTTTCTACGAGATAACACTTCTCAAAAGGAGTGCGATTCGAGAACAGATTTTTTGTCATAAGTACAATTTGTGATATTGTTAAACATTTGTAGTGGTTAGAGGACTCCAACCTCTATTTCCAGACTGAGACTCTGGTATCCTAACGCAATTAGATGAAACCACCAATAATTTTAATTTTTATAACTAGTTCCCTTAAAGAGACTTGCACAAAGTATAGCAACTCCTAAAGAGAGCGCAGGTGAAAGTTTACCTACAATGTAACCTTCTGCTACAAGTTTGGGAAATACTGCGGGAATCACTACAGGCCAGAGCAAATAAATGAAAATGCTCATAAAGAAGGCTGCAATAGCGATAATTACAACAATTCCGATGATTGCTCCCATGCAACCTCCGAGAGTTTCATTATCCATTTCTTTGAATTGATATGATTTCAATACACCCAAATGCGAGTAACTTCATAGTATTTCTTGCGTCAGATTCATCTTTAGCAAGAACAGGAAGAGAACTTTGAATCGGAATACCTTCTTCGTTATAGAAGAGATACGTTATGAGGAAAGATTTCATTTATTTAAGTTTAAGTTGTACTCGGTATGGGATTTGAACCCATGATTTCAGGAATGAAAATCCTGCGTCCTAGGCCAACTAGACGAACCGAGCGACGTTGTTGCTTGAAATACTTAGTTTATAACCATTTTCTTTCTTCTGCTTCTTGGATTGCAACCAAACCCTCAGATCTTGCAAGATGTGGCAATTTCGAAGAGAGTAATAACACTATGAACAAAATTGAAGTAACGCGGCAATCACTACCACATAAGAGCCTATGGGACCGATCAAAGTCCCATAGACTAAGTTTAAGTCGGGTTAAGGCTTGATAGCACAATGGAACAGAGCGTATAAAACCTTCTCTGAAGTACATTATTGACTAGATAACATACTTGAATATGGCACTGTCTCAAGGGAACTGGCCATATCCTCCGCCCCACCTTTAAGTATTATATTTCCGAATTCAAAATTCTTCCATATTATTTATAATTAGGTGGGTTAATATTAACACAATAATAATAAATTTATAAGAAATTTAAAATTTTTATAAATCTAAATTTCTTCTATCTACCCTCTGGTCATAAAGACCAGAGACGCTCTAAGCTTAAAGATCTGTTTAGACTCGCTTAGACGAGTTCCCGTTACTCTGCATAACGGGACAGGCTGATGCCTGCCTTGCGAAGCCCCTGGGCCAGAACCTCCTGATCGGGATCTGCTAGATAGGCCTCCTTGGCCGCCGTCACGTCGAGGATACGCTGCTGAGCTCGTTTCTCTTCTGCACGGATCCTGCGAAGGTCGTCCACAAGGTCCGAGACGATACAGTCGACGGCGCCGAGGGTATCGATGATGATCTGTTCCTGCTTCTTCTTCTTCTCTTCGTTGTAACGCTGGACTGCGCTCTTGACGGCGTCGGAGGTCGGAGTGTGCTCTGCAAGGATTTCTTCGATGGTCTGCTTTTTGATTTCTTTCTTTGCCATGATCTTTTTAGTTTTTTGTGATGTCAATGTTTGTTTCTTCTTTGATATAGTTGATGAGAACGTGTACAGGGATATTTGTAAACTGAAGAGATCTCTCAACGTTCTCTAATGTTTGAATGAGCTTTGATACTCTTTCTTTGAGCTCTTCTCTGGTCATATCTACCAGCCTGTTTCGACTCCGATGCCATACTTATCGAAGAAAGCTTGAGCCTGTGTTACAGAGATTTCAATTGCAGGAAAGGCATCTTCCTGCATGAAGAATCCACGCGGAGTTCGGAAAAGTACGTCTCTCGTGTTCTTTTCCGTTGTCACGATGTACATGCGATAACCAGGTTTCTTTGCTTTGAGAGCTTTGAAAGCTTTGAAATCCTTCGATCGCATCGTCTTCTTGGAAATTGCTTTGTATTCCATGGTGTACAATTTTAGATATTGTTAAACTTAAAAGATTCAAAAAGAAAAAATACACAACCATACTTGATGCTATGAGCTTCTCAAAAACTACTTACGCGTTTTCATTTAAGAGATTCTAAACCAAGTGATCCTACTCTGTGGTAGATTAATTATGGCTACTATTTAATAGTAGATGTTTTACGTATATTTTATTTGTTACGAAATTCCAGATTTAGGAAGAATTCCCAATTTCGAAAGCTCTGCTTCCTTGGCTTTCTGCTGCTCTTCTTGCTGTTTCTTTTTGAGATCTTCACAGAACTTCGCAATCGAAGATGCATGAATTGAAAGAATTTCATCCTTGGTAAAATTCTCTTTACCAGAATCTTCCAAGGCTTTGCCAAAATGACCTCCCAATCCAAGCCCCACTAACATAATAATCATTTCTACAGGCATGGCTATTTGAATATTTGTAATTTATATGACTGAATAGAAACTTGAAGAGGCTTTCTCGATTTCCTATTTTCATTAATTGGAATATTTTCTATGGTAAGATCTCCAGAGAGATCTTTTATAGAGAGATGACGATTTCCAATAAAGAGTTGAAATTCAGAAAGGTTGAGAGTTGTAGCTTCTTTAGTATTTGGATTGAGAATAAGTACCATGTGGAAGGATATTAGAGATGAATTTTGAGATTAAGAAAGAGAGAAAGTTTCTGGAGAGGAAGGGAGGATTTGACTGTCCCCTCTAGCACCTTTCATCTTCTTCACACCCTCAAAATATCTCATTAACATATCCATATTCCAATTTATAGTAGAATTCTCTTTAAGTGGATACTTTTTATCGTCACTAGGAAGTACTGATTGTGTTATATTTATTGCAGAATACTCTGACATATTTTCAAGTTTGGATGCTGTTGAAAAGATAAGAAGAGAATTTTCTTATCTCATCTAAATGGAAGCCCTAAATGCTTCATATTTCCTCTAAATCGAGGTTAATTCCATTTTAATATTCATTCACTACGAATACTTAATTCACTCCCTGAATGAAAAATGTTCACTCCCTGAATGAATTCATCAAAATTAATGAATATAAATATCATCTCAGATGAATTTTAAATTTTTTCTGAAAATAATATTCATCAAATTTGGTGAATATAAGTAATCTTACTATCTTTGTTTAGTAATTAAAATGAATGAATATGGGATTAGTTGAAATTAAAGATCAAAATACACATTATGATCTAGATCAAGCAACTGGTGAAATAACAAATATTCATGTAGTAGAAACAGTACGTCAAGTAAAAAAACTTTCAACGTATGATGAATTTATTATGGTCTACTTAAATGATATTAGTTCTTTCATCAATTTGGATAATGCCACTCAAATGAAAATAATGGCATTAATATGAAGAGATGTACCTATGAATAATGGAACAACAAATGAAGGAAACATCATCACTATTCTTAAGGAAGATAAAGAAAAGTGAGCAGGAGAAATTAATGTATCTCTTGGAACTGTCAATAATGCAATATCTGCTTTACTTAAAAAACATTTAATCTATGCAGTAAGTAGATCTAGATACAAACTAAACCCTCTATTCTTCTTTAAAGGGAAACTTGCAGATAGATCCAAATTACTTAGATTTCAAGTAGATTATGCAATTGGAGATATTCCAAAAGAAAGTTGGGAAACAGTTAACAGTGAACCTCTGGAAGAAAATGTTATCCAACATCAAAGACTAACTACTTATGAACAAGAAGTTGAAGAGAAGGAAGATTAATTCCTCCTTACTCTTCAATTTCTTTATACCTCTTTGAAAATCACATAACCACGGCTCTTCAATTCCTGAATAAGCCGAGAATCTTCAAAATCGGTAAAATTCATAGTAGTAAGTTTAGTTCTACCTACTCTGATAGCCAAACTTTCATTCGGCTGCACAGAGCTAATCCACTTATACTTGGCATTTCTTTTACCTTTATTGGAAATCTTTAAAATTCCAAATGCCTCAAGCTTACGAACCACAGAAGCAATTGTGGCAGAACATACTCCACAATGCTCAGCTAACTCTTTATATGGCATCGGGTTTTCTTTTAAACCCTCCGTATAAATCCATTTAAGGATTCTCAGATTTTTATTCATTACTGAACTATTTTAATTGCTACTGTTGTTTCTTTATGAATGACTACATCATTCTCTCGAATCTCCTGTAAACTTTTTACAGAAAATTCAAGAGCTTGATATTTATCTTGAGATACTCCCATATCTGCCAATGCAGCTTTCATAGCTGCTTTTATTGTGTCTTTCATAAGCTTAAAACTTACAAGGTTTGTCGAGAAAATCTCGAAGTAAGTATGCAATGATTATAATCGCTGCAATAGCTCCAATAAGTGCTAATGTATCCATAATTTTAAAAGTATTTGGGAGAGGTTTCTCACGCCTCTCCCTATAACAACAAAACCCTTGACTCTGCATTTACACGGGCTTGTCACCGCTAAAGCTGCATTAAGGGGAGAGTTTTAACATAGCCAGCTTTACATCGCCCGTAGCAATATGTAACAAAACTCTCCGTTAATCTTGATGTTTGTTTTAATTAGTTCCCAATATGTATATGCTTTAATTGGGATCTCTGAAAGGTAGATGCGATATTTACCGTAATAAGTAATTACATACGGTCAATCACATCTACCTTTCAGAGTGATGAGACTATTTCTCAACGGTCTCAGCGATTTCCGAGTACATCTCGGTGATATACCGTTCGAGCATCTTGTATGCTTCGTCGGTATCTGCGGCGTTCAGTGCCGAAGCCTTCGGTTCGAACTTGAAGGCACGCTTCTTCTGCGACACGAACTTCGTGTCATCCTCGGGATCGCGCATCCAGCGAGCGTTGTTCGCATCCCAGACGCGATCGTCGCATTCGGTTTCTTCGGTGATCTCCAGAACCTTCCCGCAGATGGCCTTCTTGAAGTCATCCGAACCCTTACGGAGAGAATCCGAAAGGATGCCAGGGAAGACCAGCTTGCGGTTGATGTCCAGCTTCACGAGCTGACCGACATACAGCTCGACAACTTCCGTCGGCTTGCCGTCGACGATACGAACTGCGGGGAAATGCTGACCTACCGAACGATACGTCTCGTTGCCCTTCTCGTCCTTGATGGTGTTGCCATCACGATCGAGTGCAGGAATCGACGAACCTACGACGAGGAGCATTTCAGGCTTCGGAATGAAGAAACGATCACCCAGCTGATTCTGGATGCGGAGCGTTGCGAACTCCTGATTGGCCATGATGCCATTGAAGTTCTCTTGCTTAATTTTAAGAACAGGTACTTTTGCCATTTTATAACTTAAATTTAAATTGTTTACAACTTTAGGCAGGAAAAGGGCTTTGTTTTAAATGGATATACATGATATGAGGCTATGATACCACGATGCCCAAAGACTTGTAGGAATATAACTCCATACCCTCATAAGAAAAAAGAAAGGGCATTACGCCCTCTCTTCGTTGTTGTGGGGTTAAAACTGAATGATTTGAGAGTTTGCACACTCGTTCAACGCTGCAATTTCTGCATTTGCGTAAAAATCCTCGAAAAGTTCGTCGATAATGTCTTTCATGGTCTTAAAGGTATTAAAAGGGAGTGATTTCTCACTCCCTCGATTGTTATTTGTTAAGTCTGTCGTTTTGCCGTTTCTGGTGTTCCTCGAAGAATTTGGCGCATTCCTCAAGGGTAATTGTTTTCTTGTCGTAAGTAATTACGCCGTCTTTCAGTTTATAAGTGTCTTTTGTTTCGTCTACTCCTAACGTCGTCCAATTGTACGTGTCGTCAGATGTAAACTTTTTGACTTTCATGGGATAGGTCGCACCCACAACAGCAACCGCACAAGCATTGCCGAGTTCCTGCAAAGCAGGCGTGCCAAAAGTGCGGATGCGCTTTGTGATTGTGTGGCTGTCCTGCGGCGTGAATTTGTTGTTAATTAACGCCGTACTTTGCGCCATAAAATCGTTGACGGGGATAACGTAAGGACGCAAGCCTACTTCGTCGCAAAGGATGCAACGAATGCCGTTTGCGTACACTGCCGCGCCGTCCTCGTTTTTGTCGTAACCTGTAAGAATGCCGTTTGCGGCTTCGGTCGAAAGAAACAGAATTTTAGTGCCTTCGGTCGGTCTGTTCGACGTGAAGAAAATCGCCGTTTCGTCAATTTTGACGGATGAAATGATTTTTGCCATTGTTTTGAGAGTTTTGTTGTTATTGGGATTATTCCCAGATATTTGTATAAATATAACTCCATAAAATTAGTCTCAAAAAAATTTTCAATTTTCCAAACAAAACGGGAGGGGGCCAAAAAAGATAACTGTCCTCTCCCTCACAATACCTACACAATTTCTTGTATTTTCCCAAAATTTTTTCTAACTTAGCAAAAACTAAAAATATATGATAAAACAATTCATTTTTCAAGAAAAGAAATGAAGAAAATAATTCAATATTTAAAAGAATTATATCCTAACAATATTGTATTCAAAAGACCAATTCCGTCTTTAATTAGAGAATGATGTAGCCATAACTTATTGTATAAAATTATGCAAGCAAATAAATACTTTCAAGTAAAAGAATTAGTATCATCTAAAATATATAATCAATATGGAGATGATGCTATAAAATTTCTAGATCCAAAAGCTCTTGAAGCATTGGAGAACGTTAGAGAAATTCTAAATGCCCCTCTTATATGTAACAATTGAGCTGCAGGAGGCTCTAGAAATTACAGCGGTTATAGAGAACCTGGATGTGGAGTAGGAACTCCTACAGGTTATCATTATAAAGGACAAGCTTTTGATTTAATATCAGCTAAATTAACCGCTAAAGAGATGCGAGAAATCCTCGAAAATAATCAAGATAAACTTAAGTATCCTATACGTGTAGAAAAATGAGATAATAATGGAGAAATTACATGATTACATATTGATATAGGAAATACTAAGGGAAATAAAATCTATTTTTTCAAAGCATAGCCTCTTAAAAACAGTCTTCATAAAAAGGCTGCTTTTATTTTGTTTTAAATAGAACTATAACTATATTTGTAGCGATCAAATAATGTAATTATGAAAACATGGTATAGGAAAATTTCAAGAGAGCCAGATGAGCTCCAAGGTTATTTACCCAGATTCAACACTGAAGAAAGGGAAGAACCAAGACCTCAAACTGTTGCCTCCCCTATAATTGATAGTATTGAAACTTCAGAAGAAAAACCTAGAGCCGAGAAAGAATCAAAACCTACATATACAATTAGTGCAAATACTACTTCATCTTCATTTAAAAGTAAGAATGAATTTAAGGCTACTATGTTACCTATTTATGAGAGAATCCTTTCTCAAATGGGTTTAAATGCAGCCTATGCCAAAGCGTTAGTTGCACAAGATGGACTTGAATCTGCCTGAGGAACTAAGCCTTCTGGTAAATTCAATTTTGGAGGTATTAAAGGAAAAGGCTCTGTAAAAAGAACAAGAGAAGTTATTAATGGGAAAGATGTTTATATTAATGATAGTTTTAGAGATTTTGATTCTTTAGAAGACTATGCAAAATATAAAATTTCTCTACTTAATAACAATAGATATAAGGCTTTTACTGGAGACATAGCTGGTTTCGCAGACAGAGTGGCCAAAGGAGGTTATGCAACAGACCCAAGGTATGCAGATACTTTAAAAAGAATAATAGCCTCTGCTAAGCATGGAGGAATTCTTAAATTTCAAGCAGGAGGGACTGGAGAAATTAGGCCAGATAATAGATCTTGACTTAGAAGGAAATGAGACAATATTGCTACTGCATACAATTCAAGTAGTTGAGCAAATTCAGCTCCAGCTGATATTATAGCAGGATTTACTCCTTACGGTTTATTCCATTACTCAGCAACAGGAGATGAAGATTCGGCCAGACTAGCTGTTCTGCCTGGAGTAGTGGGTACATCTGAAGTTGCTAAAAATACAGTAAAAGCTGCAGAAGAAGGGGTTAACTTAATTTATAAACATTATGGAAATGATTTATCTAAATATTTTCATGGTGCTTTAAAATGGTTAAGAAATGCTCATAAAGGAAGTATTCCCGCAGCTGAAAGATTAGAGGTTCCTAAACAAATTTCTAAAGTTAGATTGGGGAATCCAAAACATGACTATGCATTCTTTAAAGATGCAAAGACTGGAGAAACAATTCTTGAAATAAATCCTGCAGCACAAAATCCTTTACGTTCAGGAGAGAAGGCTGCATCAAAGCAGCTTCTTCAAGAATTAGTTGGAACTAAAGATGATTTTGGATTAAGAGGATTATCTTATACAGAGAAAGAATTGTTTCCAAAGAAATTCTTATCTGCAATGACTCAGGAAAATAGTGCTAAAGATATCTATTCCAAAATTATGAGTTACAAAGCAGAAGCTGGAATTAGATCTTCTTTTACAGAATTAACTGAAGCAGAAGCTAGAAAAATCTTTGATATAGGTTGGGATGCTAACATGTTTTATCCAACTACAAGCTCTAATGCTTTACAAGCTAAAGAAACCTTCTGGAAAGAGAATAAGGATATCATTTTGAAACTATTTAGAAGAGTCCCTGCGATACTTGGAGCAGGTGTTCTTGGAAATGAGGTAGTATCAGAACGTAATGGAGGAATTATTAAAGCTCAAGATGGGGCAGATACTCGAAAATGAGTTGATAATTGGCTTTCACAGAGGAAGGATAAACTTAAAAATAATTCTGTTTATTCAGGATGATTGGCAATACCTGGATTAATAGAAAATCCTTATTTTAGACAATCTGCATCTATGAGTAAATACTCTTTTAAAAGAGGAAAACTCCCAGACAAAATTACAGGACTGACTAATCATAAAGAGAAAACTATAACCACTTCTGATGATAGTAAGAGTACAGAAGTTCATGAATGAACTCATGCATCTAGACCTTATGAACAGATTGCCAAAGTTAAAGAAATTATTGATAGATGAGGATTAAAACCAGGAATAATGTATGATGATTATTTGGATAAGCCTTCAGAAATTTATTCCAGATTAATGGAATTAAGATTTAATAATAACTTAGATCCAAATCATGAATATACCTTAGAAGAGGTTCAGGAACTTAGAAATAAGAACCATACAGGTGATTATTTAATTAGAACAGAGAATCAGTTCTATAAAAGTAATATAAACAATCCAACTATTCCTAAGAAAATTGAACCCATAGAAAAAGCTATAGACATGAATCTTTACAAAGGGCCTGAAGAACTTTTCGAAAGGCTTGATGATTCTACTATACTAAGATTACTAAATGATGTAGCGTGAGCTCCTAAAAAGAACTCTATGTTACATATCTAGTTTAAAATAATTTATAAATATATACATTTATGTTTACATTAAGAAAAATTACAAATGACGGTTTAGAAATGAATTTTAGTTTAGGAGACTCTTATACTTTAGTTACAAAAGATCGTTCTCCGAAAGAATTTGAAGATAAAATGAAAGACCATCCTTTTTATGATAAAGCCTATGCTTTTATTTATTGTAAGGATGAGATATTACCGTTATATAAAACCCAGAAAAATTATATTGTTTCTGAAAACGGAACAACTTATAGTAACTTAACATATAAATAATATGAAACTTTCTCTTAAACACAAATTAATCATTGCTGCAATTATACTTGGTGTATTAATTGGAGGCATTGGTATTTTCCAAGCTTTAGGCTTCTGGAAAACACTATTAATGGCTATATCATTTATTGGCGGAGTAGCTACTGGATGGTATGCTAAATTTATTAAAGATAAATACTTTCCTAAAAACTAAATACGATGGCAATTACACTAAATACAACGGGGGGGGGTTTATAATTAGAACTTCGTCACAAAGATGATTTAACGGTCTTGGCACCAATCATATAAGCAAAATTAGAATTTTTCAAACAGAAAGTGGACAAACTAGTTCAGTAGAGCTTAAATCTTTTGATGTAGATATTAATGATAATCAAATTATTATGATTAAAATTCCTAAGGAAGATTTGAGCACAAGACTTAAATTACTAGAAATTGGAGTTGAGGATCTTGTTAATGGTGCAGCAGAGACTTATTCATGAACAAGCTTTCCTTATTTAGGAATGGGAGGATGAATGTATTTAGATTTATTAGAATAAAATAATAAAATAAAATGGCAAGTTATAAAATTACGCAAACAACGGGGGGGGGGGTAATATTTCAAATACAGTTAGTTGGAACATACTCATCTCAAATAGATAAAGTAGAAATTATTTTAACTACAGATTCACATGGAAACAACCTATATGAAAAACTAGCAGAAATAACACCTACAGGAGCTCTTATTAAAGTATATGTTCCCTGGGAAGATATAATGCAATATAAAGTAGATGAATTAGAATTATATACATTTATTAAAGGATCTGCAAGTTCACAAACAGTGCCAGGAAGTACAAAATATTTGACTATAAGAGAAATCCAGGATTCATATGGTTTGCACGGTCCTCAAGGGTGACTTCCACTTCCTCGTGTTACATTAACTAAATGATCATAAAAATATTTAAATTTATGAAATGATATATTAAACTATTAAGATGGATCTGGGAGTTCCCTCAGTGTCTCCTAGGTCTCATCTTAACCAAATGTTACAATGTCGAACGTAAAGAGACATTTAAAGAAATTCCAATTTATGCAGGAAACTTTCCTGGAGGTATTTCGTTAGGATTATACATCTTAATGGGAGAATCAAGTTGGAAATATAATAGAAACTTTATTAAAGATCACGAATGAGGACATACAAGACAATCTTTATATTTAGGTCCTCTTTATTTACTAATTATTGGACTTCCAAGTATTATTTGGGCTATGATCCATACTCCAAATTCTAAGAAATCATATTACTGGTTCTACACAGAGAGGTGAGCGGATAAACTTGGAGGTATACCTAAAAGATATTAATATATAGGAAAACCTTTTATATCGCAAAATATTACATTAGCAACAGGAGGATTTACCTATGAAAATGGGATATTAACTCCTGCAGAAGCAAAAACTATTTATAATCTTAATGTACCATCAAATGTATTAGTATCTGCTAATGGACTATTATGAATTAAACTAAATAGTACTAAAACTGCCGCTCAGATTGGATGGACAGATGTTGATGGAACTAATACACCTGGTGGATTTGGATGGCCTCCAATCGATACTTATGGAGATATTAGATTAAATATTGAACTTGGAGACCCAGTTGGAACTGGAACGGACTTAGCAGAATTACAGACTGATAGAACATCAATTCCTATGAATAGTCCATTAGGCAATGCTACTTTACACGAAACCTACATCTCAGACGGAACTTCTATCTACAAAACAGATGTATACACTACTCCAGTATTTTTATTGATAGTGAGTAATATATCTGTGCCTAATAAGAAATGGACTTGCACACGATGCAGTTATGTAGATGAGGCTATTATGCCTCCTATTAAATGTCCTGTATGTA
>ERZ791569.18-NODE-18-length-132074-cov-4.828093_pt1 | contig 132074 bp, 113 predicted proteins | sample MGYA00509973_ERZ791569 | MGnify/ENA primary metagenome ERZ791569 (study PRJEB30046, sample SAMN00791902) | human gut metagenome | study: EMG produced TPA metagenomics assembly of the A metagenome-wide association study of gut microbiota in type 2...
TATATTAGAAAGGCAAAACCGCAGGGAAGGAGGCGCTGCAAGGACAATGGAAAAGATAAGGGCAAAGCACATAATTGCAATGCTGCTCGTGCTTGCGGCCATGGCGGCGCTCTGCGCATGCAATGCGCAGCAGGCGGATGTTCCGCTGGCTTCCGAAGCGGAGATATACGAAATGCAGCGGCTTTACAGGAGCTCTTCCCTGGTGGTGGTTGCAAAGTGCCTGCGCACGCATACGGATGCATCGGGCAATGTATGCTGCGACGTGAGCGTTGAACGTACCGTTGCCGGCACGCCGGAGCATCTTGGCAAAACGCTGCATTGCCCGCTTGGCGGCATGAAGGAGGGCGAGGAGTATCTCCTTTACCTTGCCAAGGGCGAGGATGTTTACCAGAGCGAGGATATGGACAGCTTTAAAATAGTTGGCGACACGGCGTTCAGAATAAAGAACGACGTTGTGTATGTTTCCGGCTCCGTAATAGATATGTCCAGCATTGAAACGGCAATATCGCAGGCCGGCAGCATAATATCCGTGCAGAGCGAAAGCCTGTACTATAAAAGCATTGCGGCGCTGAGCGAAGGCAGCGACTATATTTTCATAGGCCGCGTTAAGGAAGCTCCGGCAATAAAGCCCATGGCATTCCGCTCGCATGAAAACGGCGCAACGATAGAAAACGAACTGCCTGCGTCCTTGCTCACGGTTGAAGTTTACGGCTCCGTAAAGGGCTCGCTGAAATACGGCAGCGAGATACAGGTTGTATACTGCCCCACGATGGCGGAAGGCATGATCGATGCATCAACGCTCAAGCCCGCCGCGTGCGACCCTGCAAAGCTGCCAGTACCCGTTGAGGGGGACACTTATCTGTTCTTCCTTTCCAAAGGGCCGGACGAAAAGCAGGACTATTACTTTGGTGTGAACCCGCTGCAGCTTATGGCGCAGCTTGACGATAACGACCGCGTGAACGTGGACGGCGCCAACCGCGCGCTCAGCAGCTTCAGGTCGCTTGACGCGGTGGTAAGAAACATTAGGAAAGCGCTTAACGGTTAAAACAAAGAATGAGCATAATTGATATATTATTGCATATTGCGGCCGCAGTGCTGGGCTATGTTATAGGCTCGGTCAATGCGGCTGTAATTATTACCAAGTATATTTTGAAGAGCGACGTTAGGGAGCGCGGCAGCAAAAACGCGGGCGCGGCCAACGTTACGCGCGTATTCGGCCCGGTTGCGGGCGGCTGCACGCTGCTGCTGGACATGGCAAAGGTTATGTTCGTAATGTGGCTGGGCGGCGTTATTGCCGGCGAAACCGGCACGGCCACGGCGGCGATAGCCTGCCTTACGGGGCATTGCTTCCCCATATTCTTCGGCTTTAAGGGCGGCAAGGCCGTTGCGGTAACGGCGGGCATAGGGCTTTATATGGACTGGCGGCTGTTCCTTATCTGCATAGGAATATATTTACTGGCGTTCCTTATAAAGAAAACCGCGTCCATAGCTTCGCTTTCTGGCGTAACGTTCATGCCGGTAACAATGCTTATACTTGGCGGATTCAGCGCGAGCCAGTACGTTGTGGCGATAGCGGCCGTTGCGTTCGTATGGATAATGCACTGGCCCAATCTTGTGCGCCTTGCGCATCACGAGGAGAAAGCATTCGCCGTGAAAAAAGCGGAGAATGCCGCAAAGACGGAAAAGTAAACGAAGCAAAAATTGGGGGCGGGCAGGATGCCGCTCCTTTTTGTTGCAAAAAGCGGGAATATGCGATATCATTTGTACGCTACAATATAAGCAAGGAGAATCGCACAGATGAAACCACGCATAGGTATGCTCATAAGGATGAAAAGCGGGGATAACCATTACGTTATCGGGCAGAGTGACATAAACTCGGTAAAGAACGCGGGCGGGCTGCCCGTATTGATACCGGTTATGAGCTCAACGGAGGATATTCCCGAACAGGTAGCGAATATAGATGCATTATATATTCCCGGTGGGCCGGACATAAACACGCTGCTGTTCGGCGAAGAACCCATAATAGGCATGGGCGGCAGCCGCAGGAGCGACGATATATACGAAATGGAGATGATTCGTCAGGCTGCGGCAAAGAATCTGCCCATACTCGGCGTATGCCGCGGGGAGCAGGTCATAAACATTGCCTTTGGCGGCACGGTATATCAGGACATACCCGCGCAGTATCCAAACGCGCTCAGGCATCGTCAGCCGGATCCGGGCTGCGAAATGACGCACAGCGTTAAGGTTGAAAAGGGTACGGCGCTGTATGCGCTCTGCAACTGCGAACGGCTTGAGGTGAACACGTTCCATCACGAGTCCGTGCGTGAGCCGGGCCGCGGCATAAAGGTGAGCGCCACCGCGCCCGACGGCATAATTGAGGCCATAGAGAGCGAGGACGGCCGCATAATGGGCATACAGTGGCACCCGGAGCTGCTTCAGCAGGAAGGCGGCGTGCATACGGCCGTGTTCAAACGGCTGGTGGAGCTTGCGGGGAAGTAAAAGCGGGGAACAAACGGCAGGAGGGCATTGAAACAGCCATGCTTAACGACAAGGGATTTGACCTTTGGGCTGACGGATACGACAAAAGCGTCGGCATTTCCGATGAGGGAAACACATACCCGTTTGCGGGGTACAAGAAGGTGCTGGGCTATATTTTCCAAGCCGTAATGGAAAAACAAAGCCCAACCGTATTGGACATTGGCTTCGGAACAGGTACGCTGACAACTAAGCTGTATGAGAATGGCTGCTGCGTTTACGGGCAGGACTTTTCGGAAAGAATGATTGAGCTCGCGGCATCAAAAATGTCGAATGCGCATCTGTATCAAGGGGATTTTTCAAACGGACTGGTTGAGCCGCTGCGCAGCCAACGCTATGATTTTATTATAGCGACGTATTCCCTACACCATTTAACCGATGAGCAAAAGCCCGTATTCATTAACGCATTGCGCGGCTGCCTTAAACAGGGCGGAAGGATTTTGATTGGCGATGTAGCCTTTGAAACACGCGATGAACTGGAAAAATGCAAGAAGAGCGCGGGCGACGAATGGGACAATGACGAAATCTATTTTGTGGTGGAAGAATTAAGGAAATACTTTCCCGAAATCTCATTTATGCCGGTATCGTACTGCGCAGGCATATTAACATTGCAACGGTAGAGTATTCAATAGCTTTGCAACACGCCCCGCCGATACTGCGGGGCATATTTACTTTTGGGGAAACACAAACTAAAGGCAGAAAACCGCAGTCGGCTTTCTGCCTTTTTATATTCCGCTTACATCAACTCTTTCGCCATCTGCTCAATCTGTGCTATGGATACGCTCTTGAGGGCGGATTTGATGGTTACGGTGGTGGGCAGATAGGTTATATCCTTGCTCTTTTCAAGCATGGCGCGCATGACCTTGGCTGCCATGGGCGCCCACGCGCCGTTTTCTATAAAGCCCACGGTGCGGTTCTGATAGTTGCGCTCGGTAAGGTGCTCTATAAACGTGCGCATGAATGGGAATATGTCCGCGTTGTAGGTGGTTGTGGCAAGCACCAGCTTGCCGTAGCGGAACGCATCCTCAACGGCCTCCGCCATGTCGCAGCGGGCAAGGTCGCACAGGATCACCTTTTTGCAGCCAAACTCATTCAGCTTGTCATTAAGCAGCTCCGCCGCGGCCTTGGTGTGACCGTATACGGAGGTGTAGGCTATCATTACGCCCTCGCTTTCCGCGCGGTAGCTTGACCAAATATCGTAAAGGTTTATGTAGTGCGCAAGGTTATCCTTCAGCACGGGGCCGTGCAGCGGGCATATTATGGCAATGTCCAACGCCGCGGCCTTTTTGAGCAGCGCCTGCACCTGCGCGCCGTATTTGCCAACTATACCGATGTAATACCGCCTTGCTTCGCAGTCCCATTCTTCTTCAACGTCCAGCGCGCCAAATTTGCCGAAGCCGTCTGCGGAGAACAGCACCTTGTCCTTGGCGTCATAAGTTACCATAACCTCCGGCCAATGCACCATGGGCGCGAAAACGAACGTAAGCTGATGCGCGCCAAGGGAAAGACTTTCGCCGTTGGCAACGGTAACCTTGTTTTCTTCCGGTATTGTAATGTCAAAAAAGTCCGCTATCATGGCGAAGGTTTTTGCGTTGCCAACTATCTTGGCATTGGGATATGCGGCAACAAAGTTTGCCACGTTTGCCGAATGATCCGGCTCCATATGCTGCACCACAAGATAGTCCGGCTCGCGTCCGTTCAGCGCTTCCTTAACATTGGAAAGCCATTCTTCGCCGAAGTGCGCGTCCACCGTATCCATAACGGCTATGCGCTCATCCATAATTACATATGAGTTATACGCCATGCCGTTTGGCACGATGTATTGCCCCTCAAACAGGTCAACGTCATGGTCGTTCACGCCAACGTATATTATGTCCTTGGTAATGCTGGAAATCATTTGTGTTCCTCCTTGTATATAAAGCTTATTTGTTGAAAATGTAGTCTATTATCCTAATATAAAGCGCGGGAACCACGCCGAAGCTGTACGGCACGTTCAGCCGCTCCGTGCTTTGGTGGAAATCCTTGCCCCAGCCGCCCAGCACTATGCCCGGCACATGCAGCGCCTTCAATGCCTGCATGGGGAAGCTGTATGTTATGTTCGCCCCGGCAAGGTTATTGAACAGCGCTTCGTGGTTTGCCCCTTCGCTAAGGCCGGTATAGCTCATGTCCGAAAGGCCCATGTAATAATCCTTCAGCGCCAGCTTTTCGCCGAATTCTTTTTCGGCGTAGGCTATTATGTTCTCCGCAGCGCAAAGCAGCCTATTCGCGTCCGCATCGGACGTATCCATATACACGTCCGGATAATAGGGCGGTATGAACGCAATTATTATCGTGGGCCGCTTGTCGCTGTATTGCTCGTAAAGGCAGCGCACAAGCTCAATGCTTACGTCCTGCAATTCGGCCTTTTGCTCCGTAAGCGTACGGGCAATGGCGGCAAGGCGCGCGTCTATGTCGCCCTGCTCTGCCTTAACGGCGGCGTAAAGCTCCGCGTAGGTGATAACGTTTGGTTCAAAATCCCGTGTGGCGATGGGGCGGGGCATAAGCTGCTCATAGCGGCGCATGTCCTGCCGGCGCTTTTCAAGCACGGCGGAGAACGCATCATACGCCAAGGCCTTCAGCCGCTCCGTTATGCCCTCCGGGTCAAGGTCAAGCGTGAGCAAACTGTAATAAGATACCGCATACATGGGTATGGATACGGAGTAGTTGGCCTTGAGATCCTTCATTTTTAGACATACCGCCGGCGGGGTGCATTCGCCGCGCATATGCTCGCAGTAATCCGCATTCATGGCAAGGCGGGCGTATACGGCGGCGTTCAGGGCGTTTGCATCAAGCCCAACGAACGGCTCGTCCGCATGGCAGCCTTTGCCCGCGCAAAAGAACAGCGGCATAACCTTGCCCGTTGCGCCGTAATGTATATAGCGCGTTGGGTCGTGTGCCATGTCGTCATTGAGATAGCATTCGCTCAGCAGCAGCGCGCGGTAATGTAAGTTTCGCTCGGCAGCAAGCTTATTTAAGAAAGGCGCGGCGGTGAGCATGCCTTCGGAGTTCGTTTCCTCTCCGCATACGGCAACATATAGAAGATTCCCACTCAATGCGGATATATCCTCGCCGTAGTGCCGCAGAAGCTCAATTATAAGCGCATGGCCGAATTTCATATCCGCGCTGCCGCGGCCGAAAAGCCAATCCCCGCTTTCGTAATCCTGCCTGCACTCTTCGTTCATGGGCAGTTCGCCTATGCGCGCGGTTATGGAGTCCATGTCGAATGCAATGTCCTTAAGCTGGGCGTATTCGTCCGCATCAACAACGTCGTAATGCCCCGTAAGTATTACGGTATCGCCCGCGGCACTGCCGCCGCACATGAGCGCGGCCACTATATAGCGCCCAAGCGGGTCTCCCTCCACGGGAACGGTGAATATGTTTTCATTGTGCGCCTTAAAATAATCAAGCTCGTGAAGCATATCGAGTATAACTTCCGCGCCCTGTATCTCATCCGCCGTGCCGGATATGCTTTTTGCCGCCATCAGGCGGGAAAGATTGCGCCGTATGTTAGCCTTGTCTATCATAGCGTGCCGCTCCGTTTTTTCAGATTCATACATAATGATACAATAACCGCGCCCGAAAAGCTATACATAAAAAATAAAGGCCGAGCCCGATATGGGTTCAGCCCAATGCGCATATTATGCGTTACAGCATCAGCTTTTTGTATGATGCCGCCAGTTCCTCCAGCGCGCTGAAGAACGCCAGCGCCTCCGCGCGGCCCAGTCGCTCCCTGCGGGAGGCAAGCGGCTGAACGTAAGGATCGAACGCGGCAATGCCCTCGCTTGTCAGCTCCGCCATTACCTCTCGCACAAGCGCGGGGTCTTTCTTTATAACGGAACGATACTTGTTCTGGTAGCGCAGCATGCTGCGCGTGTCCCCGTTGCCCATTGCAAGGGTGCAGCTGCGCACGCTTACGCCCTTCGCCCGCTGGGCAAGTATCGTGCGCAGCATTGTGCGCACCTCGTCCCGTTCAAATGGCACGAATGCCGCGCTGCGGCAAAGTTCGCTTTCAACATCGCCCTGCTTTATGCGCTCGTAATAATAATTGCGTATGCTGTTGGGCTTGCGGCCGGTTTGGGCCGCCACGTCCTCAAATACGCTCCTCAGCGCCCTGCCGTCCTGCCGCGCGGCCTGCGCCGCGCTCAGCAGCAGCCTATCCTCCTGCTGCGTCCAGCCGCCCTTTGCGGCGGTTTCGCTTTTACAGCTTTCCATATATTTCTTCCCCCTGTCGGATTTTAACAGTATTATTGCCGCTTATCACAATAATATACATATTCATGCACAGGGGAGGGTAGCACGCGCGAACTTTTCGGCTTAATCTACTCTCACGCTTATTTCGCCCGTGGAGACGTGCTCCGTGGTTCCGTCGTCAAAGCGCACCACAAGGCGGCAGTCGTCGTCTATGGCGATGGCCTTTCCATGCCGCGTGAGCGTGGGGGATATAACGGATACGTTCTTGCCCGTAACCATGCTGCGCCGCCGGTATTCGTCGAGGAAGCTGCGGGAATCAAGGCGGGCATATTCGCCGAACAGGTCCTCTAAAAACGCCGCCGCAAGGCGGGAACGAAGCTCCTGCCCGCTGCCATGGGGCAGCAGCGCGCCGGCCACCGCGCTTATGTCCGCGGGGAAGCCGCCCGAAGGCTCGGTAATGTTCACGCCCGCGCCTATAACAACGTATTCGCTCAGCGCATCCGCGCCGAACGCGCTTTCACACAGTATTCCGCACACCTTTTTGCCGCGCACGAATATATCGTTCACCCATTTTATCATGGGGTCGGCATCCACCGTACGCTCTATTGCCCGCGCCATTGCAACGGCGGTCATAGCCGTTACGAAAACCATGCCTTCCGCCTTCATGTGCGGCCGTATGAGCACGCTTATGTAAAGCCCTTCGGCATCGGAATAAAAGCTGCGCCCAAGCCGCCCGCGTCCCGCGCTTTGCCGCCGGGCTATTATAATGCGGCCTTCTTCGGCGCCCGCGCGGGCAAGTTTTTTAAGATATGTGTTGGTTGAATCAAGCTCGTCAAACAGCGTAATATCAAGCCTGCCGGCTAATTCCTTAGGGCAGATATCAAGTATGCCTTGGGCTGAAAAGCTGCTCATAGGTGCGTTTTGGCGTACTTTTCGCGCTCGTATTCCGGCACAAGGCTGCCGCCCGTTGCCCAGGCAATATGCACGGCGTTTTTCATGTTCAGCCCGTGCGCGCGCATGTACGCCTTCCCTTCTTCATAAGTATAAAGCCCGACGGGCCCCGCGAACGCCGCGCAGGCGGAGGGCTCCGCGAACAGCCCCTCGCTTTCTATCAGCGATCGCATGTAATCGAACAGCTTCGCATCCTCCACCGTAACTTCACCGCTCAAAAGACCGCGCATTACCTTACCTACAAAGCCGGACGCTCTGCCGACAGCAAGCCCGTCCGCCTCCGTTTTGCCGCTGAGACCGATGTCCTGCACGCATATTTTGTTATCAAGCCCCGTCGCCATGCCAAGCACCATGCACGGCGCAAGTGTGGGCTCAACGAAGAACACATGCGCATTGTCGCCGAATATGGTTTTCAGCCCGAATGCAACCCCGCCCGGGCCGCCGCCCACGCCGCAGGGAATGTATACGAATAAGGGGTGCTTTGCGTCTATGGTTATTCCGGCCGCGTCAAGCTGCGCCTTCAGCCGAACGGCCGCAACGCTGTATCCCATGAATAGATCGACTGAGTTTTCGTCGTCCACAAAGTAGCTCATCGGGTCTGCCGCGCTTGCGGCCCTGCCGCGTTCCACGGCGGCGGAATAGTCCGATTGGTACTCTATTACCGTAACGCCCTTCTGCCTAAGCAGCGCCTTTTTCCATTCGCGTGCGTCCGCGCTCATGTGTACCGTTGTGCGGAAGCCGAGCGCAGCGCTCATAACGCCTATGGAAAGGCCAAGGTTGCCCGTTGACGCCACCTGCACGGAGTATTGCGAAAAGAACTTAGTAAACCGTTCCTCCGCAAGCACAGCATAATTATCGCTTTCCTTCAAAAGACCCGCATTTATGGCAAGCGTTTCGGCGTGCTTCAGCACCTCATATATGCCGCCGCGCGCCTTTATGGAGCCGGATATGGGCAGATCGCAGTCCCACTTGACATACAGCGTGCCTTCTATGGGCGCGCCGTATTCATGCCTAAGCCGCCAAAGCATGGCGGGTGTTTCCGTAAGCGGGGATTCTATCAGCCCGCCCGACGCTGCCGTCTGCGGGAATTTGAGCATTATATACGGCGCGAAGCGCTCAAGCCGCGCTTCCGCCTCCACCGTGTCACTTCGGGTTATGTCAAGCCTGCTCAGCGCGTCTTTAGCCGCAGTAAGGTTGGGGTTTATCCATAGCATCGGCTGAGCCTTGCTAAGTTTTTCTATTATCGGGTCCATGTGTCGCTCCTTGCTGTATAATTTTAGGTTAGAATAAAAGCTGTCCCCGTTTACGGGGAAAGTGTCGCGGCGCAGCCGTGACGAAAGGGGAACTGCTCAAAGATGCCAAGTGTCGTGAGATGTTCCCCCTCAGTCAGCTTCGCTGACAGTTCCCCGCAAGCGGTGGAGCCTTTTGGTTTTATGCTAAGCCAAAGTGTTCTTCCGCCGTTTTCAGCGTGTGTTCAACTGTGCTTGACGCATCGCGTTCAATATAAAAATAGCCGCTGCGCTTTATGCTGATATATACATTGCCATTGAGCCGCTCAAGCACGGCGTTGCAGCGCAGCTTTGCCGCGGCGGGATCGGACGCGCTGTTTATGAAGCGCGTGAAGCCCTCGTGATCGGGCCTGCCGCAGTAATCGTCTATCAGGTTTATAGGCTCCTTTATAAGGAACAGCGCCCGTTCCGGCTCGGTAAGCGCTTTGATTTGCTCCGGCGTGAAATGGGCGTCGCACACCGCTTTGCGCTTTTCGCTCAGGCGTATAAGGTCAAGCAAAATAAAGCCGAGCTGTTCGCGGTTGTTGCCCTCAAGCCAGCTTAGATATTCTTCCTCGCTCCTGCCGAAGAACTCGTCCGCCGATGCAAAGCGCCTGTTCATGGACGGCTGAGCAACGGGGGCGGACAGCGCTATATGCTTATCAAAGCGCGCATCGGCGTCATAGAGCAAAAAGCCGTGCTTTTCGGCCAGCGCGCGGCTGAGCGTGCTTTTGCCGCCGCATGCCGTGCCGCATACGAAATAGACGTTTTTCAGATATTGTTTAAGTATGTTATCCTGAATGTTCATGATGATTCTCCTATCGAATAAAGTATGTTTTGCCATCCTTGCGGCGCAAGACCGTTTACCGATAGCCCCGCGCCCATCATGCCATCCTTAATTTGATGTAACTTAGCATATGCCGCTCCTTTGGTTGTAGTTATTTGTTGGTGAATGTTGACTCCCTCAATGAGGAAGCCTTTTGAGCGCTGCACAAACTCCCATATTGAGCCTGCCCTGAAAGGGGAGGTGGGTTTTGCGAAGCAAAAGCCGGAGGGGTTGTAACGGAATTGCACTTATTTACGTCAACCCCTCAGTCAGCTTCGCTGACAGCTCCCCGTCCGGGGAGCCTTTTGGCGTTGCAGAACTCCGCCCCAAAAGCTGTCCCCGCAAGCGGGGAAAGTGGCACGGAGTGCCGAAAGGGGTGCAGCTAAAAGCCGCCAAGCGCCGCGGCTATTTCCCCTCGGACAATCCGCAGATGGTATTGCACTTTATATTGTAATATGCCAGCCTCCATCCCAGAGGGAGGTGGATGCGAGCGGCGCGAGCAGACGGAAGGAGTGTATACAAACTCGCTGCCTCTGTAAGCCTATGTTACTCCCTCTCCAATTCCTCCAGCGCCTCCTGCGCCTGTTCCCATTGGGAATAGAGCTTGTCGAGCTGCGCCTTCTTTTCGTCTATGGTGCGGCTGAGTTCCGCCGCCTTAACGTAATTGGTGGCAACTTCGGGGCTTGCAAGCTTTTCTTCCAGCCTGCTCAGCTCCTCTTCCGCCGCGTTCACCCTGTCCTCGGCGCGTCTAAGCTCCCCGCTTGCGCGGTTTATGGCGCTTTGGCGTTCGCGCTTTGCGCGGTAATCCTCGCCCGCCTGTGAACGCTGCGCGGGCTTTTCGGCGGATGCCTTCGCTTCGCGCTCCTGCTTGGCAGCAATGTAGTCCGCGTAGCCGCCAATGTAGCTTTCTATGCCGCTTTCCGTCATGCTCAGCACCCTGTCCGCAAGCCGCTCAACAAGATAACGGTCGTGCGTAACGATGAGCATAGTGCCTTCGTATTCTTCAAGCGCGCATTCAAGCGCCTCCCGCGAATCTATGTCCAGATGGTTCGTTGGTTCGTCCAGCAGCAAAAGGTTGGATCCGCTCAGCATCAGTTTTAACAGCTTCACCCGCGCCACCTCGCCGCCGGAAAGCTTTTCAAGCGGCTTGAACACATCGTCCCCGCGGAACAGGAACGCCGCCAGCGCACAGCGTATCTCCGTATCGCTCATGCGGGGATAGCTGTTGCGTATTTCCTCTATCGCCGTAACCTCTCCGCTAAGCCCAGCGGCGTTCTGCTCGTAATACCCCGGGTGCACGTTCGCGCCAAGGTAATATGTTCCCGCGTCCGGCTTCAGCTTGCCCATAAGTATTTTCAGCAGCGTTGTTTTGCCGCAGCCGTTCGGCCCAAGCAGGAATACACGTTCGCCCTTTTTGATAAGCAAATCCGCGTTGCAAAAAACGCTTTTGTCAAACCGCTTCGCCAAGCCCTTTGCAACAACCACGTCGTTGCCGCTCACCGCGTCCGCATGGAAGCGGAAATGTATGCTGTCCGTATTCCGCTCCGGCGCAACAAGCGTTGCACGCAGCTTATCGGCCTGCTTTTGCTTGCTGGCGGCGGTTATAAAATTATGCTCCTGCCCCCAGCGGCGCTGCTGCTCCACTATGCCCTCTATGCGGCGTATCTCCTTCTGCGTATTTACGTAGCGGCGGCGCAGCATCTCCTGCTCGTCCGCCATCAGCTCGCGGTGGCGGGTGTAGTTGCCCTCGCTTACAAAAAAGCGGGTGTTCTTTATTTCCATTGTGCGGCGCGTTACCGCGTCCAGAAAATATCTGTCGTGCGATATTACTATAAACGCGCCCTGATAGGCCTTGAGAAAATCCTCAAGCCATGCTATCGAGTCCATGTCAAGATGGTTTGTAGGTTCGTCCAGCAGCAGTAATTGCGCCCCGCTTAAAAGCACCTTTGCAAGCTGCGCCTTGTTGCGCTGCCCGCCGCTCATGTCCCCAAGGCGCTTTGTCAGCTCCTCCTCCGTGAACCCAAGGCCCATCAGCGCGGAGCGGGTGCGGCTTCTGTATGTCATGCCGCCGTTGAACTCATATTCCTCCCTCAGCGCATGCTGGCGCTTTATCAGCGTGTTCAGCCGCTCTCCTTCGGCACTGGCAAGTTCCGCATCAACCCGCTTCAGCTCCTCCTCCGCGTCCATAAGCGGCCGGAAGGCTTCAAGCGTTGCGTCGTATACGGTTTGGTTGGTGTCCGCAATGGTCTGGGTCATGCTCATTATGCGGGCGTTTTTCGCGCGGAAAAGTTCGCCCGCGTCGTAGCCTTCCTCCCCGAGCAGTATACGGAACAGCGTGGTTTTGCCGCAGCCGTTCACGCCGACTAAGCCAACCTTGTCCTTTTCGCCTATTTCAAAGGAAACGCCGTCAAAAAGCAGCCTTTCCACAAATTCCTTTTTTAAGTCGTGTGCCGATATTATTGGCATAATGCCTTTTCTTCTCCTGTGCTTTAATGTTACGGGTGCAGCAGCCAAATGCCGCGCCCTTTTTTGCGGGCGTATTCAACGGTGTTCTTCGTTCCGCCCGGACGGTGGTCGTATATGGCAATCAGAAGCCCGCTTGAATCAACCATGTATGCGTTGCGGCGCATGTATGAATACGGCGTGTAGCTTTCCGCGCACACGGTTGCCTTGTCCGCGCGCAGCAATATCGTATCGAACCGCTCCCTGAGTTCCCCCCTAAGGTTCATGTTGAACGTTGGAAACGGCAGCGCAAGTTCAAGCGTTATGTCCGCATGGGTGCGCTTTAATTCCAGCACCGCCTCCGCCGCGTACATATCCGCGCCCAGCGCCCCGCCGGCGATAAAGTGCGTGTATCCGCAGCCGTATGCCTGAAGTATCATTTTGCTAAGCTCCGCCTTCAGCACGAAACAACGCATGTCTGCTTCGTTATAGCCCCACGGCAGCTTTTCCGGCCTGTGTCCCGTGAAGCAGGCCGTGCTTTCCCGCGGCATATCAATAGCGGTTATGGACCTTTTCCGCAAAGCCCATAAAGTCCTTAAGCTCTATTACGTCCCCGCCGTCCAGCACCATTTTGCCCGTGAAGCGGCCGAATACCTGATGCTGATCGCTTTCGATTATTAACGCATTGGTGCGCGCCGCGCGGTCTATAACGGGCACGAAGTCCATTTCAAAGCGCCCGTCGTCGCTTGTGAATGTCCAGGGCTTGGTGTAGCTGTCCGCAGGTATATTGAAGCTGACCTTGGAAAGCTTGTGCGCCGTGCCGTCGTATATTATCATGTTTTCGCTTGCGGCGGAAGTGTCGCCGAAGCCATAGCCTATGTTGAACCCAACGCGGTGTCCGTTCACCGTTCCGTTGCCGTTGCCCCAGTACCATGTGTTGTCGTATGTCCAAACGCCGCGGCCCCAGTCCAGCGTTGCAAAGCTGTCCTCTTTGCTGAAATCATATGTTTTCCCGCCAAGGCGCATGAAGCCGTTTGCCCGCATGCAGTTTATCTTCTGGTTATAATAAAACGCCTTCGGCTTTTCAAACGGGGTGGCTATTACCATGCTGTGCTGCGGCTCATCAGTCAGCGTCAGCTCCGCTTCAAGCGTTTCATCCCGCAAGAATTTATGGAATACGCAGCTTATGTGCCGCACGCCGTTCGCCGTTTCAAAGCGCATATTAACGCGGCTGTCGGTATAGCTTGTAACGCCCGCGGCAGAGGTTTCGGGCAGCTTGTATTTGCCCATGGGGAACGCCGTCATTACGGACGTGGTCTGCTCCCACGGCTTTTCAAAGTCCAGCACGCTTGCGGATATCAGCCCCATGTAGCCGTTGTCCGCAATGGTCAGCGCCAGCGCGAAGCGGTTGTTTGAAATAAGATAGTAGTCCCATTCCTTTATGCGGATGGGATGCGCCTTTATATCCGCGCGGGAATACCGGCTTATGAGCGAGCGCGCCCAGCCCGGCTCCGCAATGTTTCCGTTCTTATCCAGTAACGCCGCGCTTTTTACTATCTCGTGCTGCATGGGCAATACCTCCGTAAGTGCATATATTATAAGTATAAGCGTTTTTCACCGCCATAGCAACGGGAGAGGGGACAAATTTGTTAACAAACCATGTCCTTCTCGACAAATAGTGCCATAAAGGCTATAATTTAGCTATGGAAAAGAAATGGCAGAAACGGCGCGAAAGAAGCGCGCGCATAAAATTGTTCTTCAAGCGGACAAGGCTGCCCCTGTTAACGGTGGGCGGCACGTTCCTGACCGCGTTCATAATCATCCCTCTTGCCCTTGGCGCATACGAAGCACGGGCGGAAAGCATAGAGGTCACGGCACCGAATAAGCAGGCGCAGCCCTCCGCGCAGGTGGGCGATATTCAGATAGCTACGCCCGAGCCTGTAATGACGGCGGAGCCGTTCCCAACCGAAAGTACGGAGGGCTTTACGGCCCCTACCGACGCGCCCGAGGATATGCCGCGGTACGCTCCCCTTGTGTTTGAACAGCGGGACGAAGCCGTGCGCGCATTGCAGCAGCGGCTTATGGATCTATATTACATGGGCAGCGACGAAACAACGGATTATTACGGCCCCGTAACGCGGGACGCCGTTATGAGCTTCCAGCGGGCGCACCATTTGAAGGAAACGGGCGATGCGGACGAGCAGACGCAGCAGATACTTTTCAGCTCCGCCGCGCAAAGCTACATAATCAATCAGGGCTGCTCGGGAGAGGATGTGCTTACCCTCCAGCACGAGCTGAAGGAGCTTGGCTATTACGAGGATAAGCTTAACGGCTACTTCGGCACGGCTACCGGCCGCGCAACAGCCGCGTTCCAGAAAAAGAACAAGCTTGAAATAACCGGCGAGGCGGATTATTTTACGCTGGAGCTGCTGTATTCCCCCAAGGCGAAGCCGCTCATTGACCCAACGCCAACGCCCACGCCTACACCAACGCCTAAGCCCACCAAAACGCCAAAGCCGACAAAAACGCCAAAGCCCGGCAAGACCGCCGCGCCGGACGCCACAAGCAGCGCCACCGTGCCCGACGGCAGCGCCACAACCTTCGTGCCCACGTCCGCACCCTCCACACCCGCGCCAAATTACGGCGGCGGAGTATCGGACTTCATAGCCCTTGCAAAGCAGCAGATAGGCGTGCGCTACGTACTCGGCGGCAAAGGGCCGGATAAGTTCGATTGCTCGGGCTTTGTGTATTACTGCCTGAAGCCCCTTGGCAAGATGTCGCGCTATTACAACTCCGCCGGCATGGGGCAGATTGATTCCTGGCCCACGGTTTACGGCAAGGAGAATTTGCAGCCGGGAGATTTGATATTCTATAAATCCGAAGGGTCGGACACGCGCATAACCCACGTTGCCATATGGCTTGGCGGCGGCAAGCTTATACACGCATCCGCAAGCGAAGGCTGCGTATGCATAACAAGCTGGGGCGGCTGGAGCGACCGTAACTTCCTTTACGGCAAAAGGGTATTTTAATATTTTTTTTATAAAAGGAACGGTATCAAAGCATGAAGAATTTTTTTGAAGAATTCAAGGCGTTTGCCATAAAGGGCAACGCGATGGACTTAGCAGTCGGCATGATGGTCGGCGCGGCGTTCACAAGCATTGTAAATTCCCTTGTGAACAACATCATCTCCCCGCTGATTGGCCTGCTTGTTAAGGTGGACTTTTCCGACCTTGTGCTGAAAATAGGCGAGGTGGACGTTCAGTACGGCGCGTTCATAATGGCTATAATCAATTTCCTCATTGTTGCACTTGTGCTTTTCTTCGTGGTCAAGGCCATGAATATGCTCAAGGGTATAGGCAAAAAGCCCGTTGCGGAACCCCCGGCCGCGCCCACGACCAAGGTTTGCCCCTTCTGCAAAAGCGAGATAGCCATCGACGCCACCCGCTGCCCGCATTGCACCAGTGAGCTTGGCAAATAATTCATTACGATATAAAGCAAAAGTCTCCGTTCGGTTATCCGTTCGGAGACTTGTTTTTATTCCGCTTTTTCCTTCCAGTATTCAAGCTTGGGCAGCATTTCGCCCATGTATTGGCGCACGCGCTCCTCGGGCCATTCCTCGCTTGCCATGTGGTTCACGCAGAAATCTATGAGCGTGTTCATGTCAAGATATTTGAACTTGCCGTCGTTATAGCACCATTTGCAGTATTTTTCGTTTATGTCCCCGTCAACCTCGCGGCTCATTAGCGAATCCTCAAGCGGCATGCCGCAGCATTGGCAAACAAGCTTCTGCGGGGAGCCGAGCAGCGTGTTTATGGACACGTCAAAAAACCGCGAAAGCAGCTTCAGCGTTTCCGTATTGGGCACGGTTTCGCCATTCTCCCAGCGGGACACGGCCTGCCGCGTTACGAATAGCTTCTGCGCCAACTCATCCTGAGAAAGTCCGTTTTTCGTCCTCAGTTCATATAAAATATTACCTGCTTCCATGTTCATCACCTCCATACAACATTACTATATCATTAAAAACGCCCGCGGTAAAGCAACGCGCCGTTGCGCCGATAATACTGCCGCGCAATGCGCAATCCACGCGCCGTGGAATTGGTGCGCACTCCGTTCTGCATTTGTTTATAAGATTGTTTTTGTATACTAAAACAAGTTAAATTGAATATATTACAAATTGTGTTGCTAATGCGCTGACCATAGGTTATAATAAAATATCGATATTCCTATCACCATATCAAATAAAAGGAGGAACACCGACCAATGAAGCTGAAACGAACATTTATCTCCATTGTGGCGCTTATGCTCGCCGTGTGCCTTATGCCTACGGCGCTTGCGGCCACATGGTATCTTGAGGATGGCGACATAACCGTCATTGCAAACGAAAACGGCCAATCCGTTAAGCAGGGCAGTAACAGCGCCGTTGCGGATAGCGACACTGTTATCACCCAGCGGGACAGCGAGAAAGCGACGGACAATACCATAACCGTTTCCACGGAAGGGGACGCGGAAGCGAACATAACGATAAAGGCTATAAACATCGCTTCCGGTGCGGACAGCGCAATAGATGTCGGCGATTCCAACCTTAACCTTACGGTTGAAGGGGAAAACAAGCTGAATGCCGATGGCGACAGCGCTGCGCTGCGCGTGTCCTCCGGCGATTTAACAATAGACGGCACGGGTTCGCTCACCGCGGAGCATAACGGCAGGGAAGGCATATTGCAGGACTCCGCCAAAATAGGCAGCAACGCGGGCGAGGATATGACCGGCAATATACACATTACCGGCGATGTTACCGTTACTACCGGCGGTAATAATTCGGTCTATCACGACAGCGGAGTACCCGGGGATGAAAAATTTGGAACGCTTTCCGGCGGCGCGGGCATAGGCGCGGGCGCAATAACGGAGGACGAGAACAGGAACGCCCAGGGCGGCAACATGAGCGGAACCATCACCATAGACGGCAACGCCACGGTTAACGCATCCGCCGGCAATAAATACGGCGCGGGCATAGGTACAGGCCGCGTAAGAACATGGCGCAGCCCATGGATGAACCTTGATGATGGCGGCGATATGAGCGGCACCATCACCATAGGCGGCAACGCCAAAGTTACCGCTAAGTCCGAAGGGAGTGCCGCGGGCATGGGTACCGGCGGAGAAGGCGAAATGAGCGGCACCATAAACATAGGCGATAATGCAAGCGTTAACGCGGACAGCACCGGCAGCGGCGCGGGTATAGGCAACGGCCTTTGGGGCGGCATGAGCGGCACCATAAACATAGACGGCAACGCCGACGTTACCGCCACCAGCAATAGCGGTGCAGGCATAGGCAGCGGCAATGATTCCGACGTTACAAAAACCGGCACAATAAATATAGGCGGCAATGCGAAGGTGTTCGCGTTTTCGAAGTATGATGGCGCGGGCATAGGCGGCGGCAACGAGGGAAACATGAACGGCACCATAAACATTCGCGGCAACGCGAAGGTCATTGCCGCAAGCGGACGCAAAGGCGCGGGCATAGGCGCGGGCGATGAAGAGAATCTGAACGGTACCGTGACAATAACCGATAATGCCGACGTTATCGCGGTAAGCGGAAAGAACGGCGCAGGCATAGGCAGCGGTTGTGAAGCATCCTTCAAAGGAACAATAATAATCAGCGGCAACGCCAAAGTTACAGCGCGTACGGGCGTAAGCGAATATGACGGCAACCTATATACCTTTGCGGCGGCGCTCGGCGCGACGGATGACTATGTTTTCAACGGCAATATAATGATACTTGGCAACGCGAAGCTTACCACGGGCGTAGTGGAAAAGAACAGCGTTACGCGCGAAAACCCGCTGGGCAAGCTGCTTGAGAATATGAAAGGCTATATCGGCAGCGACTGCAACAGGGTCGAGCATTACGGCCATGTGTTCATAAGCGACACGGCGACCATCAACGGCATTTCCGGCACGGATAAAACCACGCTGAACGGATATATCAACGGCGGCAACGGTACGGATATAATCCCCGCGCAGGTGGAGGTTCTGCCCAACGGCGATATAAATCTTATAACAGAGCGCGACGGCGTAACCGTGTCCGATACCATGTTCAACGGCAGCACAGTTTTCCCCACGGAACCGGGCGAATACATAATAACCAAGGTAGTCACCGTGGACGGCAAGGATATAACTGTCCCCCTGGGAACGCTTATAATCCCCGAACCCGAGCCCACTCCCGAGCCCGTGCCTATGGCGCACCATGAGCGCATTCAGCTTTACCGCGTTGCCGATAAGCAGGGCAGAAGCATTGCCTATAAGGCCGTGCAGCAGGGCGGCGTGCTTACCGTAACCACGGATGAAAAGGAAGCCAAGCTTATAATAGAGCGCGGCGGGCTGTTCGCGCTCAACAGGCAGGGCATTACCAAAATAGTGTTCGTTACCGCGTCCCGGAAGAGCGTTATAAGCGTCAGCGCGGCAATGGAAAAGGGCAGCGGCGAATTTGTGCTGCTGCACAGCTCCCGCAAGGTGAAGCTTACCATAGCGGGCGCAGCCGTGGGCGCGGACGGCATACTTATTAAGGAATAAAGCGCATACCCTTACCCCAAACGAATGGGCTGGCTGCACCGCGGCCGGCCCGTTTTAATATATTTTCTGCGGCTATTGATTATTAGGCAGATTGTAGGTAATATAATACCTGTACGGTTTGGATTATTTGTTATCGGAAGGAGAGATGTTTATGACTAAGTTATTCGAAATACTCGGCACGTTTTTTGCAGGGACAACGCTTATTGTTTATATTTGCATATTTCTGGGGAAAATACTGGAGGTTACGCTCTGTACCCTTAGAATAGTGCTCATAAACCGCGGCGAACGCGCGATAGGCGCGCTGCTTGCGCTGATAGAGATTACGCTTTGGCTCATAATTGCGGGCAACGTGCTGAGCAATTACCAAAGCGACCCGTGGAAAATGGTTGCCTACGCGCTTGCGTATTCATTGGGCAACTACGCGGGAAGCTGGCTTGAGGAAAGGCTTGCCTTCGGCCTATGCTCCATACAGTGCGTTGTTATGGAGGCAGAAACGGCGGATAAAATAGGCGATGCGCTCCGTGCGCACGGGTTCGGACTGAGCGAGATGAAGGTTCAGGGCAGGGACGATACCGATAGATATATGCTCATGTCAACCCTGCGCCGCAAGCTTGCGCCCGAGGCCATGGATATAATCGGCTCGGTCGCGCCAAACGCGGTGATAACCGTAAGCGATGTTAAAAGCCTGCGCGGCGGATATATGCGCCAAAGCGCAGGCCGCAGGTCAAGAAAGGGGAAATAATGAGTTATTCTGTAAAACTGGCAGAAAGTGAAGATATAGATAAGCTTATTCAGCTTAGGCTGGACTTTTCGGATGCGAACAACGGCCCGCATCCCGAAACATACGAACTGCGCAAAGCAAACCTGAAAAGCTATTTTGAGCGGCACCTTAACCGCGACTGCTACGCCGCCATAGTTGAGCAGGACGGCAAGGCCGTATCCACCGGCATTTTGGGCGTTTACGAAAACCCGCCCAGCCCTTCCCGCCCAAACGGGCGCTTTGCAAGCATAGTCAGCGTTTGGACATATCCGGAATACCGCAGGCAGGGCTACGCGGGCCTTGTTATGGAAATGCTGAAGCTGAAGGCAAGAGAAAACGACGCTGCGTATATAGAGCTTTCCGCAACGCCGATGGGCAGGCCGCTTTATGAAAAGCTTGACTTTAAGGTGCGCCAAAGCGAAAACGTTGAAATGAGATATACGTTCAAATAACACAAAAAAGCACAATGCTGCGCCCCGTATGCGGGCGCTGCTTTGTGCTTTTCCTGCGCGGTATGCGTGGTGTATAATAAAATAAGTTTATGCGAAATTATGGAGGTATTACCATGAGCGAATGTATGCTTGCAACGCAGAGCGATGCGCCGGTGCGCCTTGCCGCGGCATCGCCGGAAATAGTATTGGGCGACCCTAAGGCCAACGCTGCCGCCGCAATAAGCGCCATACGCCGCGCAGAAAAGGCGGAGGCGGACTATCTTGTGCTGCCGGAGCTTTTCCTTTGCGGGGCAACGCTTGGCTCCCTTATGGAGCATCCGCTCATGCTCAACGCCTGCCGCGAAGCGCTCGGCGCCGTGGCGGAGGCCACTAAGCATACCTGGCTTTTTGTTAGCATAGGCCTGCCGTATATGGTTGATGGCCGCGTGCGCAGCTGCATTGCGCTGCTCAGGGGCGGCAGGATATATGCCGTTATACCCGCCTCCCGCGGGGCGGCGAACCCGTTCGGCTTTGCGCCTGCCGTTCCGCGCGGGGCGGCGTCCCTGTCCACACTAACGCCAATACCGCGCCTGAGCGTGGGCTTCGCGGGGCAGATATTTGCCAAGGGGGAGCCGAGGGAGGGGCATATAATGCTGCTTTCCGGCGCAATAAACGCCACGGCAAAAAGCTACGGCGCGGTCAGGAGCAGCCTTGCCGCATACAGCGCGCGCACGGGCATGGCCGCCGCAATGGCGCTGCCCTCCCGCGGGGAAAGCACAACGGCGTTTGTGTTCGACGGGTACTGCGCAATAGCCGCAAACGGCGAAATATTGGCCGAATCCGAGCCCCTTTCGCGCGATGCGTTCGTTTATGCGGACGTGTGCATAGATAAGCTGAGCGCCTTTGAACCGTTTACCGAGGCGGAGGAGGAAGGCTACGTTTCAAACGACCCTGATAAGGCAGATGCGCAGCTTAGGCGGCTTTTCGCGCTGCAAAGGGCGGCGCTTGTGCGCAGGGCGGAGCATATTCACGCAAAGGGCTTTGTTATAGGCGTAAGCGGGGGGCTGGACAGCGCGCTTGCGCTGCTGGTGGCGTGTGCGGCGGCGGACGAAATGGGAATAGGCCGCGGCATGATAACCGGCGTATCCATGCCGGGCTTCGGCACAACGAGCCGCACCAAGAACAACAGCCGCGCCCTTGTTGAAGCGCTTGGCTGCAAATACAGGGAAATACCCGTTGCGGTGGCCTGCCGCGAGCATTTTGCAAATATAGGCCATGACGAGGGCAACCACAACTCCGTTTACGAAAACGCGCAGGCGCGCGAACGCACCAAGATACTGCTTTCCATTGCCAATGAGGAAGGGCTGCTGGACGTCGGCACGGGCGATTTGAGCGAGGCCGCGCTCGGCTGGACGACCTTCGGCGGGGATCATCTGGCGCAATACGGCGTTAATGCATCGGTACCAAAGACTATAATACGCCGCGTGGTGGCGGCGGTGGGCGCGGACTTCGGCGCGGATGCGGACGCAATACTGCGCGATATTCTGGCCACGCCCGTAAGTCCGGAGCTTCTGCCCGCAAACGGCGGGGAGATAAGCCAAAAGACGGAGGAATTGGTGGGCAGCTATGAACTGCACGACCTGTTCCTATACTATTTCCTTAAAGGCAAGGGGCCGAAGGAGCTTTACGACATTGCCCTCGGCACGCTGGACTTTGGGGAGGAGGAAGTGTACCGCACGCTCGGCACGTTCCTGAGAAGGTTCTTTTCCCAGCAGTTCAAGCGCAACTGCGCGCCGGAAGCGCCGCTTGTTTGCCTGTCGATAGCGCCAAGCGTATGGAACATGCCAAGCGACATGGCAAGCGCAGCGTTCATGGCGGAATACGAACGAATAAAGAGAAGGCAAAGCTGACGCGATGGACATTATTGACGACCTTCAGCGGGATGGGCTTGTTATTGTGCGCTCCGATTCCCGCTTTGCATACGGGCATGACGCGGTGCTGCTGACTGACTTTGTGCGCGCGCATGCCGGCGAACGGTATTTGGACATTGGCACGGGCACGGGCATACTGGCGATACTTACATACGCCAAATGCGGCGTGAACTTCGTTGCGGCGGATATTGACGGCGAATGCGTGCGCATGGCTAAACGAAGCGTGGAGCTGAACAGGCTTGGGGAGCACATAAGCGTTGAACTATGCGACGCGCGGACGCTTACGGAAGCTGCATTCGGCAGGTTCGACGGGGCGGTGTGCAACCCGCCGTATTTTTCCGGCGGCACAAAAAGCCCCAACCAAAGCCGCGCAACAAGCGCGTTTGACGACACGCTGAATATATACGAAGCGGCGCAGTGCGCAAAGCGCGTTGTTAAGCAGGGCGGGCGGTTTTTTGTGTGTTATCCCGCCAAATACATTCAGCAGCTCTGTACGGCGATGCAGCAGGCGGATTTTGCCATAAAGCGGCTTTGCCTTGTGCAGTCCCGCGCGGATAAGGCGCCGTATCTGGCGCTGGCGGAGGGGCGAAAGGGCGGCGGCGCGGGAACGGAGCTGAGCCGCATTATACTGGAGGAACAGCAATGAGCGATATTGAAACAACGGTGCAGCTTGAACCCATGCTGTATCTTTGCGCAACGCCGATAGGCAATCTATCGGACATTACGCTGCGCACGATAGACACGCTGAAGGGCGTGAGCGCCGTATACTGCGAGGATACGCGAAGAACGCGGGAGCTGATGACGCATCTTGGGATAAAAAAGCCGCTTATCGCCTGCCATGAGCATAACGAAAAGCAGCGCGCGGAGGAGATTGCCGAGCGCGTGCTTTCGGGCGAGGCGATAGCTTTTGTGAGCGACGCGGGGATGCCCGGCATAAGCGACCCGGGGGAAGCGTTGGTTGCGGGCTGCATTGCGGCGGGGGCTAAATACACCGTGCTGCCCGGGGCAAGCGCGCCGCTTACGGCGCTGGTAATGAGCGGGCTGCCCACAAGGAACGCCTGCTTCGTGGGCTTTTTGCCGCGGGACGGTAAAAAGCGGCGCGAGGCCATAGCCGAAATCGGCGCGCACAAAGGCACGCTGATATTCTATGAAAGTCCGTTGCGCATAGCCGCAACGGCAAAGGAGCTTGCCGCCATGCTTGGGGACAGGCAATGCGCGCTGGTGCGGGAGCTGACAAAGAAATTCGAGCAGGTGGTGCGCTGCACGCTGAGCGGGCTTGCCGATATGTATGCCGATACGCCGCCCAAGGGCGAATGCGTAATGGTAGTTGCAGGGGCAGAGGAGCAGGGCGAAAACGCCGCCGCAAGGGCGGAGGACATGGCGCGGGAGCTTATTGGGCGCGGGGTAAGCGTTAAGGACGCGGCGAAGCAGATAAGCGCCCTGTGCGACATTGCACGCAACGAAGCATATGCCATTGCGGGCAGGATAAAGAATGAAGAATAATGAATAAGGAGATATAACCATGCAGAACACCGTGAAGCAATACAAGGCCATATTGGCAAAGCGCAACGCATTCAGCCACGCGATGGGCGTGCTCAGCTACGACAGCGAAACGGCAATGCCCAAAAACGGCGCGCCGCACATGGCGGAGACTATGGCAATATTGAGCGAGGAAAGCTACAAATTGCAGGTGAACGACGAGGTACGCGCCCTGCTTGAAAAGCTGAACGCCAACAGCGAAAGCCTGGACGAGATAACAAGGAGAGAGGTCGAGGAGGAGCTCAAGCAGCTCAAGAAGCTTGAAAACGTGCCTATTGAGGAATACGCGGCGTATTCGCGGCTGATAAGCGAAGCAAGCGTTAAATGGCGCGAGGCTAAGCAGACCAACGATTATCCGCTTTTTAAGCCTTATCTTGAAAGGATAATAGCCGCGCAGAAGTCCCTTATGGCGCATATGTACCCCGGTAAGGACACATACGACGCGCTGCTGGAGGAGTTCTCGGAGGGTCTTAGCGTTGAAATGCTTGACCCCTTCTTTGCAAACGTAAAGGCGAAGCTTGTGCCGGTAATACACGCCGTTTGCCAATCGGGCAACCAGGCGGACGATTCGCTTCTGCATAAGTCCTTCCCCATAGAGGGGCAGCGCAGACTATCCTCCTTTGTTATGGATTTCCTCGGCATAGACCGCGACAGCTGCGTTATAGGCGAGGTGGAACATCCCTTCACAACCGAATTCAACAAGCACGATGTGCGCCTTACCACGCATTACCACGAGGACGACGTGCTTTCAAACATGTTCAGCGTTGCGCACGAGGGCGGGCATTGCCTGTATGAGCTGAACATGGGCGATGAGCTTATAGGCTCTCCCCTTTCAGGCGGGGCCACAATGACGCTGCACGAAAGCCAATCCCGCCTGTTTGAAAACATGATTTGCCGCAGCCGCGAATTCATTGCGCTGCTCTATCCCAAAATGAAGGAGATATTCCCCGAGCAGATGCAGGGTGTAAGCGAAGAAATGCTCTACCGCGCGGCCAACAAGTCCATGCCCAGCCTTATCCGCACGGAGGCGGACGAGCTTACCTATCCGCTGCACATAATGGTGCGCTACGAAATAGAGAAAAAGCTTATCGCCGGCACGCTGAGCGTTGATGAGCTTCCCGCGGAATGGAACCGGCTTTATAAGGAATACCTTGGCGTGGACGTGCCGGACGATACGCACGGCGTATTGCAGGACAGCCATTGGTCGGGCGGCATGATAGGGTATTTCCCGTCCTACTGCGTGGGCAGCGCGTATTCCGCGCAGATATATCACAACATCTCTAAGGAAATGGACATCGGCAAGGTTGTCTCCGCGGGCGGCGTGAAGCCCATTGTTGAATGGCTTACGGCGCGGCTGTACCGCTTCGGCAGGCTCAAGCCCACGGCGGAGCTTACGCGGAACGTGCTTTGCGGCGAATTTGACCCCGCGTATTACACGGATTACCTTACGGCAAAGTTTAGAGAGCTTTACAAGCTTTAATGCCGCCAAAGGCGCAGGAAAGGAGCCACGCTTGGCACGATTTGTTACACAGTCCGCCCATGCGGGCGTTACGGCGATAGATAACGCATTTATAATAGACTATATGCCCACCGCGCCCGATGGGGCTGTTAAGGCATACATATACGGGCTGATGGCCGCAGGCCGCGGCGATGCGCCGGACATTGCGGACGCATTGGGCATGGATGATGCCGAGCTTTGCGATGCATTCGCGTATTGGCAGCGGCTGGGCTTGGTGCGCATAGCGAGCGGGGAGCCGCTTATAGTGGAGTTCCTGAAAACCGAATCCATTGCCCCTGCCGAGCGCACGCGGCGCTATGCTTCGCTTATAGAGCGGCTGAGCAAGGCCGTGCCCGGGCGCGTGTTCACGGGGAGCGAGCTGAGCGCAATATGCGACTGGATAGAGGTATTCGGCTTCAGCGAGGAAACGGCGGCGCTTGTGGTGAGCGACTGCGCACGGCGGCGCGGCAGCAAGGTTAAGCTTTGGCAGATGAATGCGGAAGCAAAGGCATGGGCGGACGCAAACGTTTCCACGATAGAGAGCGCGAACGAATACATAGCCCGCAGAGATGAGCGCATTGCGGGCGCGCAGAAGATACTTTCCCGCTGGAAGCTGAGGCGCGCCGCAACGGAGGACGAGCTTGCCCTTTACGCCAAATGGAAAGAGGAATGGGGCATGAGCGACGAGGTAATATCCCTTGCCCTTGGGGAGCTGACAAGCGCGGCGCAGCCCAGCTTTAAGTACCTTGACACGGTGCTTACAACCTTCCGCGCAAACGGGGCCATAACGCCGGAGGCCATAGCTGCGCTTAGGCGTGAGCGGGACGCCAGCCGAGAGCTTGCGCGCATGATGCTTGCCCGTGCGGGCATAAATCGCGCCCCTACAGCCGCACAGCAGGACGATGCGGACATGTGGCGCACGCGCATGAACATTGCGCCGGAGCTGCTTCTGCTTTGCGCGGAAAGCTGCCGCGCGAGCGACAAGCCCTGGGCCGCCATAAAGCGCACGGTGGAGCGCTGGCACGCGCAGGGCATAAGCGACCTTGACTCCGCACGGCAGGATATTGAGCAGCACGCCAATTCCGCCGCCAAGCTCCGCAGCCGCGGCCGTGCGCTCAGCCACGCCAGCCGCACATATACCGACCAAGACCTCAGCGCCATGGGCGTGGAGCTGCTGGAGTAAGGATGATATGAATGGTTAAATGAATTTACCCCCCTACACACTATCGTCACTTGCGTCACATCGTCACAAACAGGCTAATTATCTACGTTTTTTGTGTGACGCAAGGTGTGACGATAAATTCTGCGTCACACGGCGGGCTTATGTGCATGGTGAAATCCGTTCTTCGAACGGGTGAAATATTGCTATCGCAATGTGAAATATGGCTCCGCCATGTGAAATACGCCAAAGGCGTGTGATTAACTCCCTCCGTCAATTCGCTGACGCTCATTGCCACCTCCCTCGACAGGGAGGCTTTTTGCGTGCTCCCACGCTCAGGTGAAAGCGCAGCGTATCTACCGCCTTCGCTATATACTACTTCTATATACCTCTCTTTGTTAATCTTTAGTCACTACTGTACATAAGACAGCACAGCTGTAACAGATGATTCGGCCTTTCAGACCTCATGTAATGCCTGCGGCATAAAGGCGCCACCGCTTGCGAGGGAGCTGTCTGTGAGCGATAGCGAAACAGACTGAGGGGGAACACCTCGCAGCACTCGCCCGCTTCGAGTTATTCCCCTTTCGTCATGGCTACGCCATGCCACTTTCCCCATTTCATGGGGACAGCTTTGGGTTAGCGGTAGCACGTCAGCCCGCTGTGTGACGCAGAATTTATCGTCACACCTTGCGTCACATAAAAAAACGTAGACAATTAGCCTGTTTGTGACGATGTGACGCAAGTGACGATAGTGTGCAGGGGAGAGGGGCAGTATAAAAAACAAAGGGGACGGCAACCCGTCCCCCGTATCCGTGCGGCGTTTAGGCCACAACTATGTTCACTATGTTCTTTACAACTATCACCTTGCGCACGGTCTTGCCTTCGGTGAAGGGCTTCACGTCGGCGCTTTCAAGCGCAAGCTTCTCTATTTCCTCCTTGGCGGCGTTGGCGGGAACCATTATGCGGGCGCGAACCTTGCCGTTTATCTGCACGCCTATTTCCACGCTGTCCGCTACCAGTGCGCTCTCGTCATATTCGGGCCAGTGCGCCTCGTAAATGGGGGAGCCGAGCTTGGCGGCTTCGTTTATTTCCTCCGCAATGTGCGGCGCGAAGGGGAACAGCAGTATCAAAAGCGTCCTCAGCTCGTCCCGCGTTATGCTGCCGGTGGCGTAAATATCGTTCACGAAGCTCATTATGGCGGCTATCGCCGTGTTGAACTTCATGCGCTCTATGTCCTCGCTCACCTTCTTTATTGTGGCGTGGTAGCTGGCCTTCACGCTGTCGCGCACGCCCTGCTCATCGTTTATCATGTCCTGCAAGCGCCATACGCGCTCAAGGAACTTGCGGCAGCCCTTGGTGCCCTGCGTGTTCCAGGGGATGGGCTGATCGAACGCGCCCATGAACATTATGTACATGCGGAATGCGTCCGCGCCGTATTCCTTGATGTAATCATCCGGATTGACAACGTTGCCGCGGGACTTGCTCATCTTCTCGCCGTTTTCGCCAAGCACCATGCCGTGGCTGGTGCGCTTCATATACGGTTCGGGCGTGGGCACAACGCCTATATCGTAAAGGAACTTGTGCCAGAAGCGGGAATAGAGCAGGTGCAGCGTGGTGTGCTCCATGCCGCCGTTGTACCAGTCAACGGGCATCCAATACTTCAGCGCCTCGGGCGAAGCAAGGGCGTTGTCGTTATGCGGGTCTGTATAGCGCAGGAAGTACCAGCTGGAGCCCGCCCAGTTGGGCATGGTGTCCGCTTCGCGCACGGCGGGGCCGCCGCAATGCGGGCAGGTGGTGTGCAGCCAATCCTTTGCGCGGGCAAGGCAGGAACTGCCATCGTCCGTGGGGGAGAAATCGTCAAGCATGGGCAGCTTCAGCGGCAGCTCGCTCTCCGGAAGGGGAACCCAGCCGCACTTTTCGCATTTCACAAGGGGTATCGGTTCGCCCCAGTAACGCTGGCGGGCGAATACCCAGTCGCGCAGCTTATAGTTCACCTTGCGGTGGCCTATGCCTTCCTTTTCAAGGTAATCGGCAATGGCCTTCTTGGCCTCTGCCACCTCCATGCCGTTAAGGAAGCCGGAGTTCACCATGCGCCCATGTTCGCATTCGGTGTATGCTTCCTTGGTAACGTCTCCGCCCGCAACCACTTCTACTATGGGCAGATTGAAGGTCTTTGCGAATTCATAGTCGCGCGTGTCGTGCGCGGGAACGGCCATTATTGCGCCCGTGCCGTAGCTCATCAATACATAGTCGGAAACCCAAATGGGTATCTCCTTCTTGGTAACGGGGTTTATCGCGCTCACGCCTTCAAGCACAACGCCGGTCTTTTCCTTATTAAGCTCGCCGCGCTCAAAGTCGCTCTTATGGGCGGCGGCCTCGCGATACGCGGCAACGGCGTCCCAGTTGGCTATTCTGTCCTTATATTTGTCTATATATGGATGCTCGGGGCTTATTACCATGTATGTCGCGCCGAAGAGCGTGTCTGGGCGGGTGGTGTAAACGGTCAGCTTATCGTCCGTGTTTGCTATTATGAAGTCCACCTCAGCGCCTTCGCTGCGGCCTATCCAGTTGCGTTGCTGCGTCTTTACGCGCTCAATGTAGTCCACCTTGTCCAGGTCGTCTATAAGCTTCTGCGCGTATTCGGTTATTTTGAGCATCCATTGGCTGCGCACCATCTGTATTACCTGCCCGCCGCAGCGTTCGCATACGCCGTCCACGACTTCCTCGTTGGCAAGGCCAACCTTGCAGGAGGTGCAGAAGTTTATGGGTATTTCCGCCTTGTAGGCAAGGCCGTGCTCGTAAAGCTTAAGGAATATCCATTGCGTCCATTTATAGTATTCCGGATCCGCCGTGCTTATCTCGCGGGACCAATCGAAGGAGTAGCCCAGCCTTTTAAGCTGCGCGCGGAAGCGGGCAATGTTAGTCTCCGTCACCTTGGCGGGGTGTATGCCGGTTTTTATGGCGTAGTTCTCCGTGGGCAGGCCGAATGCATCGTATCCCATGGGGAACAGCACATTGTAGCCTTCCAGCCTGCGCTTGCGGCAAATAACGTCCATTGCCGTGAACGGGCGCGGGTGCCCAACGTGAAGCCCCTGGCCGGAAGGATAGGGGAATTCGATAAGCCCGTAAAACTTGGGCTTGGTGTAATCCGTTTTGGCTTCGTTGCAATGCGCCTCTTCCCAGCGCTTTTGCCATTTCAGCTCTATCGGGTCGTGTTCGTAGCGCTCTGACATCGGTTTTTATCCTTTCATGCTTTGTATAAAAAATAAAGCCGCCTCTTATTGCAAGAGACGGAACATTTTTCCGCGGTACCACTCCGCTTGGCGGCATAAACCGCCCGCTTTAGCCCCCTGTAACGCGAGGAACGCGCCGCGCATTGCCGCGGCAGACTCCGCGGCGAGCTTCACCGCACCGCGGCTCCCCCTTTCAGCAAAACGGGGGCTCTCTTTGCCCGCGGGAAACGATTACTGTTCCGCATCATAGTCCACATCACATTTTATTGGAAAAAGCCCGCATTGTCAATACAGCTTGGCCAAAAGTCATATATAAACATTTTTGCCGTTGCGCTTTGGGCGGGTGATTTACTATAATATACAGGCAGAGGCATAAATACGCAAACGGGAGGTTTACCCTGAATGACCCTTTGGATAAAGAACGCGAACATTGCCACCATGGATAAGGCTCGTCCATATGCTCAGGCGGCGGTTGTGATAGGCGGCTTTTTTGCCTGCGTAGGCAGCGAAAAGGAGACGGAGGCCTATCTTAACGCGCACCCGCAGAAGGAGCTTGAAACAATAGACTGCGGCGGCAATTTCGTAATGAGCGGCTTTAACGACAGCCATATGCACTATCTGCACTATGTTCGCGCCCAAAAGACCGCCGTTGACCTATACGGCTGCACATCTCTCAAGGAAGTGCTTTCGCGTATGCGGCGCGCCTACGAGCAGGATTACGACCCATCGCTTGGCCTGTGGCTCACGGGCGAAGGCTGGAACCACGATTATTTTACCGATGAGCAGCGCTTCCCCACGGCAAAGGAGCTGGACGCGATAACAACGGAATATCCCATACTTATAATGCGCGCCTGCTTCCACATAGGCGTTATGAATTCAAAGGCCATGGAGCTGATGAACATAAATAAGGATACCGTGGGGCAATACGGCGTATATGCCGAAACCTATCCCGACGGCACGCCCAACGGCGTAATAAAGGAGGGCGTGTTTGACGACATTAAGGCGCGCCTGCCCATGCCCGGCTGTGAACAGCTTCTTGAAATGATGATAGACTGCCAGAAGGATCTGTTTGAATGCGGCATAACCAGCATACAGTCCGACGATTTCAAATATTGCCCCGAAGGCCACGCATACGAAATGATGGCGCTGCTGCGCACGGCGGCGGAGAAAGGCCGCTTTAAGCTGAGAATGGCGGAGCAGGCGCTGCTGCCCACCCATGCGGACATGGACGAATTTTTCGATAAGCGCGGCTTTGACGACAGCTTTGGCAACCGCACCTTCAGAATAAACTGCGTGAAGCTATTGAGCGACGGCTCTCTCGGCGCGCGCACGGCATACATGCGCAAGCCCTATGCGGACGACCCCACCACCCGCGGCATTGCAATATATGAGCAGGAGGAACTCAACTCGCTCGTTTTGCGCGCGCACAGCCATAATATGCCCGCCATAATACATGCCATAGGCGACGGGGCGGTTGAAATGTGCCTTAACGCAATAGAGAATGCCCGGCGGGAAATGCCGCATCTTCATCCGCGCCACGGCATAGTGCATTGCCAAATAACCGATAAGGAGCAGGTGGAGCGGTTCAAAAGGCTGGACGTTATTGCATACATTCAGCCCGTGTTCATAAATTACGATATGCATATTGTTTACGACCGCGTGGGGAGGGAGCTTGGCAGCACGTCCTATGCATGGGCGGATTACATACGCCTTGGCGTGCATGCGCCCTTCGGCACGGATTGCCCCGTGGAAGCCTTCCGCCCGCTGCCGGGCATATACTGCGCCGTTACCGGCCGCGATCTTAATGGCAGCGGCCCATTCCTGCCGCAGCAAATACTGGATAGGGAAACGGCACTGTATTGTTACAGCGCGCAGGGCGCGTACTGCACGGGCGAGGAAAACATAAAGGGCAAAATAAAGGAAGGCATGTATGCGGACTTTATAGTGCTGGATACGGACCTTGTGAACTGCACCGATATGGAGATACTTGAAGCAAAGGTGCTGCGCACGTTTGTTAACGGAAAATGCGTGTACGAAAGATAAAGAAAGGATATGGGCAAAATGAAAACGGTACTTATTAACGGAAAAATATATGTTGAGCGCGGCGTGTTCAAAAGCGCGGCGGCTATGGAAAACGGCATAATAACCGCCGTTGGTACGGATGAAGAAATACTCGCCCATGCGGGCAAGGACGCAAGGATAATTGATTGCGAAGGCCGCACGGTAATACCCGGCCTTAACGACAGCCATATGCACCTGCTCATGATGGGCGCGGGGCTTTATCAGGTGGATATAAACGGCGTAAAATCAATAGACGAAATGATAGCGCGCGCAAGGGCGTTCATGAAGGAGCATCCCGAGCGCTGCCGCGAAGCGATACACGGCGTTGGCTGGAACCAGGATATGTTTGAAGGGGAGAAGCGCATACCCACGCGGCACGATCTGGATAAAATTTCAACCGAAATACCAATCGTGCTTGAGCGCATATGCGGCCATGTAGTTACCGCAAACACAAGGGCGATAGAGCTGCTTGGGCTAAAGCCCGGCTCCGCGCAGTTCCCCGGCGGCACGTTTGAGCTGGAGGCGGACGGCTACCCAAGCGGCGTATTTACCGAAAACGCCTGCGGCGAAATACTTTCCGTAATTCCCGAATACAGCGAAGCGCAGCACGAGGCCATGTTTATAGACGCAATGAACTACGCCGCCGCGCACGGCCTTACCAGCGTGCAGTCCAACGATGCAGGCACCTCCGCCGCGCCGGAAATAGTTTTCCCGCTTGTCAGGCGCGTGTTTGAAGGCGGCAGGGCAAAGCTTAGGTATCATCATCAGGTGTGTTACCATACTCCTGCGGAATTCGGGGCGTTTATAGAGGGCGAATTTGCCCGCGGCGATTATTCGCACCCGTGGCTTACGCTCGGGCCGCTGAAGCTGTTCCGCGACGGTTCCCTCGGCGGAAGGACAGCCACTATGCGCCATGAATATCTGGACGATCCCGGCAACTACGGCGTGGAGGCTACGCACGATGAGGAGATGCTCGAAATGTGCCGCATGGCGGACGAAGCGGGCATACAGGTTGTTACCCACGTTATTGGCGACAAGGCCATAGAGGATACCGTGCGGTGCTACGAATCCGTGCTGCACGGCGGCAAAAACCCGCTGCGCCACGGCCTTGTGCATTGCCAGATAACCGATATGCCGCTGCTTGAGCGCATTGTGAAGGACGATATACTTGCGCTGTATCAGCCCATATTCCTTGATTACGATATGCATGCCGTTATCTCCCGCTGCGGAGAGGAGCTTTCCTCCACGTCATATGCGTTCGGCACCATGGCGCGGCTCAATGCCAAGGTGTCCTACGGCACGGATTGCCCCGTTGAGGACTGCAACCCCTTCCCCAACATATACTCCGCCGTTACCCGAAAGGATAAAAACGGCTGGCCCGAGGGCGGCTTCTTCCCCAAGGAGTGCGTGGACGTTTATACGGCCATTGATGCATATACCGCGGGCAGCGCATACGCCCAGTTTATGGAAAACGAAAAGGGGCGCATAAAGCCCGGCTTCATGGCGGACATGGTGATGCTTGATAAGGACATTTTCACCTGCGACCCGATGGAGATACGCAATATACTGCCGGTTATGACGATAGTTGGCGGGGAAATAGTTTACGAGAGGTAAAACAATGAATATAGATTTGACCAAGCTGACAAGCGCGGCAGCAATAGCGCAGGAGAATATGCAGCGCGAGCATGTGCCAGGACTTGCGATGGCGTTCATAAAAAACGGCGAGCTTGTGATGAGCCAATGCCTCGGCATTGCGGACACGGAGCGCGGCATACCCGTATCGAACGAAACTTATTTTGAGGCCGCATCGCTCACAAAGCCGTTTTTCGGCAGGCTTGTGTTTGAATTGGCGGATGAAGGCGTAATAGACCTTGACAGGCCGCTGAGCGAATATGAGCAGGCATGGACGCCCTGCACCGACGCGCGCTTTGCATGCGTAACGGCAAAGGATGTTATGAGCCACGCAAGCGGTCTGCCCAACTGGGGCAAGCTGCCAACGGAGCTTTGCTTTGAGCCTAAGCGCGGGTTCGGCTATTCCGGCATGGGGTATTATTACCTGCAATCCATAATAGAAAAGCGGCTCGATACGCGCCTTGACGACCTTATGCAAAAACGCCTGCTCGACCCCTTCGGCATGGACAAGGCGGCGCTTATATGGACGGGTGCATTGCGCAATACGCTTGCGCGCACGGTTGATGCGGAAGGGAATATAGAGCCCATGCGCTCCTCGGCGCGGCATTCCACGGGCATGGAGCCGAACAGCGCGTTTTCGCTTTATGTGACGATTGACGATTATCCGAAGTTCCTTTTGAACATACTGAAGGAGCCTGACTTTGCCGCGCGTGTGCGCTCCGTAAGGAACTGCGCCGGCAACGGCGTGGAGTGGGGCCTTGGCTGGGGGCTTTACAACGAGCGCATATGGCACTGGGGCGACAACGGCGGCTTCAAGTCTCTTGTCTGCTTCGACCCCGCCACCCGCGACGCCTTGCTCATCCACACCAACGGCTTCAACGGCCTGAACGTCTGCTTCGCCGTCGCCGAGCATGTTACCGGCGACAGCTTTAGCGATATCGCCGAAATGGTAAATGGGGCGGAGTAAGGAGAAAGAGTAAAGCAGCCAATTCGTTAAAAACGCGGGTTGGCTGCTTTTGCATTTATAGCTCTTTTGTCGGTTTGACTTTGACTTAATGCTGAGTTATGGCTGCTCTTATGCACTTGATTCTTTCTTCATATTCATGAATTTTATTGAGGTGAAGCTGCTTTGCTGCGCCCGATAACGATTGGTCTTTATGCCACCATAATCCATGCTGAGTTGCAGTATAATACCACGAATGGCTGTTTATTGCCTCGGTACGGAAATAAATAAGATTTTCATATCGAAGGAGAGCATCTGCGTCATTTTCATCGCATAGTTCGTTTGCCACTTCCAATATGTCTATACAATAACCGAGCCTGTCAACATATTTTTTCCAAGCATAGTTATCAGGGTGACCGCCGTTATTTTCTTTATAAGATGGTAAAATGACATCTTCAAAGGATTTGACTGCATATGCGTTAATTGCCTTTGCTATCGGCGCGGTAAGCTTTGGCAGCGGAATAGTGATTCCTGAATGAGTCATAAACAGAGTTACGTTGTTTAGAACATAAGAAATATCCGATATAAGGCCATTTACTTCATCCTCAACAGGCCATTTTGCAAATTGTTTGCCGCGCAAAATTGCTGCGGCCGTGGCAAGATCAATTATTTCGGATTCCACGCGGATAAGCAGTTCTTCCCTGATTCCTTCCGGCGCATAATCAATGGCTTTATTATAGGCCGCAACGCATTCGGACAATCTTGGCCTTTGCAGCGTGGATTGCCAGCCTGCCGCCGAGCCTTTCAAGAACCATGCTTTATAGTATTCTGGGTCAATTTCAATGATTTTATTGCAGTAAGTTTCGGCTTCTTGCTTGTTGCCGGCATCGTATGCGTTTTGTGCTAATGCATAGTAATTGCTGATTTTATCGGAGATATTCATTTCATCAGCCATCAATTTCTTTGCTTCTTCGGGTAAGTATTTTACGCCGCAGAACTGACATACGAATAAGCCGTCTTTTTTAACTATATCGTTGCTGCCGCACATTTCGCAGACCAATGCTTTCATGCTGTACCTCCGCAATTTCTGTGGATAACGATTTATAATCAGTATACCATAAAACGGGCAAATGTGTATGATTAGACTGCTTTTAGTGCCGCGGCATATAGAAAAAGCCCGCAGCTTCCCGCGGGCTTTGGGTGAGTTTATTCGGGTTTATTTGGTGAGAACCTCTGCCACCGCCACCGCCACGGCGACGGTTGCGCCGACCATGGGGTTGTTGCCCATGCCGATAAGACCCATCATTTCCACGTGCGCGGGCACGGAGGAGGAGCCGGCGAACTGCGCATCGGAATGCATACGGCCCATCGTGTCCGTCATGCCGTAGCTGGCGGGGCCTGCCGCCATGTTGTCCGGGTGCAGCGTGCGGCCCGTGCCGCCGCCGGAGGCAACGGAGAAATACTTCTTGCCGTTTTCAACGCACCACTTTTTGTATGTTCCCGCAACGGGGTGTTGGAAACGGGTGGGGTTGGTGGAGTTGCCGGTTATGGATACGTCCACGTTCTCGTGGCGCATAATGGCAACGCCCTCGTTCACGTCGTCCGCGCCGTAGCAGAGCACCTTCGCGCGGTCGCCGTCGCTGAAAGCGGTGGTCTTTACTATGGTAAGTTCGCCCGTGTACTGGTTGTATTCGGTTTCAACGTGGGTGAAGCCGTTTATGCGGCTGATTATATACGCCGCATCCTTGCCAAGGCCGTTGAGTATTACCTTGAGCGGCTCCCTGCGCACCTTGTTCGCCGTGCGGGCTATGCCGATCGCGCCCTCCGCCGCGGCAAAGCTTTCGTGCCCTGCAAGGAATGCGAAGCAATGCGTGGATTCGGAAAGCAGCATCGCGCCAAGATTGCCGTGGCCCAGACCCACCTTACGCTGATCGGCAACGGAGCCGGGTATGCAGAACGCCTGCAAGCCTTCGCCTATGCATTCGGCCGCTTCCGCCGCGCTCTTAACGCCCTTCTTCAGCGCTATCGCCGCGCCGAGGGTATATGCCCAAACCGCGTTTTCGAATGCTATGGGCTGAATGCCCTGCACTATGCCGCGCACGTCTACGCCATGCTCGTTTGTGAACGCTTCGCATGCTTCAAAGCCGTCGAACCCATACTTTGCAAGCACGGGGCGCAGGGTATCTATTCTTCTTTCGTATCCTTCAAAAGTGACCATCTTTACGCCTCCTTATATTACTGCTTGCGCGGGTCTATAACGGTTGCCGCCTCGGCAAAGCGGCCATAGGTGTTTATGTTGGAACGGAAAGCCTCGTTCGGCTCCACGCCTTTCTTTATGGCGTCCATCATCTTGCCAAGGTTTACGAATTTGTAGCCTATTATTTCGTTGTTCTTGTCCAGGCCTATCTCAAGCACATAGCCTTCGGCCATTTCAAGGTACCTGGGGCCTTTCTTCCTTGTGCCGAACATGGTGGCAACCTGGCTCCTTAAGCCCTTGCCAAGGTCCTCAAGCCCCGCGCCTACGGGCAGGCCGTCGTCGGAAAACGCGCTCTGGCTGCGGCCGTAAACAATCTGCAAGAACAGCTCCCGCATGGCGGTGTTTATGGCGTCGCACACAAGGTCGGAATTAAGCGCCTCCAGTATGGTCTTGCCGGGCAGTATCTCCGCCGCCATTGCCGCGGAATGCGTCATGCCGGAGCAGCCTATCGTCTCCACCAGCGCCTCTTCAATTATGCCGCCCTTTATGTTCAGCGTCAGCTTACATGCGCCCTGCTGCGGCGCGCACCAGCCCACGCCGTGGGTCAGGCCGAATATGTCCGTAATCTCTTTTGCTTTGACCCATTTGCCCTCCTCGGGGATGGGTGCGGGGTCGTGCTTTGCGCCCTTTGCCACGCAAAACATCTCTTCAACCTCACGCGAATACTGCATGAAATATCTCCTCCTTTGTTTATCTTTTCGTATTTATCTTTTCGCTTAATAGTATATCATAAAAAGTGATATGAAAACCACGAAATACGTTTTTTCACATTCACTTTGCTTATGGCGCAATGAAGTATTATCAATACCGCTTTACGGGGCGAGCAAATGTGTTGTATTATAAAACGTACAGATAAAACGCAAATACAGCGCCGCAAGGGGGACGGTATATGACCGGATTTATAATATATTTCACGCTGCTGAGCATAGCGCATCTGTTCTTCTGCTATTTTGGCATGCATACGCCAAGAAAACTTACAAAGCCGCTGCTGCTCACATCGCTTGCCGTTTACTATGCGTGCGCGGCAAAGCCTGTGGACGGTGCGGTGCTGGCGGCGCTTATATGCGGCCTTGCGGGCGATATATTGCTAATATGGGAAAAGAACGACAAGTTCTTTATACCCGGCGCGCTTAGCTTTACGCTTGGGCATGGGCTGTATGCGCTTAGCATATTCCGCCGCACCCCGGGAATGACACGATCGCACCTTATAACGGCGGCGGTGTTCATTGCGGCGTATATAGCCGTTGTAGCATACATGAGCTTCAGGCTTGAAAAGCATGTGGATGATAAAAAGTTCCGCGTGCTTATGCCGGTGTATCTCGGCATAGTTGCGGCGGTAAACGTTTTCGCGTGGGTGAACCTTGTGGCGCGGATAAATTCGGGCGAAGGCCAATTTTACGCCGCGCTGATAACGCTTGGGTCAATGCTGTTCTTGACTTCGGACACAATACTTGCGCGCTGCATGTTCGTGCGCGATGTTGAACGGCCGAATTTCCCTGTGATGATAACATATATACCGGCGCAGGCGCTGCTGTGCTTCGGCTTTATCGGGCTTGGGGCGTAAAGCATGGCCGCACGGGAAAGACTTATTGCGCTTGTTAAGGCGCTGAATGAATATACGGATGAAGCCCATCCGTTGAGCGCAAATAAGCTTTGCGCAATACTTGCGCAGCATGGCATTGCGGCAAACAGGCGCAGCGTATATGCCGACGTTGCCGCGCTGAACCGCATGGGCTGGAAGATAGAAAGCACCACGCGCGGGTATTATGCAAATGACCGCCCGTTCACGGCGGAGGATGCGCGGCTTATAATGCTTGCGCTGGACTGCGCGCCGTTTATAGACAATGCCACGGCGCAAAGGCTTAGGCAGGGCATAGCAAAAACGCAGAGCGTAAACTTTGAAAGCCCGGCCGGGATAGAGCGCACATACGGCGCACAAAACAGGCTGAGATCCGCGATAGAAACCATAACCCTGGCGATAGACGCCCAAAAGCAGCTAAGCTACGTTCCTGCCGCCTGCCTTGACGATACGGATATTTGGCCGCGCGAAAAAATAGAGCCGATATGCCTTATATATGCCGGCGGCGAATTTGTGCTGCGCGCGGCGGTGAACGGCGGTATCGACTATATTCCCTTAAACGCTATGTTTGATATAAAGCTTGAGCGCCGCAGCGTTAAGCATCCTTCGGCGCGGCGGAAGGCGAATGCGCCGCATAAAAGCTGAGCGCGGCAAGGCTTACGCATGCGCCGGCAAGCATCCTGTAATAAAGCGTATAGCTTACAAAAAAGCTGAGTGCGAAAAGCGCCGCGGCGACAAGCAGATACCGCGCGCATCTTCCGCGGCCTATGGCTGTGGACACGCTCTGCTTTTTTATTTGCTTTTTCTGCTCCGCCTGCTTCAATATATATTGCCTTACGGCGTTATCGTCGGGCATTTTGGCGCAGGAAGCGAGCATATCGCCCGATATAAATGCAACGTTCAGCCCATCGTAACGCGCGGCAATGTCCCGCGCCGGCTGGCTCACAGAGGCGGAGGAGAATATGAAAAGGCTTTTGCAGCCGCGCCTGTTTGCCGCGCGGCAGGCGCAAAGCACCGTTTCTTCATCCACTGGGGAAAGCGTCTGCGCGGTATATACAAGGCTTTCGCCCGCAAATTCGTCGCCGTGGCGCTTTATGTATTCGCGCACTATGCCCAGAAACTCGCTCCGCGGCATAAGCACAAGGCTTTCGCTGAACAGCTTTTTTGAAAGGCGGGCGTTTTCGCGCAGTATGAATTTTTCAAGCCGCACGCTTTTTACAAGCTCGGCAAATACGGATATGGCCCCGACCGCAGCTGCCGTGAGCACAGCGGCGGCGATAATGCTTTCCACGTTGAACGAAAACCAAAGATAGCATGCAATAAGCAATATTACCCTTAGCGCAATAAAGTCCGCAGCGCGGGCAAAGGCCGTGCGCCCGCGGTAAAAGCGGCGCTTGTAATATGCATTCAGCGTTCTTTTTTCACCAATGCTCATGTTTAATCCCCCTGTTGCTTTTTATGGATTGTTCCCATCGTGCGCGGCGATTATTCGCGGTTTACTACCAAGGAATAGTAGTGTATAATAAATTCAATGAGAATCGGTATATTGGGGGGCAGCTTTAATCCCCCGCACAACGGACATGTTTATATTGCGCGCGAGGTCAGGCGGCGTTTCTCGCTTGACAGGGTGCTGTTTATGGTGGCGGGCGATCCGCCGCATAAAAGCATCGCTTTTGGCGTGGATGCAAAAGAACGGCTTGAGCTTACCCGTGCCGCGCTTGCGGGCGAGGAAGGGCTTATTGCGTGCGATGATGAGATTCGCCGCGGCGGCGTGAGCTACATGGCGGATACGCTGATGGGGCTGTATAACGGCGTTGACGAGCTGCATCTTATTGTCGGCGCGGATATGCTCAAAACGCTGCATCAATGGCGAAAACCGGAAAAGATATTCGCACTTGCGGGCATAATAGCCGTGGGCAGGCCGGATATACCGGGCGAGAATGAAGCCGCGCAGGAGCTTATAAAAAGCTACGGCGCGCGCATACGCATGGCGGATTTTTGCGGGCCTGATATATCGTCAACCGAGATACGCCGCCGCGTGAACATGGCGAAAGGCATTGCAAAGCTTGTTCCCTACGGCGTGATGGAGCGTATATACGCGGGGCTTTTATATCAAAGCGAGGATATTCTTTCTTATGAAAAGCGCCTTGCGGAATACACCAAGCCAAAGCGCCTTGCCCACTCCATAGGCACAATGGGCTGCGCCGTGGAGCTTGCGGCAATATGGGGCGCGGACGGCAAAAAGGCGCGCATAGCAGGGCTGCTGCACGACTGCGCAAAGCTTGGCGACGAGGACGCTTTGCGGCTTGCCATGGAATACGGCTATACGCCCAATACTCAGCAGCGGTGTGCGCCCGGCCTTTTACACGGCCCCTTGGGGGCGATAAGGGCGCAAAGGGAGTTCGGAATAGATGACGCGGACGTTATAAATGCCATCGGCTGCCACGTTTTCGGCCGGATGAACATGACAAAGCTTGATAAAATATTATACGTTGCGGACAAGGCAGAGTTCACGCGGACGTATGAAGGCGTTGACAAGCTGAGGGACATGGCGAAGAAGGATCTTAACGGCGCGGTGCTTATGACCATGAATAACTCAATAGGCCATCTGCTTGCGCGGGGTATAGAGCCAACGGACGAATCCCTTATGATAAGGCAGGCAATAAAAAGAGAGACCGAAAATAATAAAGGAGATATAAAATGAGCGAAATTTTTAACGCGATAGATGCACAGGACGAAGAAAACATCCGCCGCCAGGCGATGATGATATGCGACGCGCTTTACAACAAAAAGGCGCAGGACATAATGGCGATACACGTTGGGGACAGGACCATAATAGCGGACTGGTTTGTGGTATGCTCCGGCCGGGCAACGGCGCAGGTGAAGGCGCTTTCTGACGAAATTGAAGAAAAGGCCGAAGGAATGGGCCTTAGCGTAAGGCGCATAGAAGGATACAGCGAAGGCCGCTGGATAGTTATTGACTTCGGCAGCATATTGGTGCACATATTCTATCCCGAAGAAAGGGAGTATTACAATATGGAAAGGCTGTGGGTGGATGATCCGCGCGGCTTTGTTGATTATTCAAAGCTTATGCTTGAAAAGGAGCGCGAGGAGGAGCTCAGGCGCAGGGCCGCAGAGAAGGGCGAATAACATAGAAAAATCGGCATATAAGCGGCATACGCGCGTTGACAAGCGGCGTTAGTGATGCTATTATATAATTTGATAGGCAATGAATAAGGATGTAGCCGTATTGCGTTCGCACAAGAGAAGGCAGGCCGTGGCTGGAAGCCGCCGCGAACAGGGCATATGGTGAAGGACGCCTTATGAGCCTTCCGCAGGAAATGGCGGACGGTCGCCCCGCGTTATGGGGCGCGAGCGGAGCATTTTATTATGCTCAATAAGGGTGGTACCGCGGGTTCCCCGTCCCTGTTTAAGGATGGAGGACCCTATTTTTATAAGGGAAATATGAAAGAGGTGTATTATGCAGATTCAGGCGCCTAAGGGCATGAAGGACGTTACCCCTAAGGAAAGCTACAAATGGCAGTATATCGAAAAGCTTATGCGCAGCGCTTGCGCGGAATTCGGCTACCGCGAAACCCGCACGCCGGTGCTGGAGCATACGGAGCTTTTTGCCCGCGGCGTGGGAGACACAACGGACATTGTGCAAAAGGAAATGTATACCTTTACCGATAAGGGAGACCGTTCCGTAACGCTGAAGCCGGAGGGCACGGCGGGCACCGTGCGTATGTTCCTTGAAAACAAGCTTTTTGCCGACGCGCAGCCCACAAAGATGTTCTATCTTTACTGCCCCGTTTTCCGCTACGAAAAGCCGCAGGCGGGCAGGCTGAGGGAACATCATCAGTTCGGCGTGGAGGTTTTCGGCGCGCCCAGGGCCAGCGCGGACGCGGAGGTTATCTCTCTTGCTATAAGCATACTGAACGAGCTTGGCATAAGGAGCGTAAAGGCCAAAATAAACAGCATAGGCTGCCCCGAATGCAGGCCCCAATACAATGCCGCGCTTAAAGAATATCTTAAAGCGAATTACGAGGAGCTTTGCGAAACCTGCAAAACGCGCTATGAAAAGAACCCGCTCAGAATACTGGACTGCAAGGAAAAGCGCTGCGGCGAAATAGCCGCGGCAGCACCCAAGGTGCTTGATTACCTTTGCCCCGAATGTCAGGCACACTTTGAGGAACTTAAAGCCTCCCTTGATGCGCTGGGCATAGAATACGAAGTTGATCCCATGATAGTGCGCGGGCTTGATTATTATACGAAAACCGTGTTCGAGCTTGTCTCTACCGAAGGCGCGTATACCGGCACGGTGTGCGGCGGAGGCAGGTATGATGGGCTAATCGAGCAGCTTGGCGGGCCGAAGATGAACGCTGTCGGCTTCGGCATGGGCATGGAAAGGCTGCTGCTGGTTGCGGAAAGCTTCAACCCCATACCCGAACCCAACCTTGTGGACATATACATTGCACCCGTTGGGGACGAAGCAAGGAACGTTGGACTGAAGCTTGCCGGTGAACTTAGAAAACACGGCGTAAAGACCGAGTTTGACCACGTTGGCCGCAGCTTCAAGGCGCAGTTTAAGTATGCGGACAAGCTTAAAGCGCGCTTTGTTGCCGTGATAGGCGAGGACGAGGTTAAAAACGGCGTAATAAAGCTGAAAAACATGGCGGACGGCACGGAGACGGCGCTTGGCATAGAGGGCTTTGCCGAAAAGGCCGCTGAATTGGTTAAATAAGCTGAAAAGCGAAGAATACAGAATAATTTATTAAGGAGCATACAGGATAATGATACAGTCACGAACCCATACCTGCGGCGAGCTTAGGCTCGGCAACGTGAACGAGCGCGTTACGCTTGCGGGCTGGATGGAAAACGTCCGCGTAGTGGGCAGCAACTTCGCCTTTGTGGTGCTGCGCGATTTTTACGGCACAACGCAGATAGTCATAGAAACCGAAGAGATGATGAACATTATAAAGGGCATCAATAAGGAATCCACCATCTCCGTTACCGGTACCGTGCGCGAGCGCGCAAGCAAGAACGCCAAGCAGCCCACCGGCGAAATAGAGGTCGTACCCGAAAAGATAGAAGTGCTGGGCCGCTGCATTTATAACGAGCTGCCCTTTGAAATAAACCGCAGCCGCGAAGCGGATGAAACGCAGCGGCTCAAATACCGTTATCTTGATTTGAGGAACCCCGAAGTCAAGAACAATATAATTCTGCGCTGCAACGTTATAGCTGCGCTCAGGAAGGCCATGCTTGGGCATAACTTCCTTGAAATAACCACGCCTATACTTACCGCATCCAGCCCCGAAGGCGCAAGGGACTATCTTGTGCCCGCAAGGAAGCACCCCGGCAAGTTCTATGCCCTGCCGCAGGCGCCGCAGCAGTTTAAGCAGCTTTTGATGACCTCCGGCTTCGATAGGTATTTCCAGATTGCCCCCTGCTTCCGTGACGAGGACGCCCGCGGGGACAGAAGCCCCGGCGAATTCTATCAGCTGGATATGGAAATGGCCTTTGCCTCGCAGGAGGATGTTTTCTCCGTAATAGAGGACGTTCTGCCGCCCATTTTCGCAAAATACGGAACGTATAACGTGGCCTCCTCCGCGCCGTTCAAGCGCATAGCCTATAACGATGCGCTGGAACAGTTCGGCACGGATAAGCCGGATTACCGCATAGATTTGAGGATACAGGACATAACTAAGCTGGTAGCTGGCAGCGAATTTGCTCCCTTTGCCGAGGGCAACACCGTTAAGGCCATAGCCTGCAGCGGCTGCGAGCTGACCAGAAAGCATATAGACAAGCTGTGCGCCGATGTTGAGGTGCAGGCCGGCTTCAAGCCCTATTGGTTCAAGGTGGAGGCGGACGGCAGCTTCGCCGGAGGCGTCGCCAAGTTCATGACTCCGCACCACGATGCTGTAGTTGAAGCGCTCGGCCTCACTCCGGGAACGCTTATCGGCATAGCTGCGGGCAAAAAGTCTGCCGCGCAGAAAACCGCCGGAGTCATGCGCAAAATGCTCGGTGCGCTGGTACCCGGTCATATGGACAAGGAACGCTATGAATTCTGCTGGGTGGTCGATTTCCCGATGTATGAAATAGGCGAAGAATCCGGCGAGCTTGAATTCTGCCATAATCCGTTCTCCATGCCCGGCGGCGGCGCGGAGACGCTGAGGAAGGCTATCGCGGGCGAAATAGACCCGCTCACCATAACCGCGCAGCAGTACGACCTTGTTTGCAACGGTATAGAGCTTTCTTCCGGCGCTGTGCGAAATCACGACCCCGAAATAATGATAGAGGCGTTCCGCCTTGTGCGCCTTGGCGAGGAGGATGTGAAGAAAAAGTTCCCCGCCATGTACAACGCGTTCTGCTACGGTGCGCCGCCCCATGCCGGCATAGCCCCTGGCGTGGACAGAATGGTTATGCTGCTTGCGGGAGAGGACAGCATAAGGGAAATAATACCGTTCCCCATGAACAAGAACGCGCAGGATATTCTGATGGGCGCGCCCGGAACGGTAACGGACAAGCAGCTTGAGGAACTGCACATAAAGGTGGACATAGATGAGTGAGGATGTAAGGCAAAAGGGCATAGTTGTTGAAGCGAACGGTAAAAGGGCCACTGTGCGCTTCAAAAAAACGGATGCCTGCGGCCATTGTAACGCATGCTTCCGCTTTGGCTCTAACGAAGCGGATATAGAAATGGACAATACCCTCGGCGCGAAGAAGGGCGACGAGGTGTATATAGACATGCATGCAAACACCGTGCTCAAGGCCAGCGCCATAGTATACGGCATTCCCATAATAGGGCTTATACTGGGCGTGGTGATAGGCTCCCGCTTTGGCGAGATATATGCGGCGATAGGCGGCGTTGCGCTGAGCGGGCTGAGCTTCCTTATACTTAAAAAGCTGGAGCCGAAATTCGCCAAAATGAACGAATTTAAGCCCAGAATGACCGCCTTTGTAAACGAAGAAGGCAAAGAATAAAAAAAAAAGAATAAACACAAAAGGAGGAAGAACAATGGTAAAGCATCTTACCGCCGCCGATTTTGAAGCGGCAATAAATGCGTCAAGGCCGGTGCTTGTGGACTTCTGGGCAAGCTGGTGCGGCCCGTGCCGCATGATAGGTCCCGTTATGGAGGAGCTTGGCGAGGATTATGACGGGCGCGCGGACATATGCAAGGTAAACGTTGACGACGAAATAGACCTTGCCAAGCGTTTCCGCATAATGAGCATTCCCTGCGTTATTATTTTTAAGGACGGGCAGGAAATGAACCGCCTTGTCGGCGCGCGCGATAAGGAAGAATACGCGGACGCCATAGACGAAATAATGGGCTGAACAAAATAAAAGCAACTTAAAAGGAGCGGCAAATCAGCCGCTCCTTTTCCATGTGCGTTACTTTATCGGGAAGTTGAAAAACGTATCGGGGTAGGGCTCGGGGTTGACGTTGTAGTGCCACCATTCGCCCTCGTAAAGCGTCATGCCCGCGCCGAGCATTGCGTCGCGCAGTATGGCGCGGTTCTTCTCCTGCTGCGGGGTGAGACCGGCCGCGCCGTGGTTGGAGCGGGAATCCATATAATCGAATATGGAACCCATGTCCAGCTCCTGATGCGTGTGCATGTCAACTATTGTCAGATCAACGGCCTTCGCGCGGGTGTGGCCGGAGCGGCGGGCAATGTAGCCCTGGTCGAATATTTCGGCCTTGTCAATGTTTGGGTAATGCACGCTCTTGCGGCGGATGTCCTTAAGATCTTCGCCCCAGCGGCAGAAATCGTCCACTGCGCTCTGCGGGCGGTATGCGTCAAAGAACTTCATTATGTAGCCCTGCTTGCGCAGCGTATCCGCCGCCTTTATGCAGCAGTCCGCAAGCTCGCGGCTCATTACCACCAGCGGCTGCTCATAGCCCGCGGCGGGGCGGCCCATAAAGTTATCCGTGCCAGCGTATTTCGCGTCTATTATGCAGTCCTCTATAAGCTCATCGATGTATACAAAGCCTTCCGTCAGTCCGGCCTTGGGTATTCCGGCTGTGCTTGTGTTCATGTATTTCGCCTCTTTTTCAGAATGATTTTATTATGTCCGCGTTCAGCGCCTTTGCTATTGCGCAGGCAAGCTTTACCGTGGCGTCATAATCGGTATAGGTGGTTATGCAGCTTGGGCCGTGAATATAGCGCACGGGAACGCCCATAACTATGCTGGGCGCGCCCGCAAGCTGCGCCTGTATAACGGCCGCGTTGTTGCCGCCGCCCTCGCGCACGGACGCCTGCGCCATAAGGCCGTTTTTCTCCGCCGTATCAAGCGCAAAACGCTGGAAGCGGGGGTTGCATATAACGGATTTGTCCATGTAGCGGAGCATGGGGCCTTTTTTCATAATGGTCTGCATGGCGTAAGCTTCGCCGAATGTATCGTCTGCGGGGCAGCCTTCGTAAACTATTGCAATATTCGGCCTTACCTTGTTCACGGCAACCTTGCAGCCGCGCTCGCCTACTTCCTCCTGCGCGGACAATACGCCTATAACGTCCACGTCCAGCTCCATGCCGCTCAAAAGACGCATTGTCTCTATCAGCGCGGCGCAGCCTATGCGGCAGTCGAACCCCTTGCCGAACATAATGTCCCGCGCTTCGTCGTATTCAAACGGGGTTGCAGGCACGGCGGGTTCGCCTATGCGTATGCCGAATGCTTCCTTGGCTTCCTCCGCGCTGCGGGCGCCAATGTCTATAACAAGATTTGATACGCTCTGCACCTTGTTCTGCGCGCGTTCCTCATCGCTTAAAAAATGCGGTGGCTTTGCCGCTATTGCACCGCGTATCCATTCGCCGTCTTTATTGCGCACAAGCACGCGCGTGCCGGGCAGGGTATTCTTGCTCCAGCCGCCAAGCTCAAGGAAGCGCAGCGTGCCGTTAGGCTTGATGGAATGGACTATGAAGCCCACCTCGTCGCTGTGCGCGTCAAGCATCAGCACGGGTTTATCGCCCGTGTTCGCGCGCCTGTATATATAAAGATTGCGAAGGCTGTCCTCTTCAAAATCGCAAATGTCCGATAGACTTTCGCGCGCGGCGGCAACCGCTTCGTCCTCAAATCCGCTGGGGCCTTTGGCCTCCGTAAGCGCCTTTATTACAGCAAGCTCCCTTTCGTTTACCATTATTTATGCTCCTCCTTGGGCAATTCCGCTTTTTCAAATTCGTCTATAAACCTTGCTGTGTAGTCCGCCATGGTTTGCACCATCCTGTCGCCCCATTCCTTGGTGGCTTTGTTGGGCGCATCTATGCCGTACCAGCCGTTTGCGTTGTAATTCATGGCTCTCCTTGGGATTACCACCGTTGCGCCCATAAAGCTTACCTTGTCCCAGCCGGTGGAGGGCATGGTTTCATATACGTCGCTTTGCATTATGAGCGGCTCGTCAATATGGTCGTAATCTATAAGCGAAGGATCAACAGCCATTACGCCCGCCGTTTCCTCCGCGCCGCCGTGCCCGCCGGCCCAGTCCGGATTAAGCTCGCCCGCCATCAGCCACCAGTTAAGGCAGGCAACATACGCCCCGCGAGGGTGCATACGCTTGCCCAGCATCTCTATGCTTTTTGAATTGCCGCCGTGGCCGTTCAGTATTATAAAGCGGCGGAAGCCGTATTCGTAAAGGCTGTCCGTTATTCTTGTAAGTATGTCGTAAAGCCCGTCCACGCCTATTGATATCGTTCCGGGGAAGCCCATCAGCGAATCCGTCGCGCCGTACGGCAGCGTGGGCGCTATCATAATATGGCTCTGCTTTTCGGTCAGCTCCGCAATTTTGTCCGGTATCATCGTGTCCGTACCCAGCGGCATATGGCGGCCGTGGTTTTCCGTGCTGCCAAGCACAAGCATTATGGAATCGTGCTCTTTGAGATAATCGTTTACCCTTTGGCAGGTGCAGTTTGCAAGTCGCATTCGTGTTCCTCCTGTTCGCGGCAATATTGTCCATTCGCTGCATACAAGCATACGCAGGCTTTTCAATATTGATTGTAAACCGCCAAAGGGGCAATGTAAAGCCAATTTTAATTTTGTGCGGAATGCATTGTGTTAATATTGCGTTAATATTGGCGCTGTAAAATGGCAACAATTATTATGGAATAATTTCGGAGGTCACAAAATGGCTATCAAGATAACGTCGGACAGCACATGCGATCTGACAAAGGAGCTGCTTGAAAGGCACGATATAGAGCTGTTCCCGCTGTATATAACGCTGGGCGGCAAAACGCTCAGGGACGGGGTGGAAATAACGCCGGACGATATTTTTGCCCACGTTGCCGCGGGCGGGGCGCTTGCGTCCACCGCCGCCGTAACGCCGAACGATTATGAGACCCGCTTCGCCCAACTCAGCCGCGAATACGACGCCGTAATACACATAAACATTTCAAGCGACTTTTCCGCCTGCCACCAGAACGCGCGCATAGCGGCGGAGAATTATAAAAACGTTTACGTTGTGGATTCGCGCAACCTTTCAAGCGGCCACGGCCACGTTGTTGTGGAAGCGGCGCTCAGGGCGGAGGCTGGCATGAAGGCGGAGGACATAGTAAAGGAGCTTGAAACGGACGTTGTGCCAAACGTTGACGCAAGCTTTATTATAGACAGGCTTGATTACATGGCAAAGGGCGGCCGCTGCTCAACGGTCACCATGCTCGGCGCGAACGTATTGCAGCTAAAGCCCTGCATAGAAGTCGTGGACGGCAAAATGCGCGTAGGCACCAAATACCGCGGCTCTTTTGAAAAGTGCATACAGAAATACGTTAAGGACAGGCTTGAAGGGCGCGAGGATATCCGTAATCACCGCATATTCATAACCCATCCGCATTGCCCCGAGGGGGATGTTGAAACCGCGCGGGAGGCCATTGAAAAATATCAAAGCTTCGATGAAATAATCGAAACCCATGCCGGCTGCACCGTGTCCTCCCATTGCGGGCCAAGGACGCTGGGCGTGCTGTTCATAAGAAAATAATAAAGCGTATCGATAAGGGGCGGCCAAGCGGCCGCTCCTTTGCATATATGGCGGCGCGGCATCATAAAATCAAGCATACCATGCGGCTTGAACGGGGAGGGTGCATATGAAGCGGCGCGCAAAGAACGGCTGGGCAATAAATCTTTTTTTAGCGTTTATAATAATATCGCTCTATCTTGTTACGAGCAGGCAGGACGCCGCGCAGGTAATGGCCAGCCTGTATGCGGGGCCTGCGTACCGCGGACGGTCGGACGATAAAATCGCGCTTGAATTTGCCGTGTCGTGGAACGCCGCGGCAATGGAGGATATACTTGCAACGCTTAAGGATAAGAATACCCGCGCAACGTTCGTTGTAAGCGGCAAATGGGCGCGGGAGAACGCGGATATGCTAAAGCGCATCGCGGACGAAGGGCACGAAATAGGCACCATGGGCGACGACCCTTCCTTTGACGGAAACTTGAGCGAAACGAAGGCGGATATACAAAAAAGCCTTGAAAGCATAAAGGCGGCAAGCGGCGTTGACACGGTGCTTTACTATTCCGGTTCGCGCAGCGTTGCCGTAAGCGCGCGCGCTTCCCGTGCGCTGGGGCTTACGCATGTGCTGTCCACCGTCGATCTGCGTTGCGGATACGGCAGCAAAGATGATATAATCAAGCGGGGATTGAATGAGCCGATAATAGGAAGTATAATATTATTGCAGCCCACGCGCGCGTGCGCCGATGCGCTGGGCGGCCTGATAGACGGATTAAATGCGAAAGGTATAATTGCCGCCCGCGTGGGGGACGTGCTGGGCGGCATGGTATAGGACTTGATAGAAAAAACAGTATTGAAGAACGGCATAAGGGCCGTGTATGAAAAAATGCCTGATTGCCGCAGCGCGTCGGTTGCCGTGTGGGTAAAGTCCGGCTCGGTTTACGAAGCGGAGAAGGAACACGGCATGTCCCATTTTATTGAGCATATTCTGTTCAAGGGGACCGAGAGCCGCAGCGCATCCAAAATAGCCGCGGAGATGGACGACATAGGCGGCAACCTTAACGCCTTCACGTCAAAGGAATGCACGTGCTTTTATGCAAAGGTGCTGGACGAGCATATTGAAAAGGCCGTGGATATAATAAGCGACCTTATTTTGCGTTCAAAGCTGGATGCGGGCGATATAGAGCGCGAAAAGGGCGTTGTTACGGAAGAAATCCTTATGAACGACGATTCGCCCGAGGACGTTGCAAACGAGGGCATATGCTCGCTTTTATATGAAGGCTGCCCCGTTGCGCCGAACATACTCGGCACGGCGGACAGCGTGAACGCTTTCACGCGGCAGTCGCTCATAGACTATATGGACAAGCGCTACCGCGGCGGCGATACGGTAATATCCGTTGCGGGCAGCTTTGATAAAGCCAAGCTTGACGCAATGCTTTGGGATAAATTCGGCGCCATGCGCGCGGGCGTGGGGGAGGAACGCATACCCTCCGCCATTGGCGCGGGCGGGCGCGTGGCCTTCGCGGACAGGGACGCCGAGCAGGCGCATATTTGCATAGGCATGCCCGGCTTCGGCGCAAATGACGACAGGCGCTTTGCAATGCTTGTGCTGAGCAATGTGCTTGGCGGGTGCATGAGCTCGCGCCTGTTCCAGCGCATAAGGGAGGAGCGCGGCCTTGCGTATTCTACCTATACTTACCCAACGTCCTATGCCGAAACCGGCTACCTTACCGCATACGCCGGAACCGGCCTTGCAAACGCGGCTAAGGTGACGGAGCTTATGCTGAGCGAGCTTGCCTCCGCGCGCAAGGACGGCATAACAAAGACGGAGTTCGACCGGGCGAAGGAGCAGATGCGCGTAAGCTACATACTTTCCAGCGAAAGCACATCCGCGCGCAGCAGCGCCATAGGCAAGGCGGAGCTGCTTCTGGGCCGGGCGGAGGAGGAAGCAAGGCTTATAAAAAAGCTTGAGGCGGTGAGCATGGCGGACGTTGAAGATATACTGAACGAAACGCTTGACCCGAACAACATGTGCGCATTCGTTGCGGGAAAGACCGCCGGCATGGATACGCGCGCGATAGAGCGGCTCATAAAGGGCTGAAATAGATAAGGGGGAAGCCGATGAGCCGAAGGCGCGTAAAGATAAAGCCAAAGTTTTATTTGATACTTACATTCATAATAGGTGTAGCCGTAACGGTGCTTGCAATAACGCTGCAGGACAGCGCAGGCGGCACGCTGAAGCAGGGCAGCATGGAAGCCGTAATAACCAAAAAAGCCGTGCTTATACGCGACGAAATGAGCATAAGCGTGGATAAATACGACCGCATGGAGTTCAGGGTGGGCGAAGGCGAAACGGTGTATGAGGGCATGCCGATAGCTACCGTTTACAAATGGGGCTATACGGACGACATGGCGCAGTCCTTGTTGAGCACGGAGACGGAAATATACAACGCGCAAAAGAAGCAGCTGAGCGGCGTGGACAACGCGGAGTTATCCAGCATAGAGCTGCAAATCGAGCAGAAGCGCGCCGCCATACGCGCAGCCGTAAGCGCAAACGGCGAAGGGGACACGCTCGCGCTGCAAAACGAGCTCAAAGCCCTTATGCTGCAGCGCCGAACATTCCTTAAAAACACCGTGCAGCCCACGGAGGAGCTGACGCGGCTGTATAATTCGCGCGAGGATAAGCTGAACCAGCTTGCGTCCTATAAAACGGACATTACCGCCGCCAAGGACGGGCGCGTAAGCTTTTATTTTGACGGCTTTGAGCAGGTGCTCAATAAGGATAAGCTCGATACCGTGAACGCAGCCCTTGTGAACACTACCGTTGCAGGCACGGTGGATACGCTTGGCGGTTCGTCAAACAACCTGCTGTACAGGCTTGTGAACACGCGCCTTTGGTACGCCGCATTTGTAACGAATAAAAGCGACGCTGCAAGCCTTTGCGAAGGGCAAACGTATACCGTTACGTTTGACGGATACGAGGAGCAGAGCTTTACCGCTAATGCAATGGAGCTCATTCATTCGGAAGCGGGCGTGCTGAATATGCTTGAGCTGAGCGAGGATATGGGCCCGCTGCTCAACAGCCGCGTTATAACCATTACCGCGCGCGGCAGCGTGAGCGGGCTTACGGTGCCGCTTGACGCGATAGGCTACAAGGACGGCGCGAGCATAATAACAATAGAAAACGGCGAGGACGATTACGACGTGCAGATAGATATTATTGCAAGCGATGAGGACAATGCAATTATCCGCGCGCGGGACGGAGAGGGCGCGCTCAGCGAGGGAATGAGGTATAAAAAGCCATGAGCATACGCGAAAATTACCTTGAGATATGCCAAAGTATAGCCGACGCCGCAAAGCAGGCCGGAAGAAGGGCGGAGGACATAACCCTTGTTGCGGTGAGCAAGTTCGTGGACGAAGAACGCATACGCCTGGCGCATGAGGCGGGCGCGAACGTTTTCGGCGAAAGCCGCGCGCAGGAGCTGGGCGAAAAAATGCCCATGTTTGAAGAATTCGGCGCGGACGTGCATTTTATTGGACAATTGCAGACCAATAAGGTAAAATACATTATAGGCCGCGTGAAAACCATACAATCCGTGGACCGCATTGAGCTGGCGAACGAAATATCCCGCCTGGCTCAAAAGAAAAACATAGTTCAGGATGTGCTCATTGAGGTCAACATAGGCTCCGAACCGCAAAAGGGCGGCACAGAGCCGGACAAGCTGAACGAATTTCTATCGAGTATTTCCCGCCTGCCCGGCATTAGGGTGGATGGGTTGATGTGCATTCCCCCCGCGGTGGACAGGGAGAATGCGCGCCGCTACTTCGCAATGATGAGGGAGCTGTTTGAAAAGGCGAAGGGGTATGACATGCCCAACGTTTTTATGAACACGCTTTCCATGGGAATGAGCGGGGATTACAGGGCCGCCGTGGCCGAAGGCGCAACAATGGTGCGCATAGGCCACGCGCTTTTCGGGGAGCGGATGCGGCCCGGCCCGAAGGCGTAAACATATATCAGCCCGAACGGCATAAATTTTCCCGAAAACCAAGGAACTATTTCTCCAAGCGCCAAAAAGAATATTTTAATTGGAGGAATAACAAAATGGCAGGAGTATTGGGCAAGTTTCTTGAATACATCGGTATTGAGGAAAACGGCGCCGACGATGAGGTTTACGAGGACGTGAATTACGAGGATGAATCCCGCGACAACAACGTGGTGAATTTCGGCAACCGCGCGAAGAAAAACGTGCATAGCGAATCAAACGTAGTTTCCCTCCCCAACGCCGCTCAGCTGAAGATGATAGTCTATCATCCCGTAAGCTACGAGGATACCCAGAATATCATCGACAATCTCAAGAGCCGCAAACCTGTTATTGTCAACATGGAAGAGCTGGATCTTGACTGCGCGCAGCGTATTTTGGACTTCATGGCCGGCGCAATATACGCGCTCAACGGCACCATTTACAAGATCTCCCGCGGCATATTCGTCGTAGCCCCCACCAACTATGACGTTATAGGCAACGGAGAAAACGACGAGGACGGCATCATCTGATCCGCCCCACGGGCCGCCGCACATGCTGCGGCGGCCGTAACTTCAGCAGAGGAACAGCGGCTTATGAACAGAGACGTAATCATAAACAAAACCTTCACGCGCGCCTTCTTGGGCTACGACGCGGGGGAGGTGGACAGCTTTCTTGACGAGGTGATACGCGAATTTGACCGAATAAAGCAGGAACTGGACGTGGCAAGGCTGCGCAACAAGATGCTGCTTGAGGAGCTTGAGCGCTTCCGCGAAAGCGCCGCGGAGCAAAAGCGCGAACAGGCGGAAAGCACGGCAAACGCCCAAGCCGAGCCCGGGCAGGAGCAGACAGCCGCGCCCAAAACGGCAACGGCCGAGCCTGAGAGCGAACCCGCGGCAGCGGAAGCAGAAACGGCTGAACCCGAAGCCGAACCCGCCGAGGCGGCGGAGACTGAGGGCGAAGCAAAGGCCGAACCGGAATCCAATGAAGCGGCGGAGGCTGAGAGCGAAGATACTGCCGATGCTGAGATGGATGGCAAGGCGGATGCGGAAGAATCAGCATCTGAACAGGCGGCGGAGCATACAGAAGGCTGAATGCATAACAAACGCATATAATTTGGACCCTTTTTGCAGATAATAGGCAATATGCCTTTTGCGGGAGGGTCTTTTTATAATGCGGAAATACGATTTATACGGCGGCTTGAGGGACGCCGAGCTATCAATAGAAAAGCTGAATGCGCTTGCGCGGGAAACGGCCTCGCGCGCCGTGCGGGAAGGAAGAAGCGCGTTTTACAGGGCGAACGCACGCGCCGCCAAGGACGACAGGCGTGCCATTGAGGACGCCAACGCCGCGCTGGAGGCTGCTAACGGTAGCGGTACGGAGCTGCCCGTGGGCGCGGACGAATTTGCGGATTCGTTTTACATAATAGAAAAAGCCGCAGGCGAAGCGGAGAACTACGCGCGGGAGCTTGGCGCGCTGCCGCTTGAAGCGGAGGGCGACAGGATAGGCTGCCCGCGGCTGTATTCAATGGCGGTCGAGATGGTAAGCAAGGGGGACGGGCGCATAACGGGCGAAACGATGGAAGGCTACCTTGCCGCGTATCAGGCCGCGAGGCCGCTTAAAATGCGGGAGGTGCGCGCGCTTATAGGCATGCTTAATTTGGCGCTTGTGCGGCAGATACGGCTGGATGCGGACAGCATATGCATACGCGCCGAGCAGTATGCGGCGGCGGAGGCTGCTGCGGAAAAACTATGCGCAATGCCGAAGGGAAGCCGGCGCAGGGACGCGATAACGGCAAAGCTGGAGCTTGAGCAGAACCCTGCGGCGGCGGAGCGGCTGATGACAATACTTCGGGAGCGGGACGAATACGCGCTGTGCGAACGGATAGAGGAGCGGCTCTCTCTCAGCGGCAGCGCGGCGGACAGGCTCCTTTCGCGGGACAGAAGCGTTGCTTTAGCCTGTGCGCGGCGCATAGGGAACGCCATAGCGTCGCTGAAATATTTGCAGGGGATAGACCGCGGCGCGTTCTTTGGAAGATACAGCGAACCGGAAAGCATATTGAGGCAGGATACAACATACCGCGCAATGGATGAAGCGTCCCGCGGGTACTATGCGCAGCAGCTTGAGCGCATCGCGGCGCGGTGCGGCGCGGGGGAAACGGTTGCCGCGCGCATGGCGGCAAGGCTTGCGGGCGAAGGCGTGGGCAAGGCGGCGCACATAGGCTATTATCTTATTGAGCAGGAGGGCATAAGCCGCCTTTGCTCCGCGTTAAGGCCGGACAGGCGCTTTGACTATGCGGATGAGAATACGCGCCTTGCGCTCGCCCTTTGCGGCGAGGGGGTGATAACGCTTGCACTTATCGCACTCTGCGGTATGGCGGGGTGGATAGCGGCGATGGTCGGCATAATACCGGCGTGGTGTATTGCACGGGAAATAATGGTTCGCTTCGCGCTAAAGCTATGCCCTCCGCGGCGCATACCAAGGCTTTCGCTTGAAGAAGGCATAAGCGATCATGCCGCAACGATAGTGAGCGTGCCGGTGCTTATAACGGGCGAAGGGGACGTGACTGCGGCGCTTAGGCGGCTTGAAACGCATTACCTTGCCAACCCGTATAAAAACTGCTGCTTTGCCGTGCTTGGCGATTTTAAGGACAGCGATGCGGAGCATATGGACGGCGAGGACGGCATTATAGCCCTTGCCAAAAAGCAAACGGCGGAGCTGAACGCGCAATACGCCAAGGATGGCGAAACCATATTCTATTTTCTGCACAGAAGGCGCACATACTCCGCCGCAAGCGGAAAATATATGGGGCATGAGCGCAAGCGCGGCGCGATAATGGAACTGTGTTCATTGATAATAAACGGGGACGACGAGCCGTTCGCGCTGATAACGGCTCCGCTTCCGGCAAACATAAAATACTGCCTTACGCTTGACGCGGACACCGTGCTGCCAAAGGGCGAGCTTAAAAGGCTTGTGGGCGCGATGGAGCATCCGCTCAACGCCCCCGAGCAGGACGGCGCGGGCATAGTGCGCACGGGCTACGGCGTGATAGTGCCGCGCATGCGGCAGACGCTGAGCGGCGCGGCAAGGAGCAGATTCGCCGCATTAATATCCCGCTCGGCAGGGGTGGACATATATTCTTCGCTTGCTGGCGAATATTATCAGGATGTGTACGGAACCGGCCTTTTCGGCGGGAAGGGGATATTCAATATAAGCTGCTTTTATTCCGCGCTGTTCGGTAAGCTGCCCGATAACGCAATACTGAGCCATGATTTGATAGAAGGCTGCTACCTGCGCGCGGGCTTTGCGCACGATATTACGCTGTTTGATGAGGAACCGGCGGCATTTTTGCCGTGGTGGAAGCGGCAGCACCGCTGGATACGCGGGGATTGGCAGCTTTTGCCCTTTGCCATGCGCAAAACGCGGGATGCTTCCGGCGCGGCTTACTGTAACCCGATAGGCGCGCTGGGCAGGGCGAAGCTTTTTGGGAACATGCTAAACAGCCTTGTGCCGATAGCGGCGCTTGTATGCTTTATGCTTATGCCGTATACCAACGGCGGGCTGTATGCGGCGCTGGCGCTTATTGCGCTGTGCCGCGGGGCGGTATGGGAGCTTATGGGCCTTATAAGGCGCTTTGTTACCGCGCGGATTGATGAGCTGGACGTGCGCGGGGCTATTGAGGAGGCAAAGCCCGCGCTGCTAAACGGGCTTATGCAGCTATCCACGCTGCCCTATGCAGCCGTGCGGACGGCGGACGCGATAGTGCGCACGCTGTGGCGCGTGTATGCTTCGCATAAAAACATGCTGCAATGGCAAACCGCGGCGCAGGGCGGCGGCAACATGGGCGAGCTTGGCAAATATTATGCCGCCATGTGGCCGTGCGCGGCTTTTGCGGCGCTGTTTCTTGCGGGGGCGTTCATTGGGGCGCGGCTTGCGTGCATGCTGCTGCTTGCGCTGTTTGCGTGCGCCGGGGTGCTTATAATGTATCTTGACGCGCCGCTTACGCATAAGGAGCTGAGCGCGGGAAACCGGCAGTATATATTAGCCGCCGCGCGGGACACATGGGGCTTTTTTGAAACGTTCTGCGCGGAGGAAAACGGCTTCCTGCCGCCGGATAATTTTCAATACAGGCCGCTCGGCAGGGCCGTGAACAACACTTCCCCCACGAATATAGGCATGGCTATAACGTCCGCAATAGCGGCGCAGGAGCTTGGCTTTATTGACGAAAGCAGGCTTTGCGAAATGCTTTCGGGCATGTGCCGCGCCATTGAGGGGCTTGAAAAATGGCACGGGCATCTTTATAACTGGTACTCCATCGAAACAATGCGGCCGCTGCACCCCAAATATGTTTCGGCGGTGGACAGCGGCAATCTTGCCGCGGCGCTGATGTGCGCGGAGGTGAAGCTTAGTTCGCTCGGGCATAAGGAGACCGCGGCGCGGTTTGGCGCGCTGTATACGGATATTGATTTCGGCTTGCTTGCGGACGGGGAAAGGAAGCTGCTCTCCATCGGCTTTGACGCGGAAGCGGGCAGGCTTTCAAAAAGCCGTTACGATCTTTTTGCATCCGAAGCGCGGCTGACTTATTTCGTTGCCGCCGCGCTGAACAAAATAGACGCGCGGTATTATTATTCGCTTTCGCGCCTGCTCACCTCCGTGCGCACGCGAAGGGTGCACCTATCCTGGAGCGGCACAATGTTTGAATACCTTATGCCGGTAATATTCACGGGCAGCGTATATATGAGCGCGGGCGGGGAAAGCGCGGAGAACGCCGTTTATGTGCAGCAGCTTTGCGCGCGGCGGGGCATTCCGTGGGGCGTGAGCGAATCGGGCTACTATGCATTCGACGCGAACATGCTTTATCAATACCGCGCCTTCGGCGAAAGGCGGCTTGCCCTTTGCCCGTACAGGGAGGAGGAAAGCGTAGCGGCGCCGTATGCAAGCATGCTTGCGCTGATGACCGACCCGAACGAGGCCGCGGCAAATTTAAGGCGGCTGGAGGCCATAGGCGCGCGGGGCAAGTACGGGTTTTACGAGGCGGTGGATTTTACCGCGCGCAGGCTTCCGGATAACTGCGATATGAAAACCGTTGAAAGCTACATGGCGCATCATCAGGGAATGGCGCTTTGCGCGGCGGCGAACGCGCTGAAGGATAACTGCATAAGCAAGTTGTTCCTTTCCAATGCATACGCACGCGCGGCCAACACATTGCTTGAAGAAAGGCGCAGCAGCCACGCCGTGGCCATCCGCCGGTATCTTCCGCGAAGGGAGCGGGAAATCAAGCCCTGCGCCGCAAGGCCGCCAAGGGTATCGCACGGGCAATACAGGGTTAGCGAAGCAAAGCTCCTTTCAAACGGAAGCTACACCGTATTTGTGTGCGATAACGGCACGGGGTACAGCGCACGCCGCGGCAGGGACATAACAAAATATACGCCCGACGGCATACGCTGCACGGACGGGACGTTCATAGCCGTAAACGCGGGGAATGCGGCCTTCACCCTGACAGACGCGCCGGCAAACGGGGAGGGGACATGCCGCTGCACGCTGGATGATTTCCGCGTGGTGCATGAAAAGGAGCTGCACGGCGTTAAGGTAAGGGCGGAGACATACGTTGACCCCGCGCGGGATGCGGAGATAAGGCTGATAAGCCTTACCAATACTACGGACGGCGAGCTGCGCGCGGACGTGGGCACATTTACGGAAATGGCGCTTGCGGACAGGGAAGAATACGCCGCGCATCCGGCGTTCGTAAGGCTTAGCATAGATGCGGCGCTGCACGCGGACGGTGTGCTGTTTACAAGGCGCAGTGTGAAGGGAGCCGCGCTTTGGGCATACGCCGCGCTTATTGATGCGGACACGCTGAAAAGCGACGCTGTGTATACCACGGACGCATTGATAATGCCGGGCCGCGGCGGGAGCATAATTGACGCAATGGGGCAGCTAAGCATAACGCAGGGGGACGTGAGCGCGCCGATAGAGCCTATGCTTTGCGCCCGCGCGGTGCGCACCATACCGCCGCAGGGAACGGCAAAGCTTGCGTTCGTAATGGGTGCTGAGGATACTGAACACGCCGCAAAGGAGGCCATGCAGGCCGCGATAGACGGCACGCGGGACATTGAGTACCGCGCATGGGCCGCGGAGAAGCGCGAACGGAGCCTGAGCCGCGTAAGCGCGGGCAAGGCGGAGCTGTTTGAGCGAATTGCCGCGCGGGCAATAATGCATATTCCGCACAAGAACGCCGATATGGCGGGGATAAAGGCGGGAGCGGACATACTGTACAAATTCGGCATAAACCCGAACATACCCGTAATATCCATGCGCGTGCGCAGCATAAGCGAGCTGAGGAAGCTTAAAACGCTGCTTGAATTCATGCGCTATGCCTCTTTGCGCGGGGTAAGGGCGCAGCTTGCCGTGATAGGCGGCTACCCTATGGAATATCAAAACGATTTGCGCAGCAGGATAGAAAGCCTTATGCACGCCATGCATATGGAAGGCGTAAGGCTTATACACGGCTTTGAGCTTGGCGAAGGGGATGCGGAGCGGATAGAGGCGCTCTCACTCATAGTTATAGAGCCGCGAACAAGCCTGAACAGGCAGTTTGCGCCGGAGACAGCGCGCATATATGAAACGGCAGCCAAGGAATACGCGGCGGAGGATAGCACGGCGGGCGATATTGAATACGGCTTTGATGCGGACGGAAGCTTCCGCTTCACCCTTGCTCCGGGGCAGGTAACGCCGCTGCCGTGGGCAAACATAATGGCGAACGAACGCTTCGGCACAATGGTCACGGAGCGCGGCGGGGGATATACCTGGTGCGGCAACAGCCGCCAAAGCATGCTTACGCCGTGGTATAACGACCCCGTGCGCGACCCCATGGGCAGCTTTATGCTGATAATGAATAAGCATAGCGGCAGGGTATGCCAAATTGAAGCGGGGCCGCTTGCGCACACGGCGCGGACGGTGCGCTGCGGGTTCGGATACAGCCTGTATAAGGGCGAAGAAGGCGGCATACGCATGGCGGAACGCGTTTTTACCGACGATACCGCCGCCGTGCGCTATGCGCTGATAACGCTTGAAAACGCGGGCGATACGGCGGCAGAGATGCGGCTGTTCTTCGGCGCGGAGCTTACATTGGGAGAGCGCGAGCACCGCCACGCCATACATACGCGAAGAACGGAGCGGGGCATGCTTGCGCGTTCGCTTATGAACGGGGAGCAGGCGTATATAGCCTGCATAGGCGCGGACTGCGAATACGGGGACGAGCGCGAGGCATTGCTCTGCGGCGCATGGATGACGGAGGAAACGCTGCGCATTATAGGCACGGCGCAGGGCTTTGCCGCGCTGAGAGCGGATATAAGCATACCCAAGGGCGAAGCGCGGAAGCTTTGCATATGCTTAGGCGGCGGGAATGAAGAAGCCATGGCGGCAATATGCGGCCAAAGCATAGGCGATATTGAGCATAAGCTTAATTGTATAAAGGCCGCGTGGCGGGATAAGCTTGGCGTGATAAAAATAAAAACGCCGGACGCGCGGCTTGATACGCTTATGAACGGGCGGCTTTGCTATCAAACGCTTGCCTCCAGAGTGCTGGGGAAAACAGGATACTATCAATGCGGCGGGGCGACGGGCTTCCGGGATCAGCTTCAGGATATGCTTGCGCTTATGTATTCGGAGCCTGAGCGCGCGCGGCGGCACATAACGGAATGCGCGGCGCATCAGTTTAGGGAAGGGGACGTTATGCACTGGTGGCACGAGGGGGACACGGGCGTGCGCACGCATATAAGCGACGACAGGCTGTTTTTGCCCTATGTTGCGGCGGAATACGCGCGCATAACGGGGGATAAGGCCATATGGCATGAACAGGCGGCATACGTTTCGGGGCCGGAGCTTGGCGAAGCGGAGCGGGACATATACCGCCGCATGGAGCGGACGGAGGAAAAGGAGAGCGTGTTTACGCACTGCGTAAGGGCGATAGATTCATCCCTTGCCGTCGGTGCGCACGGGCTGCCGCTTATGGGCGGCGGGGACTGGAACGACGGCATGGATAACGTTGGCAGGGGCGGCGGGGAGAGCGTGTGGCTCGGCATGTTCCTTTATGATGTGCTTATGCGCTTTGCGCCGCTTTGCGCGGATATGGGCGAGGGTGAGCGCGCGGCAATATATAAGGAACACGCAGAAGGGCTGAAAAAGGCCGTGCAGGCGAACGCATGGGACGGCGCATGGTATAAGCGGGCGTATTTTGCCGGCGGGCAAACGCTTGGCGGGGCGGAGAACGAATGCTGCCGCATAGACCTTATATGCCAGGCATGGGCGGGCATAACGGGCATGGCTAACGCGGAAACGGCGTTCGTAAGCGCGATGAACGCGCTTGTGGATACGCGGCACGCAATGGCGGCGCTGCTGGCACCCGCGTTTGCCAAGGCCGATGAGCGCATAGGCTACATTACGGCATATGTGCCGGGCGTTAGGGAAAACGGCGGGCAATATACCCACGCCGCGGCATGGATGATAAAGGCCGCGTGTGCGCTTGGCCGCGCAAATGACGCGCACGCGCTGATAAGGCTATTGAACCCGATAGAACGCACGGCCTCGCGGGAAGGAATGCTAAGCTATATGGGCGAGCCGTATGCCGTTGCGGGGGACGTATACACAACCGCGCGGCAGAAGGGCAGGGCGGGCTGGACATGGTACACGGGCGCGGCTGCATGGCTTTATAAATGCGTGCTGGAGGACGTGCTTGGCTTTAAGAAAAGCGGGGACACGCTGAAAATAGAACCCTGCACGGAATTTGAGGAATACGAAATAGAATACCGCTACGGCGGCGCAAAATACCGCGTCACGGTCAAAAAAGGCGCGCCGCGCGGCTATACGGACGGCATAAGGCTTGCCGATGACGGAAAGGAACACACGATCGTGCTTTACAGGGAGTGAGCATTTGTGATATGGTTTTGCCATGAAGAACGAATTTGTGCAAAACGGAAACGAAACGGCTCCGCTGCCCATGTCGCGGCGCGAAATGAAGGCGCGCGGAATAGAGCAGCTTGATTTTGTGTACATAATAGGCGATGCGTATATCGACCATCCATCATTCGGCCCGGCTATAATAAGCCGCGTGCTTGAAAGCCACGGCTATACCGTGGGCATAATATCCCAGCCCGATTGGCACGACGCGGAGGCCTTCCGCGCGCTGGGGCGGCCTAAGCTGGGGTTTTTGATAAGCTCCGGCAACATGGATTCCATGGTCAACCACTATACCTCCGCCAAAAAGCGCCGCAGCGAGGACGCGTATACCGAAGGCGGCGTTGCGGGAAGGCGGCCTGACAGGGCGGTTATAGTATATTCAAACCGCTGCCGGGAGGCTTATAAGAACGTGCCTGTGATAATAGGCGGAATAGAGGCGAGCCTTAGGCGCTTTGCGCACTACGATTACTGGGACGATAAGGTGCGGCGCAGCGTGCTTTGCGACAGCGGGGCCGACCTTTTGCTATACGGCATGGGGGAGCGCAGCGTTGTTGAGGTTGCGGACGCATTGAGCGGCGGGCTTGACATAAAGGACATAACATACATCGCCGGAAGCTGCTACATGACAAGCTCGCTTGAGCGGGTTTATGACTACGAATTGATAGAAAGCTATGAGGACGTGGCGGCGGACAGGAAAAAGTACGCCTCCGCATTCATGAAGCAATACCGTGAGCAGGACGCGATACGCGGCAAGCGCCTTGTGCAGCCGCACGGCAACGCATATATTGTTGTTAATCCGCCGAGCATGCCGCTGAGCGAAGAAGAGCTGGACGCGGTGTACGACCTTCCCTATACCCGCGCGCCGCATCCGAGCTACCGCGGGGAGATACCCGCGCTAAAGGAGGTCAAATTCTCGCTTGCGTCGTGCCGCGGGTGCTTCGGCGGGTGCTCCTTCTGCGCGCTCACGTTCCATCAGGGGCGCGTTGTGCAGGCGCGCAGCCATGCTTCGCTTATAAGGGAGGCGGAGCTTATGACGCACGACAGAGAGTTCAAGGGCTATATACACGACGTTGGCGGCCCGACGGCGGACTTCCGCTTCCCCGCCTGCAAAAAGCAGCTTAAATACGGCGTGTGCGCGGACAGGCAATGCTTAGGCTACGAACCATGCAGCCAGATGCGCGCTGACCACAGCGACTATGTGGAGCTGCTTGAAAAGCTTAGGCATGTTAAGGGAGTAAAGAAGGTGTTCGTCCGCTCCGGCATAAGGTACGACTACGTTATGTATGACAAGAGCGACGCGTTCCTCAATTCCCTTATAAAGTATCATATAAGCGGGCGGCTGAAGGTTGCGCCGGAGCATGTGTCCGACAGGGTATTGAAGCTTATGGGCAAGCCGCGGCATCAGCTTTACGACGCCTTCACGGCGCGCTACGCGGCGCTGAACAAAAAGGCGGGGCAGGAGCAGTTCATTGTGCCTTATTTTATGAGCAGCCACCCCGGCAGCGACCTTAACGCGGCGATAGAGCTTGCGCTGTACCTTAAAAAGAGCGGGCAGCGGCCGGAGCAGGTGCAGGATTTTTACCCTACCCCCGGCACGCTTTCCACCTGCATGTACTATACGGGCATTGACCCGCGCAGCGGGGAGCGCGTGTATGTTGCGCGGGACGCGGAGGAAAAGGCCATGCAGCGCGCGCTTATGCAATACTTTATGCCCAACTATGCCCCGCTTGCCAGAAAGGCGCTGAAGAGGGCCCACAGGGAGGACCTGATAGGCTTTTCAAAGGATGCGCTCCTGCCGCCGAGAGACATACACAGGCCCGCCGAAAAGGCAGGCAAAAATGCAGGAACGGAAAAGCAAAAATTCATAAAGGAAAACAGGCCGAAACAGACCAATCACAAAAAGTCCCAAAAGCGGCCATAAAACGCAATATCAAACCGGATATGCCGGCATAACCGAACGAATATGCATGAACGAAAATAAAAGCTGCAAATCAAAACTTTGCACTTTTATTTTGGTTTGGCGTATGCTAAAATCCATATAAATAGTGTGACTTTTTTGACAATTCTGACGTAAAAAATCAAAAGGAGGACTATCGTTCATGGCAGTCGGCAACGGCAACCGAAAGGAACAGTTCGAGCAGCTGGACGGCGTAATTGCGCAATGGAAGGGCGTGGAGGGCGGACTGCTGCCAATCATGCAGCATGCGCAGGAAATACTGGGCTGCGTAGATGAAGAGGTGCAGCATTACATAAGCGCCGCAACAGGCATACCCGTAAGCACCATTTACGGCGTGGCAACATTTTATTCCCAATTTACGCTTAAACCCCGCGGAAAGTACACAATGGGCATTTGCCTTGGCACGGCGTGCTACGTGCGCGGCAGCCAGCAGGTGCTGGACGAGCTTGAAAAGCGGCTTGGCATAGGCGTTGGGGAGACCACGGCGGACGGAATGTTTACCCTTAACGCAACGCGCTGCATAGGCTGCTGCGGCCTTGCGCCGGCAATGATGGTGAACGACGAGGTTTACGGCCGCCTTGTGCCGGGCGATGTGCCGGGCATAATAGAAAAATACCGCGCCCGCGGATAGGGCGGAAGGAATATGAGGGAAATTGCGCTGCATATGGCGGACATTGCGGAAAACTCCCTTGCCGCGGGAGCTGCGCGGATAAAGCTTAGCGTTACCATAGACCGCGCGGCGGACAGGCTGACAACAGCCGTTGAGGATAACGGCCGCGGCATGGATGCGGACACGCTTTATCGCTGCACGGACCCGTTCATGACAACGCGCACGGCAAGGCGCGTGGGCTTGGGGATTGCGCTGTTTAAGCTGAGCGCGGAGCAAAGCGGCGGCAGCTTCACAATACGGAGCGAGCAGGGCCGCGGCACAAGGGCGGAGGCGGCTTATATCATATCCGGCATAGACCGCGCGCCGCTTGGGAGCATTGCGGAAACAATGGCGGCGCTGATTGCGGCGAATCCCGAAACGGACTTTACTTTGGAATACGCGGCGGACGGCAAAGCCTTTGCCTTCGCAACGGACACAACACCATATAATGACAGGACGCCCGCTTTTGCGGCGGCAGCTAAAAAGGAAATACAACAACGCATTGATGAGATAAACGGAGGTGCCGAACCAATATGAGATCCATACAGGAATTGGAAGCGATTCGCGAAAGTACGCTTGAAAACATGACCCTCAGGAAGGAACACAACGGCACGCGCATAGTCGTTGGCATGGCAACATGCGGCATAGCGGCGGGCGCGCGCGGAGTGCTTACGGCGTTTATGGAGGAGCTGGCGGAAAGGAAGCTGATACACGTTGCGCTGACGCAGATGGGCTGCATAGGCATGTGCCATCTGGAGCCGATAGTGGAGGTGCATCAGCCCGGGCATGAAACGGTTACATACGTAAAGGTAACGCCGGACATGGCGCGCCGCATAGTGCGCGAGCATATAGAGGGCGGAACGCCCATTGAAGAATACACGCTTAGCCATTACAGAGCCAAATAAAAGGGCCGCATAGGAGGAAACATAATGGAATACTATCGTTCCCAGGTACTTATCTGCACCGGCACGGGCTGCTCATCTTCCAATTCTCCCGCCATAATAAAGCGATTTGAGGAATGCATAAGGAACGCCGGACTTGAAAACGAAATAAAGGTTGTGCGGACGGGCTGCTTCGGCCTTTGCGAAAACGGTCCCATCTGCATAGTGTATCCGGAGGGCGCGTTTTACAGCCACATTAAGGTAGACGACGTTGAGCGCATAGTGAGCGAGCATCTTGTTAAGGGCAGGGTGGTCGCGGACCTGCTTTATAAAAAGAGCGTTACGGAGGACGGCAAGATACGCTCCCTTGAGGAGATCGATTTTTACAAAAAGCAAAAGCGCGTGGCGCTGAGAAACTGCGGTGTTATCGACCCGGAGAACATAAACGAATACATCGCCTTCGATGGCTACAAGGCGCTTGCCAAGGCGCTTACGGAGATGAGCCGCGACGACGTTATAGACGTTATACTCAAAAGCGGCCTTCGCGGGCGCGGCGGCGCGGGCTTCCCCACGGGGCTTAAATGGAAATTCGCCAAGGCGCCGGAGAGCGACGTTAAATACGTTTGCTGCAACGCGGACGAGGGCGACCCGGGCGCATTCATGGACAGGAGCGTGCTGGAAGGCGACCCGCACTCCGTGCTGGAGGCGATGGCCATAGCGGGCTACGCAATAGGCTCTCAGCAGGGCTATATATACGTCCGCGCGGAATACCCCATAGCCGTAAAGCGGCTGCGCATAGCTATTGACCAGGCGCGGGAAGCGGGACTTCTCGGCAGGGACATATTCGGCACGGGCTTTAACTTCGATATAGACCTAAGGCTCGGCTCGGGCGCGTTCGTATGCGGCGAGGAAACCGCGCTTATGACATCGATAGAGGGCTGCCGCGGCGAACCCAGACCGCGCCCGCCGTTCCCCGCGATAAAGGGCCTTTTCGGCAAGCCTACAATACTCAATAACGTTGAAACGCTTGCAAACGTTTGCCAGATTATATTGAACGGGCCGGAATGGTTCGCATCAATGGGCACGGAAAAGAGCAAGGGCACAAAGGTTTTCGCCCTTGGCGGAAAGATAAACAACACGGGCCTTGTGGAAATTCCCATGGGCACCACCCTGCGCGAGATTATATACGACATCGGCGGCGGCATACCCAACGGCAAGAAGTTCAAGGCCGCGCAGACCGGCGGCCCCAGCGGCGGCTGCATACCGGCGGAGCATCTTGACATACCCATTGATTACGATAACCTTATCGCCATAGGCTCCATGATGGGCTCGGGCGGCATGATAGTAATGGATGAGGACAACTGCATGGTGAACATTGCCAAGTTCTTCCTGGAGTTCACGGTTGACGAATCCTGCGGCAAATGCCCGCCCTGCCGCATAGGCACGCGCAGAATGCTTGAAATACTGGACAGGATAACCCACGGCAAGGGCGAGGACGGGGACATAGAAAAGCTTGAAAAGCTGGCCAAGAACATAAAGGCCTCCGCCCTTTGCGGCCTTGGGCAGACCGCGCCCAACCCCGTATTGTCCACGCTTCGATACTTCCGCGACGAATACGAGGCGCACATTTACGAAAAGCGCTGCCCCGCGGGCGTTTGCAAGGCGCTGCTCAGCTACGCCATAGACCCCGAAAAGTGCCGCGGATGCAGCCTGTGCGCGCGCAACTGCCCCGCCGGAGCCATAAGCGGGCAGGTACGCAGCCCCTTCGTTATAGACAACAAGAAGTGCATAAAATGCGGCGCGTGCGAAGCAAGCTGCAAATTCGGCGCGATAGAAAAACGGTAAAGCATGCAGTGAAATTGCGAAGATATGGGGGGACGCGATGGCGTTCCCCTGGTTTTTGTATATCGTCAACCCCTCAGTCAATCCGCCTTACGGCGATTGCCAGCTCCCCGTTCGGGGAGCCTTTTTATACAGCACAATTAAGCTGCTCCACCCCCTCCCATACATCTGCGTCACTTGCGTCACTATCGTCGAAACAGGCTAAATGTCTGGCTTTTTTCTCCGACGCAGCTTCGACGATGAATTTCTGCGTCGAAGAACACATTTAAACCGGAACGATATTTATGCCGCGAACCCCACTTGTTGCCCTCATCCCCGTCTGCACCCTGAAGCCAAGCTCCGTAGGGTGCTTATGCATAAGGGATTCTATCTGCCGCGCAAGCTCGCGCCCCGTGGCGGGCGGCATGCCGCCGTTCTCGCGGATAAGGTTGATGCAGTCGGCATAGGATACGAAGGTGCCCTTGCAGTCCGCCGAGGTGAACAGTTCGCACAATGTGAGCGAAAGCGGAGAATCGATGGCATCATAGGCGTTTAGCGCAGCTCGCGGCTCGCTCACGCGCCATAAGCCCTTGTCAAAGCGCAGCGGTATGTCCTCAAAGTACACGTCTCGGCTTACCCCGCTCAGCGTGGCCTCGTCGCTCCCGCGCGCCCTTTCAAGCAGCAGCGTTGTGTCCGCCGCGCCCATAAGGCCGGTTGAGCCGGACACCTTCTCGTACGGGTCGTCCGTCTGCCTGAGCTTGTTCGTGTGGTGCACCAGCACTATCGCCATGCCGTATTTCTCCGCAACGGCCTTCATGCTGCGGATGAAGCTATAGTCTGCGGCGTAGGCGTTGCTGGCCGCGCCCGCCATGCCGCGTATCACCTGAAGCGTATCGATGACTATAACCTCCGGATTGGCTTCGCGCTTGCCTTCGGCTATGTTTTTGTCAAATGAGCGCGTAAGCCTTTTGGTGAAGCCCATGTCCACGGTGGGCGAATCGAATATGAAGGTCAGGTTAAAGGCATCGTAGCTGACCGCGCCGTCCGTTATGCGCATAAGGCGGCTTTTCATGCGGCTGGGGCTGTCCTCCAGCGCCATGTACCATACGCGGCAGCGCTGTGTCTTTCTGCCCAAGAAGGGCGCGCCGGTGGCGATGGAAAGGCACATGTCAAGCGTCAGCCAGCTTTTGCCTATCTTGCTTGCGCCAACAAGCAGCGTAACTCCCGGCACTATGAGCTGCTGCACTATCGGCTTAGGCTCGGGGAAGCCGAGCGTTGCCAGCCGGAACGCGTTCACGCAGCTTTCGCTGCCCTTCACAATGTCCTTGCCGAGAAGAGCCAGGCTTTCCTCTTCCTCATCTATGGCGATAGCCCCGGGGCGGTAGTCCTCGTCCGCCTTTGGCTTGTCCCCCGCTTCCAGAGCGGCGCGGCGGCGTTCGTCCGCAATGAACTGCTCTTCCTCCCGCGCCAAGGCTTCGGCACGGAGCTTTTCCCGCGTGGCGCGCATCATCTCCAGCGCTGCGGCAGCGGCCTCGTTGCCCGTAAGGGCGTTGTCAACGGTTTGTTCAATCATGGATATTTCCTCCCAAAAATAAAAATAGATGGCTGAAAACGGGCATAAAAAAAGCCCTCCCTTCGGGTTTGAAGGGAAGGCGCATGGCCGATTTTTCCATCGTAAACAGTATAACCCGCCCAAAAGCGCAAGGCAAGTGCAAAATTTAGGCAAAATAATCTTAAATTTGGGCAGAAAGAGTGCAAGCCATTTTTAGATTGATTGAAGCAAATGAGCGACGCGGAATTTCATCGTCGAAGCTGCGTCGGAGAAAAAAGCCAGACATTTAGCCTGTTTCGACGATAGTGACGCAAGTGACGATAGTGTGTAGGGGGGGAGAGGGAGTTAAGTTCCCCCTATTGCCTATACGCGCGATAGGTGATAAAATATATTGGATTCACATCCTGACAAATAGGAGGATAACTGCAAAATGAAAAGATTTGCCGCGATAACGCTTGCGCTTATATTGGCGCTGGTATGCGTGCCGGTAATGGCGGAAAAGGCGGACAGGGAAATAGAGGGCAATTTGGCCGTATTTACCACCGCGGAGGATTTTGCCGCGGGTACGCTTGAAAACGTTGTTACCGATGAAAGCATAGGCAACGGCGCGATAGTGCTCAAGGAAGGCGAAAGCGAAGGCACATACACAAGCGAAGTGCTGGGCACGGCCCCGTTTGAATACATGGTGGCTTCCTGGGGAGCGGACACCCCCACCGGCACATGGATAGACGTTTCCGCCCGCGCGTATGTGGACATGAAAAAGGGCTGGACGGAATGGCTCAGCTGGGGCAAATGGAGCGACAGCGTGAAGCGCGGCTCCGTGTCCGGGGAGTGCGATTTGGCCTATATGGATACGGATACGTTCACCATTTCCGGCAAGGATGGCGAAACCGCGAGCAAGATTCAGCTTAAGGTGACCCTCCATGCCAATGCCGACGGCGTGTCCCCCACCGTAAGGCAGCTTGGCGTTACCTATAAGAACACGCTTGAGGGGCAGTACATAACCCCCGTTTACCATGGTGAGACTGTTGAGCTGCCCGAAAAGGTGCTGCTCGATACGCCCGCGTATTCGCAAATGGTGCGCGAGCAGAGCATTGCCAACTCCATGTGCAGCGCAACAACCATATGCACCCTGCTCAACGACCGCGGAGAGGATACCCTGCCCGAGGAAATAGCCCTTATCGATTACGATAGCGTCTATGACGGCTTCGGCAACTGGTCCTTCAGCGTTGCTGCCGCGGGCAGCTACGGCTACGATGTTTATATTCAGTATGCCGATTTGGACATTGTCCGTCAGGAGCTTGCGCACGGCTACAGCGTTGGCATAAACGTTAAGTATTCCTCCGGCACAAACGGTCAGTATCCTTACCTTGAAAACGGCGCTGCGGGCAGCACCGGCGGCCACCTTATAACCATAACCGGTTACGAAACCATAGACGGCGTGGACTACTTCTATTCCAGCGACTCCGCCGCCGGAAGCGACGCGGGCTGCCTGAGGCGTTACCGCGCGGACCAGCTTGACGCGGCATGGAGCGCCAAGGTGGCATATATTATCCACGACAAGGAAGAGAACATATCCGCCTGCAACCCAAACCGCGTTGAGTGCGAACTGGTGAGCGCAGGGGAGAACGAATATACCCTTATGGCAAACGGCGAGGCCGTGCAGATAGGCAAAAACTTCACCTCCGCCAAATGGAAAAGCGACGGCTGCGGCATAATAGCCTATTACCTTGAGGGCGAGGACGTGAGCGAAGCGCCCATGCCCGAAAACGTAAAAACCGGCGACGCAAACCATACCTTCCGCTATACCGTTAAGGGCAACGAAAACGGCAATCTTGCCATTAAGCCCACGGCTATACTGGGCGGGCTGAAGAAGCCCGCAACCATGCACATATTCGTAATGGCGAACAACGGCACAACCTATACCGCAAGCCTTGAGCTTGTGCCGGAGGTTACGGAAACTCCCACGCCCGCGCCTACCGAGGCACCTGCCGAGAGCGAAGCCCCCGCAGCCACAGCCGAACCCGCTCCCGCCGAGCCCGCGGCGACCGAGCCCGAGGGCGGACTGTCCACCGGAGCGATAGTGGGCATAATAGCCGCTGTGATAGTCGTTGCGGCAATAGTCATAATTGTCAGCAAAAAGAAGAAATAAGCCGTACAAAGCTTAAACAATAACTCTATCGGGGCGACCGCGCGGCCGCCCCGTGCTTATTAAACGGGGGAAATATGAGCGATATACTTAGCGGACTGAATACCGAGCAGCGCGAGGCCGTGACCACCACGGAAGGCTTCGTGCGCGTTATGGCGGGCGCGGGCAGCGGCAAGACCCGCGCCCTTGCGCACAGGTTTGCATACCTTGTGAACGAGGTGGGCATTCTGCCTTCAAACATACTTTGCGTAACCTTCACCAACAAATCCGCAAACGAGATGCGGCGGCGCATACGCGCCCTTACCGGCGATAACGACACCGGCTTTATAAGCACGTTCCACGGCTTCTGCGTATCCGTATTGCAGGAGGACAGCTATTTTGTCCAGTACCCCAAAAGCTTCCTTGTGCTGGACAATTCGGACATTGATTCAATGCTTGCCGTAATATATGAGGAGCGCGGCTTAACCCTTAGGGATATGACGTTTTCCAAGGCGCGGGACATGATAGAGATTGAAAAATGCGTCAACCGCCCGCAGTATTATTTGGACGTTATAGCCATGGACTTGGATACGCTCAAAAAGAAATACGACGAAGCGGTAACAGCCAAGGACATAATATTCTACGGCTATCTTTATCAGCAAAAGAAATGCTTTGGCCTTGATTATAACGACCTTATCAAGTTCACGCTGTATATATTCTCCCAATCGGACGAAATACGCCTTAAATGGCAGCAGCGGCTTGAATACATAATGATAGACGAGTTTCAGGATATAGACCCGCTGCAATACGAGCTTATGCAGGCGCTGTGCGCATACCATAAGAACCTTTTCATAGTTGGCGACCCGGACCAGACAATATATACCTGGCGCGGGGCGGACGTTAAATATCTGCTGGACTTTGAACGGAACTTCCCCAATGTTAAAACCATAATGATGATGAAGAACTATCGTTCAACGCCCGAAATACTCAGCGCCGCAAATTCGCTGATAGACAAAAACACCATCCGCATGAAAAAGGAGCTTATTCCCATGCTGCCGCAGGGGGAGCGCCCCGTGTATACCCACAACAAAACAACCGATACCGAAGCCGAAACAATAGCCGCGCGCATAAAGGAGCTGAACGAAGCGGGCGTGCCGTACGGGGACATAGCCGTGCTGTACCGCGCGCATTACGCCGCAAGGACGATAGAGGAAGGGCTGATGAGGGCCGAAATACCGTACACGATATACAGCGGCGTGCAGTTTTTCGACAGGGTGGAGATAAAGGACGCGCTAAGCTACATGCGCATGGTTGTGTATAAGGACGATCTTTCCTTCCTGCGCATAGTGAATACGCCCAGGCGAAACATAGGGCAGAAGCGCATGCGCTTTTTGACCGAGTATGCGGAAAAGAACGCCTGCTCGCTTTATGAAGCGCTGGACAGGAACGCGGACGAGCCGCTTTTTGCCGGCACGCAGGCAAAGCGGTTTATAAAGCTTATTGAGCATTTTGCCGCCATATACAAGAACATGCCCGCAGCGGAAGCATTAAGCGCAATACTTAACGAAAGCGGGTACGAGGCCGCGCTCAGGACAGAGGGCGCGCAGGACAGGCTGGATAATTTGGCGGAGCTGAAGCAGGCCGTGTATGAATACGAAACGGGCTGCGGCGAGGAAAGCGCAATGGAGGATTTCATTGCCCATGTTGCGCTGCTTACCAATCTTGACGCGGCCTCAAGCCCGGACGCGGTAAAGCTTATGACCGTGCATACGGCAAAGGGGCTTGAATTCCCGTATGTTTTCATATGCGCGCTGGATGAAGGCGTGTTCCCCTCCAAGCGGACGGACAGCTTTGAAGGCATGGAGGAGGAGCGGCGGCTTATGTTCGTTGCCGTGACAAGGGCCGAAAAGGGGCTGTTTCTTTCCGACGCGGAGGGCAGGAGCATAGACGGCTCCTTCCGCTACCCTTCGCGCTTTGTGTTCGATATAGACCGGCAGTATTTGGACTACACGAGCGAGCTTAACGAAAGCCTGAAGGCGGAGGCGGAGCGCTACATATCCTCCGTACAGAACCGCCTTACCGCCCAAACGCAGGAGCTTCGCTTCGTGGTTGGCCAGCGCGTGATGCACGACATTATGGGCGGCGGCATGGTGGTGGATATTGACCGCGGCCGCATGGCATACGTTATCCGCTTTGATTCGCTGCCCACTCCGCGCAGGATAAACTTCCGCGCAAACAGCCTTAAAGAAGGTTAAAGCAGGGCATAAAATAAGCGTGCGGAAGCATTTTGCCGCACGCTGTTTTGTTATATATGCCTTATATCCTTGCGTTGCGCACGAACGGCAGCGCCGCGCCTATTGCGGTTGCAAAGGTTGCGTTTTCGGGGATGAAGAACTTAACGTCCGATATTTCCTCAACCACGCGCATCACCTGCGAAGCTATGCTCATGTTCGCAAGGCTGCCCGTCAACACAACGTCCTTAACCGTGTCGTTCCTCAGCGCGAACACGCTCAGCATGCCTATCGTTTGGAACACCATGTTCAAAAGCCCCAGTGCAATGTCCTCTTTTTCCGTGCCGCTGGTTATTTTGCCGAAGTTGGATGCCGTAATGTGCGAAGGCAGGGCGCCAACCTCATTGGTGCATATATCGGATATCATCAAATCAACCTTGCTCAAATCGCCTTTTTTGGCAAGGCGTTCCATTGCGGAATGGTCATTTTCGTGGAACACATGGAAGGATAACCCCGCAAGCGTTCCGCCGCCAACGCCGCTGCCGCCTATATGCACGCAGCCAAGTCTCCCCGCCCGCACGAACGCCGTGCCCGTGCCAAGGCTTACAACAAGCGCCTCCTCCTTGCCGCTGAGTGCAAGGCCGCCCTTGCCTATGGCAACGAATTCATCTATGCGCTCGGTATGTATACCGTATATATCGCCGTTCACAAGCGCCGCGCCAACGCCGGTTATAACGCAGCAGGCCACGTCGTTTAGTGATATTGCGCGCGTGCTTAAAAAGTTGCCTATCGCGCCGTATAGGGAAGTCAGCCTGTCCGATGCTTCAACCCTAAGCGTGCCTATATGCTGGCCGGATTCCTGAAAACCGGCAATCTTGGTGGTGGAGCCGCCTATGTCTATGCCCAGCACTACGCCCATCGTGTTTCTCCTGTCAGTCCTTCAGTATGAATTTCTTCACCGGCTTGCATATTGCGGGGCAAAGCACGCCCGCAACTATGGCCTCCGGTATGCCGTTGGTCAGTACCGTGCTGCCGATTATCAGCAATATGCCTTGGCCTGCTATGCTTGCGTATTGGTCGCCGAAGAATGCCCATATGCCAAGCATCACGCCGAACGTGTTCACAAGGCTGCCCACAACGCTCGCTATGACCATTGCCATAACATTGTTTTTCATGCTCTTGCTAAGCGCATTATAGAGCACGCCCGATACCGTACCCACCAGTATGCGCGGCAGGAAGCATATAACTATGCTGAAAAAGTTGCCCTGATATTCGCCAAGGGTATAGAACGGCGAAAATACAAACGCGGCTATGGGCGTGGGGGGAGTGAACGTCCATACTATAAAGCTGAACAGGCCCGTTATCGCGCCCATCAGCGTGCCGGCCTTGGTGCCGAGCAGTATGGAGGTTATTATAACGGGTATCATCGCAAGCGTTGCCACTATAGGCCCTATCGCGGGCAGGGAGCCGAGCGGAGTAAAGCAGAACACGGCTTCTATCGCCGCCAAAAGTGCAAATTGAATAAAGAATCGGACAGAATCCTTTTTGCTGTTGTGCATAGGAAAATCCCCTTTCTGTTAACCGGGGCAGTATACCCCATAATGATGCCATGATTATACTTTGAAATACGAATATAATCAAGCGGTTCAGGTGATGCGTTTTCATTTTCCATAAATATCAGGTTGCATATTACATAATAAAGCGAAATCCTGTCTTTACATGAGGGGTGAATGGAAATATAATAGTAAATACGGCTGATGAAAAAAACTGTTTACAGGGGTAGAGGGAATATGGAAAACAACGCAGACGTAAAGCCGCAGAATAACTCCCGCAAAACGCTTACAATAGTGCTGATATCGCTGCTTGCGGCGGCGCTGGTGCTCGGCGGCGTGCTTATCGCGCTCAAAATAAAGGCGGATAGGGAAGAAGAACAGCGGCAGAGCATAATCAACTCCGGCACGTTCCACACGGGCATAACCGTGGGCGGCGTGGACGTAAGCGGCATGGGCATGGCTGCGGCAAAGGATGCGCTTAAAGCGGCGGAAGAAAAGCTGACGGAGGACGTGGGCTTCACCGTGACCGACGGCGAACATACATACACGATAGACAAAAGCTTTTTCAACATAACTTATAATACGGAAGAAAAGCTTAACGAGGCCATGGCGCTCGGCCGCGAAGGCACGCTTGAAGAATTGCGGGCGGAGCTTGGCGACATAGCCGCAAACGGCAGGAGCTTCGATATTGAATACACTATCGCCGCGCCCGATTTTACCGAATTTGCGGCGGGCATAGCGGCGGAGGTAAACACCGCGCCCGTGGACGCAACGTTTGGCGTTAAGCAGCTTGAAATGAACAAGGCTACCGATGCGCTTGACGCCGTGAACATAGGCAAGGCGGACGACGATACCGTAACCGATTTGAGGGATTTGCGGTTCGATTTTGTTGAGGGCATACCCGGGCACGGCGTGAACGAGCAGAAGCTTATTGACGAGCTTACCGCGCGCACCGAGGCAAGGGAGTTCGGCACGGTTGAATTTGAAAGCGAACCCATAGAGCCGGAGGTTACCATAGCCACCATAAAGGAAACGCTTGTAATGCGCTCCAGCGCCTACACAAGCTATGCCAAGGGGCATTACGGCCGCGCGGAGCGCGTGCATAACATGACCAAGGCCTGCGGAATGATATACGGCACGGTGCTGCAGCCGGGCGATGTGCTTTCCTGCAACACGCTGCTTGGGGACAGATACGAAAAATACGGCTGGCAGCTTGCCCCCGCGGTAATAGAGGGCGGCGCGAATACCGAGGATCAGCCGGGCGGCGGCGTATGCCAGGTAAGCACAACCATGTATGAGGCTGTGCTTATGGGAGACTATAATATAGTCTATCGCCAGGCGCATTCAAGCAGGCTCAGCTATGTTCCCGGCGGACTGGATGCAACCATAAACACCGGCACGATAGACTTTAAGTGGAGCAACAATACGGAAGCGCCCGTATATGTGTTCACCTGGATAGATAAGGAGCAGAAGCGCATATGGTGCGAAATATACGGCCTGCCCTTTGCGGAGGATGCGGGGTTTGACGAAATAGAGCTGATAAGCGAGCGCCTGCCGGACATAGAGCCGACGGCGGACGAATACATAACCTATTCCGGCCTTACCGCGCCGTATTGGATGCTTAAAAACGCGGCAAAGACGGGCTATGTATACGATACGTTCAAATCATATAAGCTCAACGGCACGGAGGTAAGGCGCGAAAAGATTACCAACACGGTTTATCGTATGCATCCGAAGCGCTATTATGTGTGGCCGGGCTATGTTGCGGGTACGCCGCTTCAGGCGGAGTATAAGCTCCCCCTGCCGCAGAAGAACAACTGAACATAAAACGCGAATAAGCAAACGCATATCCCCTGCCAAACAAGGCGGGGGACTTTTTTGACTCAAAATAAGGATGAATTAACAAAAAATATGGGTTTTTACCATAAAAGTGGTGACAAGTGCCACGAAGTGGTGGTATAATCAAGCTACCTAAATGGGATAAAGGGCGCTTTATACCCATTTGAATGGGATTCGGAGGCAACAGGAAAGGTGCTTATTGGCTGTTTCGAACATAATATGGACAGCAAGGGCAGGATAATCATCCCTGCCAAATGGCGCTTGGATCTTGGGGCGCGGATAATCGTGACCTGCGGCTTTGCCCGTAAGGGGGATTATCAGTGCCTTATGGGCATGTCCGAAGAAAGATGGAATGCGTTCGTGAACGCGGTACAGAATGTGTCATTGGCGGACATAGTGGTGCAGAAGGCGCTAAGGAAGCTTTTCGCCCTCGCATGCGAATGCGAGCCGGACAAGCAGGGGCGCATACTCATAGCCCCAAGCCTAAGGGAAAGGGCGCAGCTTGACGGCGACATTATGCTGGCCGGGGCCAACAACCGCATAGAGATTTGGAACCGCGCCAAGTGGAACGAGGAGATGGACGATGAGTCCGGCTTCGATGACGAAACGCTGCTTGCGCTTACAAGGATACAGAGCGGCCTATGAGCGAATTTAAGCACATACCCATAATGCTAAAAGAGGTGCTTGAGCTGCTTAAACCCGAACGCGGCGGAATATATGCCGACGGCACGCTCGGCGGCGGCGGGCACAGCGAGGCCATACTTACTGCCCTGCCCGATGGCGGCAAGCTATACGGCATAGACCGCGATATGGACGCAATAAACGCGGCAAGCAAACGGCTTGAGCCCTTCGGCGATAAGTTCACGGCGGTGCACGGCAACTTTTTTGACATGAAGGAGCTTATGCATCAGCGCGGGGTGGACAAGCTGGACGGCATACTGATGGACCTTGGCGTGTCGTCATATCAGCTGGACGCGGCGGAGCGAGGCTTTTCATACAGGGAAGATGCCCCGCTTGACATGCGGATGGACAAGAGCGCGGCGTTCAGCGCGTACGACGTGGTGAACGGCTATGGCAGCGAACAGCTTTTCAGAATAATAAAGGACTACGGAGAGGAACGCTACGCTTCGCGCATTGCGAACGCAATAGTCAAAAACCGCGCGGAAAAGCCCATAGCCACAACGCTTGAGCTGGCGGACATAATTGCCCGCAGCATGCCGGCGGCGGCGCGCAGGGAAGCGCAGCACCCGGCAAAACGCACATTCCAGGCGATACGCATAGAGGTCAACAACGAACTCGGCGGCCTTGAAAAGGCAATAGAGGATGCGCACGACCTGCTGGCCCCGGGCGGGGTAATGGCCGTGATAACCTTCCATTCATTGGAGGATAGGATAATAAAGCAGGCGTTCAGGCGATTTGAAAAGCCCTGCACCTGCGACCCGCGCGCCCCCATATGCACCTGCGGAAAGGTGCCAACGGCAAAGGTGCTTACGCGAAAGCCGATAGTGGCGGGGGAAGCGGAGCTTGAATACAATCCGCGCGCAAGGAGCGCAAAGCTTAGGGCTATAGAAAAGCTTTAAGCGCATAAAAAGACAGGACGGTGAATAAAATGGCAGCGACGGCGAAAAAGGGACAGAATGTATACGCACCTTCAAGGGTGTATTCGTATTCCCGCGCAGCCACGGCGGAAAAGCTGCCCTATGAGGAAGCGGAAAGCATCCCCGCGCAGATACCCCGCGCCGAGCCGAAACGCCACGCCGCCCCGCAGACGCGCATAATGCGCGAGGCTACAACAGCACAAAAGCGCAAGCAAAGAACGCTGCCCAAGCTTATAAGCGTTACGGGCGTGCTGATGATAGCGGCGGTAATGATAGGGCTGGTGTTCAGGTATGCATCGATAGCAAGCGCATACAGAATGGTGAACAGCACGCAGAAAAAGATAGAAGAAAGCCAAAGAAGGATAACGGAGCTTGAGGTGCAGCTGGACGAGGCGGTTAGCCTGGACGAAGCAAGGCTGGCCGCGGCGCAGGCAGGGCTGAATTATCCTACGGCCGAGCAAGTAGTTGAAGTCAACGGCGCCGTCGGCGGTTACATGAACGGCGCGGCAAAGACACAGACCGAGCCTGAGCAGACCGCTCGGACGGAGGACGCGCAGGAGCCGGACGGGGCTACGGCGCCGAACGAGCCATAGCAGGGAGGCTTGTATTTGCAAAGGACGGAGTGCGGCGGCTGATAAAACATAAAGGAGGGCGCAGCCTTGGACGCACCGGGCATTTCCAACAAAAAGCGGCTGAAGATAATGCTGGGCATAATATGCGGATTGTTTTTCGTGCTCAGCATAAGGCTGGTAAAAATAATGGTGATAGACGGCGACGAGCTGGCAGGCCGCGCCGAATCGCAGCAAACAAGGAACACAATGCTAAGCGCCACGCGCGGGAAAATACTCGATTCAACGGGAGTGGTGCTTGCAAGGAACGCTACGGCGTATAAAATCGTTGTCTGGCCGAAAAGCATAAAGACGGACGAACGCGAAAGGGTAGCGAGGGAGCTTTCAAACCTGCTGGGCATGGACTATGCAAGGGTGCTTGAAAGGGTAAGCTCCAACAAACAGGAAATTATACTTGCCCGCCAGGTAGAGCGGGACGTTGTTGATAAAATAGAGGCTATGAAGCTTGGCAACGGCGTTGGCACGGCAATAGACACAAAGCGCTATTACAGCTCCGGTTCGCTTTTCAGCCAGCTTTTGGGCTTTACCACCGTTGATGGCGAAGGGCAGGCGGGACTTGAGCAGAAATACGACAAGTACCTTGCCGGTAAAGACGGCCGCATGGTGACGGAAACGGACGCAAGGAGCAACGCCCTTGCATACGGCGTGCAGGAATTGATTCCCGCGACCGACGGCGACGATATTGTGCTGACAACTGACGCGGTGATGCAAAGCGCGCTTGAAAAGGCCTGCAAGGAAGCGCTGGAGGTAAACAAGGCAACAAGCGTGCAGGGAATAATAATGGACTGCACCACGGGGGAAATAAAGGCGCTGACTACCCAGCCGGACTTTGACCCCAACTCCCCGCCAAGGAGCGACATGGCGCTGCTCAATTCGCTTATGCGCAACCGCGTGGTTACGGATTCGTATGAGCCGGGTTCCACGTTCAAGCTTATCACGCTTGCCGCGGCGCTGGACAGCAAAAGCGTAACTGCGGATACGGGCTTCAGCTGCGACGGCGGCTGCACCGTGAACGGGGAAAGGATAAAGTGCTGGAAGCACGGCGGGCATGGCTCGCAAACGCTGTATAAGGCGGTGCAGAATTCCTGCAACCCCAGCTTTGTACGCATGGCGCTCAGCATGGGAACGGAAACGTTCTATGATTACATATACTCCTTCGGCTTCGGCTCCTCAACGGGCAGCGGAATAACCGGGGAAAGCGCGGGCATAGTTACGCACCAGAAGTACATTACCGATAATACTTTGGCCCGCATAGGCTTTGGGCAGAGCATAGCGGTAACGCCGCTGCAGCTGGTTACGGCGGTAAGCGCGGCGGTAAACGGCGGCAACCTCATGCAGCCGTATGTGGTGGACAGCATAGTTGCGCCGGACGGCACGGTTGTGCTGAAGAACGAGCCCACGGTGGTGCGCCGCGTTATAAGCGGGGAAACCTCCGCGCTGGTGCGGGAGATAGCCGAAAGCGTAGTGAGCGAAGGCAGCGGCAAAAACGCCGCCATACCCGGATACAGGGTGGGCGGAAAGACCGGCACCGCGCAGAAGTACGGCTCCGACGGCAAGGTTGCGCAGGGTAAGCTTATAGCATCGTTCATAGGCTTTGCCCCGGCGGACGACCCGAAGTATGTTTGCCTAATATTGGTTGACGAGCCGCAGGTGGGCACAATATTCGGAAGCACCGTAGCGGCGCCGTTCGTGAAGCAGGTTATGGAGGAAGTGCTGAGATATTCGGGCTACCTGCCTGAGTCTGCCGAGGGCAGCGTGCTTGTGCCAGACGTTACGGGCATGAGCGTGAATGAAGCCAAGCATGAGCTTGGCAAGGCTGGCCTTGATGCCGTGTTTCAAGATGACGAGAACGAGCTTGTTACCGCGCAGGTACCCGCAGCGGGGGCAACGGCGCAGGCGGGCAGCGGAGTGCTGCTGTACACGGTGATGACGTCGGCAGACGAGCCGGACATTACCGCCGAAGAGGACGAAATGGTAACGGTTCCGTACGTTTTGGATAAAACGCGGCTTGAGGCGAGCGATGCGCTGAAGGCAAAGGGGCTGACAATAAAGATAGACCCGCCGGATCAATCCGGCAAAGCGATACGGCAATCCCCCGCGGCGGGGGAAACCGTGCCGAAGGGCACGGAGGTGCTTGTGGAATTTTCTGATACGGGGATAGGCTAAAGCCGTCCCGGGGAAAGGCGAAATATGCTGCTGAGTCAACTTGCCAAGGTCACCGAGCATACGCTGGTGGGCGAGGATAGGGAAATTGCAAACATAGAATACGATTCAAGAAAGGTACACGAGGGCGATCTTTTCTGCTGCGTAACGGGTACGTTTTCCGATGGGCATGAATACGCGCCCATGGCGAAGGAGCTCGGCGCGGCGGCGCTGGTGGTAGAGCACAAGCTGGACATAGACCTGCCGCAGCTTATCGTGCCGAACACGCGCATTGCAATGGCGGAAATGGCGGCGGCATATTACGGCTATCCTTCCCGGGAAATGAAGATGATAGGCGTTACCGGAACCAACGGCAAAACCAGCACGACATACATGATAAAGAGCATCGCCGAGGAGGCGGGGCTGAAGGTTGGCCTGATAGGCACAATACACAACCTGATAGGCGACAGAATACTGGAGACCGAGCGCACCACGCCCGCAAGCGTTGACCTTCAAAAAATACTGCGGGACATGAAGAACGCAGGCGTTGAGCTGGTGGTGATGGAGGTTTCGTCCCATGCGCTGGACCAGGCGAGGGTGCACGGCGTGGAGTTCGATATAGGCATATTCACGAACCTTACGCAGGACCATCTTGACTATCATAAAACGTTCGATAATTATCTTGCGGCGAAGAAAAAGCTGTTCTTGCAGTCCAAACGCGCCGTTGTGAACGCGGACGATCCGCACTTTGCAGGCATAACGGACGGGCTTGATATTCCGCTGACCACGTTCGGCATAAGGGAAAAGGCGGACTTTTTCGCAAACGATATAGAGATAACCACTGCCGGCGCGCAGTTCGCCATGCGCACGCCGGAGGGCAGCATAAATATAAAAATAAGCATACCGGGGCTTTTCAGCGTGTTCAACGCGCTGGGCGCGGCTGCGGCATGCATGCTGCTTGGCTTTGACGCGGACGATATACGCGAAGGCTTGGCGAAGCTTAAATCCGTATCCGGCAGGCTTGAGCCCCTGCCCACGAATGGGGATTACAGCGTGCTGCTCGATTATGCGCATACGCCGGACGCGCTTGAAAACGTGCTGCGCACGGTGCGCGGCTTTGCACGCGGCAGGGTGGTCACCCTTTTCGGCTGCGGCGGCAACCGCGACAAGGCAAAGCGCCCCATAATGGGCGAAATTGCCGGGCGGTATTCGGATTTCCTTATAGTTACGAGCGATAATCCGCGCAACGAGGAGCCGATGAGCATAATTGAAAGCGTGGTGGAGGGCGTGAACAAGTCCGGCTGCCCGCACGTTGTGATAGAGGACAGACGCGAGGCGATAAAATACGCGCTTGAAAACGCGAAGGAGAAGGACGTTATAGTCCTTGCCGGCAAGGGTCACGAAAATTATCAGGAAATAGGCGGCGGAAAGCGTCATTTTGACGAAAAGGAGATTGTTGCCGAGCTGCTGGAGGAGCTGGACAGAAGATAAGAAGGGGCCGAAGCGTCCTTTTATCGGAGGAATAGTATGAAATACGCGATATATGCTTTTATTGTTTCGGCTGTGGTGACGATAGCGCTGGGCCCGGTGATAATACCGATGCTCAGAAGGCTGAAGTTTGGCCAGAATGAGCGCAGCGACGGCCCGCAGAGCCACCTGAGCAAGGCCGGCACGCCTACGATGGGCGGCATGATGTTCATTGCGGGCATACTGGTCGGCACGCTTGCATTTTCGCTCAACGCTACTGAGCTTGCGCTTCCCGCGCTGCTTGCAACGGCGGCGTTCGCATTGGTCGGCTTTTTGGATGACTTCCTTAAAGTGAAGCAGAAGAACACAGTCGGCCTCAGACCGTACCAAAAGATAATAGCGCAGTTCGCAATAGCGTTCATATTGGCGCTGTATGCGTATCAGTCCCCGTTTATCGGATCGAAGATATACCTTGCCTTCTTCAAGGCGGAATGGGATCTTGGCATATTCTATATACCTGCCATGATGTTCATAATCATAGGCACGGTGAACTCGGTAAACCTTACCGACGGACTTGACGGGCTTTGCTCCGGCGTGTCGCTTGTGTATTCAACAAGCATGATGATGATATTCATCTATATGGCTGCCGCGGTGAAGGCTCCTGTAGCCGAAGGACAAGCCGTGCAGACGCAGTACAGCGCGGAACTTAGCTCCATGGCCATATTCGCAGCCTCCGTAGCGGGCGGCTGCCTTGGATTCCTGCGATACAACACTTACCCCGCCCGCGTGTTTATGGGCGATACCGGCTCCATGGCGCTTGGCGGCGCAATATCCGCAATGGCCATATTCAGCCGCAGCGTGCTGCTGCTTGCCATAATGGGCGGCTGCTTCGTGGCCAGCAGCGTTTCCTGCATATTGCAGGTTGGCTCCTATAAGCTGAGAAAAAAGCGCATATTCAAAATGGCCCCGCTGCACCATCATTTCGAGCTTCTGGGCTATACTGAAACGCGCATAGTTTCGGTATATATGATAATTACCGTACTGCTTTGTTTAGTGTGCCTGTTGGCATATCTATAAAATTTTTGTTTGGTCGTTCGGTGCGTGCGGGCGAAGCCGTGGTTCCTTGGCGCTTGGCACGGCGTGCGCTTGAAGGTTAAGATGCTTGAGACAGAGCGCGGCTCTTTTGTCTCAAGCCTCCTGACCGGCACTGAACGGCCCCTTTTTTACGAATAAATGCACGCGCATTCAATATAACTTCAACCATAAGGGGGAGGTAAAGGGCAAATGGAAAAGAACGGGAAAAAAGCGGTGGTCATAGGCATGGCCAAAAGCGGCATAGCCAGCGCAAAGCTTTTATACGAGCTGGGCTATGACGTTACCGTAAACGATATGAAAACGGACATAAAGGGTCTAAAGGAAGAACTGAGCGGCATAGAGTATAAAGACGCGCTGGGCGTTGACCATGCCGAGGCTGTAAAGGGCGCGGATCTTGTTGTATTAAGTCCGGTGGTGCCCATATTCAGCCCCTTTGTTGACGAGGCACGCGCGGCAGGCGCGGAGGTCATAGGCGAGATAGAGCTTGGATATCGCTACTGCAACCGCGGCACAAAGTTCATTTGCATAAGCGGCACAAACGGCAAAACCACCACCACCGCGCTTACGGGAGAATTATTCAAGGCTGCCGGAAAGCATACCTTTGTGCTGGGCAACATAGGCGTGCCCATAACGGCGCATGCGCGCGAAACTAAGGCGGGCGACTATGTTGTGGCAGAGACGGCGGCATTGCAGCTTGAAAGCATTGCGGACTTCCATGCGAATGCGTTCGGCATGCTGAACATTACGGAGGACCATCTGAACCGCTTCCAGTACAAGATGGAGAATTACATTGCCGCAAAGTGCCGCGGCTTTGAAAACCAGACAGAGAACGACTTTGCCGCGCTGAATTACGACGATCCCATCGTGCGGGACATGGCGAAGCTTACGCGGGCAAGGATACTTTATTTTTCGCAGGAGACCGAGCCGGAAAACGGCGCGTTTATAAGAAACGGAAGAATTATATTCCGCCTGGACGGCAAGGAGACGGACCTTATCGCAACAAGCGAGCTGAGGATACCGGGCAGGCATAACATAGAAAACGCGCTGTGCGCGATATGCCTTGCCATGAGCCAGGGGCTTGACGCGGAGAGCGTAAGGCGCGGACTCAGGGAGTTCCCGGGCGTTGAGCACAGGATAGAGTTCGTGCGGGAAAAGGACGGCGTGGCATGGATAAACGATTCAAAGGGCACCAACCCCGATTCCACCATAAAGGCCGTGCAGGCCATGACACGGCCTACGATACTGCTGCTTGGCGTGGGCAATTACGACAAGAAGAGCGACTTTGCGCCGCTGTTTGAAGCGTTTGACGGCAAGGTAAAGGCGGTTATAGCAAGCGGGCTTAACGTGCCGGCGATAAAGCTTGCCGCGGAAAAGACGGGGTATTCGCCCGTGTATGTGAACGACGGGCCTATGATAGATATGCTAAAGCAGGCGGAAGAGCTGGCCCAAAGCGGGGACGCGGTGCTGCTTTCCCCTGCGGCGGCAAGCTGGGGCATATATGATAACTATGAACAGCGCGGCGAAATATTTAAGGAGCTTGTGAATAAGCTTTAACGTATTAAAACGCGGCTGAGTAAGGAGGCAAAGTGGAGCATGTAAGCAACTCTCCGGCGCTCAACTCCCGGGGAAAGGCGCAGAACGCGCGCGTGAGACCGATGCAGAAGCGGCAGGGGCCGCTTGATTTCGCGCTGCTTATAACCGTGGTCATAATATGCGCGTTCGGCCTTGTTATGGTGTTTTCCGCAAGCTATTATTACGCGCAGAGCAGGAACATAGACAACGGTTTTTATTACCTTAAAAACCAAAGCATGTATTTTGCGATAGGCTTTGCGCTGATGCTCGCGCTCAGCTTTTTTGATTATCATGTTATTGAAAAACTGAAAACGCCGATGCTCATATTGATAATCGTGCTTATGCTGGCGGTCGTATTCTGGGGCGTGGAGCGAAACGGCGCAAAGCGCTGGCTTGATTTTTCAAAAATAGGCATACCGCTGTCTTTCCAGCCGTCTGAAATGGCAAAATTCGTGCTGGTGCTGTACATGGCGTCGTTCATGTCCAAACGCCCGCAGCTTATGGCAAGCTTTTCGCACGGCATAGTGCCCATGCTTATAATAATGGGCGTTTTCGGCATATTGCTGCTGCTGCAAAAAAACATGTCCATGATGGTCATAATGGTCATGACGGGCGCGGTGATGCTGTTTTTCGGCGGGGCGCGGATGGCGCACCTTGTTACGCTTGCGGGCATAGCGGCGCCGGTAATGGTGATTGCGGTATTGAGCGAAGAATACAGAAAGGCCAGAATGACAATGTTCTGGGACCCGTGGACCAGCAAGGCGGACGGCGCGTATCAGCTGCGGCAGTCGCTTATAGCGCTCGGTTCCGGCGGGATATTCGGCAAGGGGCTTAACTTCAGCCGGCAGAAGCTGCTGTTTCTGCCGTATGGCGAAAGCGACTTTATATTTGCGATAATAGGAGAGGAACTTGGGCTTATCGGCTGCGTGCTGCTGATGGGCGCATATGCGTTCCTTGTATACAGGGGCATACGCATTGCCATGCGCTGCAAGGACCGCTTCGGCAGCCTGCTTGCCGCGGGTATAACCAGCGTAATAGGCATGCAGGCGATAGTAAATATTGCGGTTGCCACAAGCAGCGCCCCCACCACCGGCCAAACGCTGCCGTTTATAAGCGCGGGCGGAACAAGTTTGGTAATATTTTTAAGCGCGGCAGGCATTTTGCTCAACGTTTCGCGCAATACGCAATGATGCGCTGAAAAAACGCGAACAATACCGCCGTTTCCTGCATAATAATGAATGTGCTTAGCTTTTATGCGGGAAGGAGAAACAGATGGCATCCATTTTGGTTTCCGGCGGAAGAAGGATAGTTGGTACGGCGCGCGTATCGGGCGCGAAGAACGCGGCGCTGCCCATATTGGCCGCAACGCTTATTGCAAGGGGCCCTGTGGAACTGACCGATTGCCCACATTTGAGCGATGTTGAAAATATGCTCAAAATACTGCGCTCGTTGGGCGTAAGCTGCTCGCTTGAAGCAGGCACGGCGCATATAGACGCGGCAAAGGCCGAGCGCTGCATAATGCCGCAGAGCATCAGCAAGGAGATAAGATCGAGTATATTCATGCTGGGGCCGCTGCTGGGGCGCTTCGGGCGGGCGGTATGCACATTCCCCGGCGGATGCGAAATAGGCCACAGGCCGATAGATCTGCACCTGAAGGGGCTTATGATGCTGGGCGCGGACGTGCGCGAGGAGCGCGGGCTGATAATATGCGAAGGCAGGCGGCTGAGGGGCGCGGATATACATTTGGATTACCCAAGCGTGGGCGCAACGGAAAACATTATGATGGCCGCAGCGTGCGCGGAGGGAACAACAACCGTGTTCAATGCGGCGAGAGAGCCCGAAATAGACGACCTGGCGCGGTTTTTGAATGAGCTTGGATATAAAATTGAAGGCGCGGGCAGTTCGACCATAACAATCCGCGGCGGCGACGCAGCGGAGAAAAAGACAACGCACCGCATAATACCGGACAGAATAGTTGCAGGCACGCTTATGACTGCCGCGGCGATAACCGGCGGGGAGCTTACGCTGACAAACGTTAATACGGAGCATATAGGCAGCATTGCGGCAAAGCTGAAGGAAGCGGGCTCCGTAATAACTGCGGGCGAGGGGATGCTGCACATAAGCTCGCCCGACAGACCAAACGAAATACGCCTTACGGAAACCATGCCGTACCCGGGCTTCCCAACGGATATGCAGGCGCAGCTTTTTGCGCTGTGTACCATTGCCAGCGGAACGAGCGTGATTGTTGAAAACGTGTTTGAAAACCGTTACCGCCATGCGGCGGAGCTGGGGCGCATGGGCGCAAGCTTTACACAAAAGGACAGAACGGCGATAATACGCGGCGTTGATAAGCTGACGGGCGCAAGGGTGAAGGCATGGGATCTGCGCGGGGGCGCGGCAATGCTGCTTGCGGGCCTTGCAGCGGAAGGCGAAACGATAATAGACCACGCGGAATTGATAGACCGCGGGTATGACAAGCTGCATGAAACGCTCAATGCACTGGGCGCACAAATAATACGAAAGGAAAACTGATGCTGTGAAGGGCGAAGGGAACGAGCCATGGCGCGAAAAGGCGGCCGAAGAAAGCCACAGGCTTAATTTGAGACCCTTCAAGCGGGATGATGAGCCGGAGGCGGAAGAAGAACACGAAGAAGAACAGATAGCGGCCGAAGAAACCGCCGAAGAAGAATACGACGGCGAAGAAGCGAGCGCAGCGGACAGCACAGACAATATAGATACCGAAGAAACGGAAAATACTGCCGAGCCGGAAGCCGAAAAAGAACAGCCTTACGGCGAAGATGACGCGGATGCGGAGCAGAAAGAGAATGCCAACCCGTTTGCGGATGAGCCTTTTTTTGAAGCGGAAGAGGACGAGGAAGAACCAAAACCCAAGAAGAAAAAGAAGCGCACCGTGGGCGAGGCCAAGCGCGCGGACGCAAGGCGCAAAAGGAAACTGACCGAGAAGGAAAAGCGCACGCGCCAAAGAAGAAAAAAGATAATCAAACTGGTTGTTTTGATAACGACGGCGGTAATGCTTGTGACTGCGGCGGTGCTGACATATTTTATGCTTATTGTGGACAGCATAGAGATATATGGCTGCACGCATTATGACGCACAGGAGCTTATAAACGCATCCGGACTGAGCGTGGGCAAGCACATGTGGCTTGAACGCATTGACGAGGCGGAAAACCGAATGGAGCAGAATGCATATATCGCCTCCGCCGTTGTTACCCGCGTGTATCCGGACAAGCTGGTGGTGAACATAACAGAGCGCGAGGAAGCGGCGGTGCTTGTGGGCATGAATGCGCAGGCGGTAATAGATAAGGACGGATATGTGCTTTATATAGGCGCACGCGCGGACTATTCAGGGCTTATACAGATATCGGGCATGGGCAGCAGCGGCTATCACGTTAACCAAAGGCTCGGCGAAGAATCGGACTTCAATTCCCGCACTATGATAAGCCTGCTTGAGGCCGTGTATTCCGCCGGACTTGAAAAGGAGATAACCAGAATAGACCTTGGCAATCCGCTGAGCATAAATATGGAAACCGCGTCCGGCGTAAGGATACACCTTGGCCAGCCGGACAGGGCAGAAGAAAAGCTGGCGGATTTTAAGACCGTTTTGCCAACGCTTAGGTCAATGGGGCATGATACGGACGGCACGCTTGACCTTTCCGCGCAGGGCGATCCGGTATATTCGCCGGAAAAGACGGCGGAACCGATAGCCATCGCAACGCCGGAAGTTACTGCGGAGCCGAACACTACGCCTGACCCGAACGCCACGCCCGACCCGAATGCGACGGCGCAGCCGAGCGTAACGTCCACGCCTGAGGATACGCCAATGCGCACGCCCGGGCCTACGGACGCATTCTCCGGGTAATGGCAGGGTATGGGAAATATGTTGCCTAAACGTAACTTTTATACATTTAGGTGCAAATAATATTGCGAAAGCGGGCGCGCTTGTGGTATGCTGTTAACAGCTATATAAAGGCGGCTTGGTTAATACGGCAAAGGAGGCAGAATGGGTCAGAACACGGCAATACTCGATATCGGCAGTTCAAAGGTCATCTGCCTTATCTGCGGTACGGACGGGCGGGATAATATACTTGTGCAGGGCGCGGGCATAAAGGAATACCCGGGCTATAAGCACGGCGCGTTCGAGGATGAGCAGCAGCTTGCGGACGCAATTATAGATGCGCTCAGCGCGGCAGAGGCGGAGGCGCGGCACAGGGTGCGCGATATATCCGTTGGCGTTCCCGCGCCGTTTACAAAGCTTATTCTGCAGCAGGGCGAAGTGAACTTCAAGGGCAAGCAGCGGCGAATAACGCACAGGGACATAGACGACGTTATAAATGCCTCGCTTGATTTTGCGGCGCCGGACGGCTATTCGCTTATCCATTCAACGCCTGTTGAGTTCACCGTTCAGGGCGCCGTAAGGGCGGACATGCCTATAGGCGTTATGGCGGAAGGCTTTTCGGCAAAGGTATCCCACCTTTATGTGGATAACCGTTTTAAGCAGCTTGTGAGCGACGCGCTGCTGCGCGTTGGGCTTGATGCGGACATGTACATTGCCGTTCCGCTTAGCGAAGGCGTTTTCGTAATTCCCGAAAACGAGCGCAGCGAAGGCGCTGTGCTTATAGATTCGGGCGCTACGCATACGGACGTTTCGCTGGTTAAAAACGCGGCGCTTATGGATATGCGTACAATAGCCGTTGGCGGGGCGCACTTTACGTCCGACCTTGGCTACGGCATAGGCATAAAGGAAGCGGTTGCGGAAACGGTTAAACGCAGATATGTTTATTCCCTTGATTATCAGGACAGTATAGACACTATACGTGTTCCCGGCGGGGGAATGATGTATGTTGAGCATGAAGCGATACAGTATATAATAGAAGAACGCACGCGCGAGCTTTGCCGGCTGATAAGGGAAGCGCTCGGCGAGATGGGCGTTGAGATAACGCCTAAGCTGCCGGTTTATATGAGCGGCGGCGGGGTAACGCTGATGCGCGGCTGCTGCGAATTTATGGAAAAGGAGCTTGGCACAAGCGTTCAGGTAAGGATGCCCTGGATGCCAAGACTGTCCTCGCCGAACTATGCAAGCGCGTTTTCCGTTATGGATTTCGTGATGCATGCATCCGATGAGGACAATGCCGGCAGGCTTGAGGGGGCAAGGCCGGGCAAAAACGTATTCAAAAAGCTGATAGACTTATTCAAATAATGAGGAGGACATGATATATGCCGTTTGGACTGGATTTTGAAAGCAGCCAGCCTGCGCAACTTAAGGTGGTTGGCGTGGGCGGCGCGGGCAACAACGCCGTGAACCGCATGATACAATACGGCCTGAAGGGAGTGGAGTTCATTTCGGTAAATACCGATAAGCAGGCGCTCTATCATTCCCGCGCAGGGCAAAAGGTTCAGATTGGCGAAAAGGCCACAAAGGGACTGGGCGCGGGAGCGGATCCCGAAATGGGCCGCAAGGCGGCGGAAGAAAGCCGCGAAGCCATAACCGAAGCCATTAAGGATAGCGACCTTGTGTTCATAACTGCGGGCATGGGCGGCGGCACCGGCACTGGCGCCGCGCCGATAGTTGCCGCATGCGCAAAGGAGCTGGGCATATTGACGATAGGCGTGGTCACCAAGCCTTTCGGTTTTGAAGGCAAGGTAAGGATGAACAACGCCATAAACGGCATAACCAACCTGAAGGAAAACGTTGATACGCTTATAATAATCCCTAACGACAGGCTGCTTGACACGGTGAACAACGTAACGTTTACCGAGGCGTTCTGCATTGCGGACGACGTGCTGCGCCAGGGTATTCAGGGCATAAGCGATCTTATTTCCCAGCCCGGCATAGTAAACCTTGACTTTGCGGATATCCGCACCATAATGCGCGAACGCGGCATGGCGCACATGGGCATAGGCATGGCCTCCGGCGAAAACCGCGGCATAGAGGCCGCGAAGCAGGCCGTTGAAAGCAGCCTGCTCGAAACCAGCATAAACGGCGCGCGCGGATTGATAATCAATATCACCGGCGGCCCGCAGATGGGCCTGAAGGAAGTGAACGAGGCTTCCGAATTCATCCGCAACTTCGCCGACCCCGGCGCGAACATCATATTCGGCGCGGGCATAGACGACGAGTTGGGCGATGCAATACGCATAACCGTTATAGCCACCGGCTTTGAAGGCGCGGACCAGGTAGCGGACAAAAAGCCCGAAAACTCCGTCCGCCAGACGATAGGCTCCATGAAGTCGCAGCGCAGCGAGCAGAAGGAGCCCGAAGTATGGTACGAGCGCCGCACGAAGAAGCCGGAATACTCCGCTCCCCTGCCCGACGGCGAGGAAGTGACCCCGCACGTTACGCGCAAGGATCTGAACAAGACCGAGTATAACCCCAAGGAGAAGAACAATCTGGATCTTCCCAGCTTCCTCAGAAACCGCGGAGAATAAGCGGACAAAGCATATTAAAGGAGCCGTAAAAGGCTCCTTTTTGCTTACATTCACAATTATTTCACTCTTTATCAATCTTAACCGGCTGGTTTACGGCGGGGCGTAAATGTATAATCCATTGCATAAGGAGTGGTATTATACGATGAAGGAATTATTGCTTAATGTGTTGGCGTTTGTTGTAACGGCGGGGATAATAGGCATACTTGCGCATATTTTGGGCGAAAAGCTGCCGCGCGCAAAGTTCGATCCGGAAAAATTCCCATATGCGCCGTATGCATGGGAAAAGTACGGCAAGGTTTACGAAAAGCTGGGCATTGCCAAATGGAAGGACAAAATGCCGGACAAGAGCAAATTCGCTTTCGCCCAAAACAAAACCGTGCGCAAAAGCGTTGGCGGGGACGTATCCGGCGCGCATTTTGAACTGCTTGCGCGGGAAACCTGCGTGGCGGAGGCGGTGCATTGGGCGCTGCTTGTAATAAGCCCGGTGCTGCTTATAACGATGACGGGGTGGCTGAGCATAGTTGCAACGGTGCTTTACGGACTATCGAATATCCCGTTCATAATGATACAGCGATATAATAGGCCGCGGCTCGTGCGGCTGTATAAGCGGATGAACGCAAGGCAGGGAGGGCAGAATAAGTGAAGCTGCTGATATTATCCAGCAACAACGGCGAAGGGCATAACAGCGCGGCAAAGGCGCTGATGGAACAGGCGGAGGCGCGCGGTATAAGCGCAATAATAGCCGATACGCTTATGTTTGATTCCCCGCGCCGTTCCGAACGAATAAAGCAGATACATATAAAAAGTGCGCTGTATAACCCACGCATATTCAAGACAGGGGAACGCATAGCCGCGCGCATGGCAGATGGGCCGTATCAATCGGCGATATACTATGAAAGCGCTGGCTTTGCGGACAGAATAGCCAAATTTTGCAGCATAAACGGCGTGGATACAGTAGTTGCTACGCATGTATTTGCGGCGGAGGCGATGAGCTATCTGAGAAACTGGGGAATGCCGTTTAAGGGTTATTTCGTGGCAACGGATTATTGCTACACAACGTTTGTGAGCGATACCTGCCTTGACGCATATTTTGTGCCGCATAAGGACATAGTGGCGGATTATGAAAAGAAGGCGCCGAACAGGCTGTATATCCCAAGCGGAATACCCGTATCGGAAAACAAGATAATAAAAACGGATAAGCGCACCGCGCGCGAAAGGCTTGGCCTGCCGCAGGACGTGCCGATACTTATGATGATGACGGGCAGTATGGGCTTTGGAAACGTGAAGGAACTGACGGAGCGGCTGCTGCCTATGATGCCCCGTGATACGGCGATAGTTGCCCTGTGCGGGACGAACGACGAACTGCGCACGGAGCTTGAAAAGAAATACGGCGGCAAATGCCGGCTGTTTGCCACCGGGTACACCACGCGCGTATCAGAATATATGGATGCGGCGGACGTGCTGATAAGCAAGCCCGGCGGACTAAGCTCGACAGAGGCGGCGGTCAAGGAGATAGCGCTTGTGCATATGTCCCCGCTGCCGGGCTGGGAGGAAGAAAACGTGCGCTTCTTCGTTAAGCACGGGCTTTCGCTGAGCGGGCGCGACGCGGCGGGAAATGCCGCGGCGGCGGTAAAGCTGCTTTCAAGCGAAGCGGAGCGCGAGCATATGCATTCATGCCAGCGGCAGGAGATAAACAAATATGCCGCGCGGGATATAATAGAATATATAACTACACACTGAAAAAGCATTGCGCGGCGGCCATAAAGGCCGCCGTTTTGCTATGCTTAAATTTAATCGACAACATTGCCGCATTGTTTCGGCGGTTGTTCTACACGATGAAAAGCATGCATATGGTAATGTATACGCGGGTGATGTGCATGTATATAGAGCTGTATGCGCTGGACAATCTTTTGATGGATATGCTTGTGCTGCGCATGGCGGCGGCGCTTGTGGGCAGGCCGTGCAGCCTGCGGCGTACGGCGGCATTCGGGGCGATAGGCTGCGCGTATGCGATAGCTGCGCTGAGCCTGCCGGCGCTGTGGAGCTTCGGCGCAAAGGTGACTCTTGGGCTTGTGCTTGCGCTGTTCATAAGGCCGCAAAATATACGCCAATATGCGGAAAACGCCGCGGCGGTGCTGATAAGCGCGTGGCTTGCGGGCGGGGCAGCATATGCGCTGGGCGGCGCTGACTATGGCGGCGCGGTACTGCTGCCCAAATACATGCGTATGCTGCTGATAAGCGGCGCGGCAGCCGTATTCATGCCAAGGCTTGTGCGGCATTACCGGCTGCGCAGGGCGCTTGCGGCAGGCATGGCGCGGCTTTATGTAAGTATAGACGGCGCGGAATACGAACTATGTGCGCTTAGGGATTCAGGCTGCTTTTTGACGGAGCCCGTAACGGGCGCGGCGGTGGTGATAGCGCACATTCCGGCGCTGCTTAACGAGGCGCGCATACCAGTGCCGCTATCTACCGTAAGCGGGCGGGGAATAATATACGCGCTGAAGCCGGACAGAATGCGCATAGACGGCGCGGATACGGACGCATTGCTTGCAATAAGCGCCGAACCAATAAGCGGAGCGGAGGCCATTGTGCCATATCATATAGCAAAGGAGAGCCTATGAACATATTAAACAAAGCGAGGGAACTGATACGCAGGATAATTGAGGGAATATACTGCGCGCTTGGCCTTGGCATGCCGGTGCATTACGTGAACTCCGGCGAGGCGCTTCCGCCGCCGCTGAGCAAGCAGGAGGAGGCGGAATGCATAGGCGCGCTCGCGGCGGGGGATGAAAGCATGCGCCGCGTGCTGATAGAGCGCAATCTAAGGCTGGTGGTATACATTGCACGCAAATTTGAAAACACGGGCGTGAACATAGAGGATCTTATATCGATAGGCGCGATAGGGCTTATAAAGGCCGTGAACACATTCGATGCGGAAAAGAAGATAAAGCTTGCAACGTATGCCTCGCGCTGCATAGAAAACGAGATTTTAATGCACTTGCGGCGCAGCAGCAAGCTGAAAATGGAAGTATCGCTTGACGAACCGCTGAACATAGACTGGGACGGCAACGAGCTGCTGCTTTCGGACATACTCGGCACGGATAACGACCTTGTTTGCCGGGATATAGAGGACGAGGTGGATAAGGAACTGCTGAACATTGCCATGAACAGGCTGAACCCGCGGGAGAAGCGCATAATGGAACTGCGCTTTGGCCTTGGCGGGCGCAGCGAGCTGACGCAGAAGCAGGTGGCGGACATGATGGGAATATCCCAAAGCTACATTTCCCGCCTTGAAAAGCATATTTTGAAAACACTGAAGCGCGAAATGCAGCAGATGAGCGGGATTTGAGCCGCAAAAAGGGCTGCCGTTAGACGGGTGTTCGTAAAACAGTTAATCCGACCTATGATTACGATCATAGGTCGGATTTTTGCAATACGTATCGACTGAAGAAAGGCTCCCTTGTGCAAAGCCTGACAGCTGACTGGGGGATTGTTTGCAGGCAACATCAATATACTCGCAAACACCACGAAAGTTCCCACTGACCTCGTTGTTGGGAATCCTCAGAATTCACAAACCATAACCTTCCAGAAAAGCGGTACGTTCCGGATCTTTGTACATGTTTACTTCTTCATAGTGCTGTGAACCATCCAATTCGATGATCAGCTCGCAGTTGTTTAGCTAATGAAACCAACTGCTTGTTATGTTTATACTGCATGGCAATCCCTCCGTCACGGCTTCGCCGCGCCACCTCCCTTTACACAAGGGAGGCTTTGGTGCGGCACAAAAATCGCACACCGTACGATACACCAGAGGGTGTATAGAAGTGCGCCCTTAAACTGTTCAATAAACAGGGAATTTGGTTAGCCTAATTTGCTGAATGCTATCTCTACCAGTTTATCAATGCTTCTTTCGTCCGTCTGGATATGGAGTCCTGGAAGAGCAGCAGAGCCGATTCTTGCCAGTTCGATATTCTCCATGCACCAGCATCCTTCTTCCTCGCCACGGACCAGAATGCGGTCATGGACGGTCTGCCAGGATGCTTCCAGTACCACAAGCCGAGTGTCGATACCGTCCTGTTTCAGCTTGCCGATAATACTATAGGATTCCATACGCAATAGTGTCATAGGAACAAGAATATCCATATGGAACTTCTCGTGAATGTCTTTCAGAAGCAGATAGCAGAATTCACCCCACAAGGGGTAGTCCTCAAATATGTAACCATAGGGACAGTCGGGATAATTTCCCCGAACTGCATTGCCCACTTCTTCCGCATCAAAAACCAGAGCATTATCCATTTTTGCCGCCATAGCTTCCGCTAGCGTGGTTTTGCCCACACCATATGGTCCGCTAATCCAAATAATCATTTGCTGTCTCCTATTAACAAATTCTGATATATTGTATGATATATTCTACAAAAATTTCCTAAAAGTACAACGATCGGCACAGCGAACCCAATCGCTGTGCCGATTAACTGTTTTACAGATACGCCCCTTTACGGCAGCCTTTTTACTTCTTTGTTTTATTATGCCTTGTTTGCCCAGGGCTGAGCGGCGATGGTTTTCAAATCATTGCGTATCTTTATGCCCTGCGGGCAGCGCTCCTCGCACATGCCGCAGCGGATACAGTTCTGCGCGCGGCCAAGCGTGGGAATGTAGCCATAATCCGCAGCTGCGGCATCCTCGTTCTGATACCGCTGGAAATCATTCCACACGCGGAACACGCGCGGAATTTCGACCCCGCTTGCACAGGGCAGGCAGTATTTGCAGCCCGTGCAGCCGTTGTTCGGGCGGGCCTTGAGCGCGGTTATGGCAGCGTCCAGCGCAACCTTTTCATGGTCGGTAAACGTCACATAGGGCGAGAATGTGGAAAGATTATCTTCCAACTGTTCCTCGTTGCTCATGCCGCTGAGTATGACCTTAACGTTGTCAAAACCGGCAACGTAGCGCAGCGCCCAGGAAGCCATGGATTTGCCGGGATCTGCCGCAATGAGCGGATCTGAAGCATATAAGGGGAGAGCGGCAAGCGTGCCGCCCTTTACGGGTTCCATTACAACAATGCCAACGCCCTTGCTTTCGGCGTATTCAAGACCCTTGAGCCCTGCCTGATGCTCGGTATCCATATAGTTGAACTGTATCTGGCAGAAGTCCCAATTGCGGTAGTCTATTATGCGCTTGAAAACACCATACGGCGCATGGAAAGAAAAGCCGAGCTTCTTTATGCGGCCAAGCCTTTGCTGCTCCTCAAGGAACGGCAGAATGCCAAGGTCAAGCACCTTTTGCCATTTGGCTTCATCCAGCGAATGAAGAAGGTAATAATCAACGTGGGCAGTTTGAAGATGCTCAAGCTGGGTGTTGAATATCTCCTTTGCCTGTTCAAGGCTTTCTATTGTGAACATGGGCAGCTTGGTTGCAATGTAAAAACTGTCGCGGTCAAGCTTGGCAAGCACCCTACCCACGAACGCTTCGCTTTTGCCGCTGTGATAGGGCCATGCGGTGTCAAAATAATTCACGCCCTGCTCATATGCCCTAAGCAGCAGCTTTTCCGCGCGCGGTTCGTCTATTTCGCCCGCCTCGTTGGTGGGGAAACGCATGCATCCGTAGCCGAGCAGCGATACGGAATTGCCCGCCAGTTCACGATAATCCATATTGTTACAGCCTCCTTCGTGTTTTTAGTGTTAGGGGGTATCAGTCTATGTAATGTATTTTGCCTTCCTCTATGCCCTTTATGCCAAGGCCGGGTTCATTGGGCAGCGAGATAAGCTTTTCGTTGAATACTGCGCCGCCCTTGATGGGATCTTCCTTGCAAAGCACGGGACCGTCCAGGTCTATCTTGGTTATTATGCTCTTTGCGCAGGCAAGATGCACCGCCGCAGTAACGCTTATCTTTGCTTCCAGCATGCAGCCTATCATGCACTCCACGCCGTAAACCTCGGCAGCGGAAGCTATCTTGAGGGCATTCGTTATGCCGGCGCACTTCATAAGCTTTATGTTCACCATGTCCGCCGCGCCCATCTGCATTATCTTCAGCGCATCAGCGGGGCTGAATACGCTCTCGTCCGCCAATACCGGCACATAGCTGCGCTCGGTAACGTACTTCATGCCTTCGAAGTCCAGTGCCTTTACCGGCTGCTCAACAAATTCTATGTCAAGGCCGCGGTCCTGCATGTCGTTCAGTATGCGCACGGCCTGCTTGGGCGTCCAGCCCTGGTTGGCGTCTATGCGGATGCAGATGTCCTTGGGCACAACCTCGCGTATGGCGCTCAGGCGCGCAACGTCCAGCGAAGGATCGCTGCCGACCTTTACCTTAAGGCAGTCATAGCCGCGCTCCACGGCGTTTATGGCGTCGCGCTGCATTTCCTCGGGCTTGTTTACGCTTATGGTGATATCGGTCACTATGCTGCTGCGTCCGCCGCCAAGCAGCTTGTACACGGGGATGTTGTGCAGCTGGCCGTAAAGATCCCACAGCGCCATGTCTGCTGCCGCGCGGGCGGAGGTGTTATGCACTATGCAGCCGTTGAGCGCCTTGGTAACGCTTTCAAAATCGTCCACATCGCGGCCGACAAGGGTCTTTATAATGTGGTCCTTCATGGCGCCGATTATTGCGCCGGTGGTATCGCCGGTTATAACGCCGGTGGGTGGTGCTTCGCCGTAGCCGACGGCTCCGGTGTCGGTGTGTATTTCTACCACCACATCCTCTACGCTGTTTACGGAGCGCAGAGCGGTCTTGAAGGGAACGCGCAGCGGCACGGATATCATGCCGAGCCGGACTTCTGTGATTTTCATGGTAATCTCCTTTAACAAAGTGGATTGATTGGATTATAGCACGCTTTGATACCTTTTTTCAACGGCAGTATATATTATTTTGCTACGGCTGCGCATTTGTGCTATAATAATCCCGCTTATAAAGGAAAAACAGGAGGAAAAGCATATGAGCGCATATGAAAGCATAAATGCTCAGGCCAACGCCGCGATAGACGAACTGCTTGAGGCTGCGGATACGCTTAAAAAGGGCGATATATTGGTTATAGGCTGCTCCACGAGCGAAGTGATGGGCAAGCTTATAGGCACGGGCTCCAGCGTGGAAGCCGCGAAGGCCATAATGGACGCGGTGCTGCCCAAAATAAAGGAACACGGGCTGTATCTTGCGGTGCAGTGCTGCGAGCATCTTAATCGCTGCCTTGTTGTGGAGCGCGAATGCATGGAAAAGTATCACCTTCAGCAGGTTTGGGTGAAGCCGCAGCTGCATGCGGGCGGCGCATTCTCAATGGAGGCGGTGGCGCGCTTTGACGACCATGTTATGGTGGAGGATCTGCGCGGCAGGGCAAGCGCCGGCATGGACATAGGCGGCACGTTTATTGGCATGCATATGCATCCGGTTGTGGTGCCTGTTCACGCAAAAACGCGCCATATAGGCGAAGCAAACGTTACCATGGCGCGCACACGGCCCAAATACGTTGGCGGCCCGCGCGCGGCGTATGACGAAATGCCCCACAGATAAGCGGAATATATTATTTTTCTGCGGCTTAAACTGCTTGCACTTTTTGGATGGGTGCAATATAATAGACAAAGTTATACCAACGCTTCGGGTCTGTGGTTGAAAGTCGATGCCAGTCGCAGGCGAAACGATCCACATAAGCGGGCCAAAGCGCCCGTGAGCATGGTGCGGCTTAGATGTAAGTCCGTCCGCGCATAACGCGCGAGAGGGCCGGTAGTGGGAGGCAATTACGCTCAGTAGCGGAAGCCCCGGGCGGCGAGTGTGGGGGCAAAGACCAGGTCAGCCGAAGTTTGGTACAGCCAAATAAATAATATTTACAAGGGGAAACACACACATGTTCCAGGACAAGACATTGGTATGCAAGGATTGCGGCGCTGAATTCGTATTCACGGCCGGTGAGCAGGAATTCTATGCCGAAAAAGGCTTCCAGAACGAGCCCATCCGTTGCAAGGCGTGCAGGAACGCTCGTAAGTCCCAGCGCTCCGGCGAGCGTGAGATGTACGACGCCGTTTGCGCGGCGTGCGGCGCGCCCACCAAGATTCCTTTCGTTCCCAAGAACGACAGGCCCATCTATTGCTCCGCCTGCTTCCAGGCGCGCAAGGGAAGGTAAGCTGACAGCTTAAAACCCACAAGCCTCCGTTTTTTGGCGGACGCAGAACGTCCCCCACCTTTGGGGCTAATCCCCTTTGTTCCGCGCAGCGGTATATCGGTGAATTAGAAAAGGCAAAAATGAAGAACTCCGAAGCGATTCGGGGTTCTTTTTTATTCTGGCAGGCGAAAAACAGATATTTTGCAAATTTCATCTTGACATTACACAAAAAATAAATATAATAAGATTAAGAACTGTTACTAATATTGAAAGAGGAGGAAAGCGCATGATCTACTCCCGGCAGAGGGAAATAATACTGAACACGCTCAGGACGAATCCTGTTCACCCCACGGCGGACGAGCTGCACGAGATGGTGAAGGGGCAGGACCCGAACATAAGCATTGCAACCGTGTATCGCAATCTTAATCAGCTTGCGGCTGCGGGCAAGGTGCTCAAAATTTCCAATCCGAACGGGGCGGATAGGTTCGATGGCAACATTGTGCATCATAACCACGCCGTATGCTCCTGCTGCGGCAGAATGTTCGATATAATGGTGCCGCTGCCGGATGTTTGCGCGGCAGCCAATGCGCAGCGCGACATATATGTGGACGGCGTGAGCATGCTGTTTTCCGGAATATGCGCACGGTGCGCCCAAACGCAGCGGAATGAATACCGCTGAAAAAAGACAGAATATAAAACGATGAAAAGAAATTGAAGGGAGAAAATTAAAAATGGAACTCAAGGGAAGCAAGACCGAAGCGAATCTGATGGCTGCGTTTGCGGGCGAAAGCCAGGCCAGGAATAAGTATACCTACTATGCGTCCGCCGCCAAGAAGGAAGGCTATAACCAGATAGCAGCCATATTCGAAGAAACCGCCGGCAACGAAAAGGAACATGCAAAAATGTGGTTCAAGCTGCTGCACGACGGCAAGGTGCCTGATACGCTGACAAACCTGAAGGATGCTGCTGCAGGCGAAAACTATGAATGGACGGATATGTATGCCCAGTTTGCGGCCGTGGCCAAGGAAGAAGGCTTTGACCACATTGCGTATCTGTTCGAGGCGGTCGGCAAGATAGAGAAGGAACACGAAGTACGCTACAATAAGCTGATAGAGAACATTGAAAACGGCAAGGTGTTCGAGCGGGATGGCATAGTTGTTTGGAAATGCAGCAACTGCGGCCATATACACATCGGCACCAAGGCGCCGGAGGTTTGCCCCGTGTGCGCGCACCCCAAGGCTTACTTTGAAATAAAGGCCGACAATTATTGATAAAACTGAACGTATGATTTGCTTTGCGGCGGCAACTTATGTTGCTGCCGCATTTTGTTTCGCTGTAAAAAATAATGCATAATTATACCAAAATATAAAATGATTATGCTGTATACAAGAATACAAGAATACGGGAATCCGTGGAGGCTAAAATACTAAAATCCAGAGAAATAAGCTAAAATTATGCATTTGGCTAAAAACGCCGCCAGCTATCATGAATGAATAAAAATATAAAAAATTTGTAGACATTTTAACGGATATGCAGTACAATCATACATGGCGGAGTTGGTACTGTACGCTCTGCCCAAAATGATTGCAGAGGTTTGTATTGATGAACAGAATCGAAATCAACCGGAAATGGTGCAAGGGCTGCGGCATATGCGCGGCGTTCTGCCCCAAGAAGGTGCTTGGCCTTGACGAAGAAACGGAGAAGGCCACGGTGGTTAATCAGGATGAATGCATAGCCTGCTATATGTGTGAGCTGCGCTGCCCTGATTTGGCGATCAAAGTGATTAAGGAGGGCGACAAATGAGCAAGGCAATTCTGCTGCAGGGCAATGAAGCCTGCGTTATGGGCGCAATAAAGGCGGGCATGCGTCTTTTTGCGGGTTACCCCATAACCCCTTCCTCGGAAATAGCTGAGCAGTCCAGCATACTGCTCCCCAAAGTAGGCGGCAAGTTCCTCCAGATGGAGGACGAGATCGCATCCATAGCGGCCGTTTGCGGCGCAAGCCTGGCCGGCAAAAAGGCAATGACTGCCACCAGCGGCCCGGGCTTCTCCCTTAAGCAGGAGCTTATAGGCTACGCTGCCATGGCGGAGCTGCCCATAGTTGTTGCCATGATAATGCGCGCAGGTCCCTCCACCGGCCTTCCCACCTCCCCTGCACAGGGCGACGTGATGCAGGCCCGCTGGGGTACGCACGGCGACCATCCCATGATAACCCTTTGCCCCAGCTCCGTCAAGGAAATGTACGAGCTGACCATAAAGGCGTTCAACTTTGCGGAAATGTACCGCACGCCCGTGCTGCTGATGACGGACGAAGTCATTGCGCACATGCGTGAAGGCGTTGCGCTGGAAGACGATTACGAAGTTGTTGACCGCGTGCATCCCGCCGAAGCGCCCGGCAAGGACTATCTGCCCTACAAGGTTGAAGAAGGCAGCATGGTTCCCCCGATGGCAGCCTACGGCGAAGGCTATCACTTCCACGTGACCGGCCTTTCCCATGGCGAGACCGGCTTCCCCACCAACACCCCCGCTGTGCATGAAAAGCTGATGGCGCGCATAAACGGCAAGGTGAAGGAGAACGATCCCAACTTCGCCATAAACGAAAAGTACATGACCGACGATGCAGAGCATATATTCGTGGCGTACGGTTCCGTGGCCAGGACTTCCATGAACATAGTCAAGCGGCTGCGCAGCGAAGGCATCAAGGCGGGCCTTTTCACCGTGAAGATGCTTTGGCCGTTCCCCAAGACGGAATATCAGTCCCTGCTTAACGAGAACGTGAAGAACATAATCGTTCCCGAAATGAACCTTGGCCAGTATGTGGGCGAGGTTGAACGCTACACCGAAGGCAAGGCCAAGGTCAGCCTGATAGCTAAGGCTTCCGGCGAGCTGTTCAAGACCGAAGAACTTTACAACGACGTAATGGCGGTGATTTCAAAATGACGAACGTACAAGATTACCTCAGAGAGTCCCATATGCCCCATATCTGGTGCCCCGGCTGCGGCAACGGCATCGTGATGGGAAACATAATCCGCGCCATAGATGAGCTGGGCCTTGACCGCGACAAGACCGTTATAGTCTCCGGTATAGGCTGCTCCTCCCGCGCACCCGGATACATGGATTTCGATACCCTGCACACTGCGCACGGCCGCGCGCTCCCGTTTGCTACCGGCATAAAGATGGCTAACCCCGATCTTCATGTTATAGTAATCTCCGGCGACGGCGACGCCACCGCAATAGGCGGCAACCACTTTATCCATGCCTGCCGCAGGAATGTTGATATAACGCTTGTTGTGGTCAACAACTGCATATATGGCATGACCAGCGGCCAGTTCTCGCCCATGACTCCTACCGGCAAGTTTGCCACCACCGCCGTTTACGGCAATATCGACCGCCCGTTCGATTTGGTGAATCTGGCCGGCGGCGCAGGCGCGACCTATGTTGCCCGCGGCAGCGTGTATCATGCGATGCAGACAAAGAATTATATAAAGCATGCAATAGAGCATAAGGGCTTCTCCGTTGTTGAGTGCCTGTCCACCTGCCCCACCTATTACGGCCGCAGGAACAAGATCGGCGATGCTGTATCCATGATGGAAAGGCTGCGCGACGACTGCACCATGCTTAAGCCCGGCGTAACGGAATACGACAAGCCGTTCGTCATAGGCGAATTTGTTAACAAGGAAGCCAAGGAATATACCGAGGCTTATGATGAAGTAATTATGAAGGCCGGAGGAAAGAAATAATGGGTAAGCGTATTGAATTCCGTTTCAGCGGTTCCGGCGGACAGGGCATAATCTCTGCCGGTATAATATTGGCCGCGGCCGCCGTGCACGACGGCAAGTATGCCATACAGAGCCAGAGCTACGGCCCCGAAGCCCGCGGCGGCTCCTCCAAAGCAGAAGTGGTAATAAGCGAGGAGCCTATCGATTATCCCAAGGCGACCACGCCGGATTACCTGCTGTGCCTCACGGACGACGCATTCAAGACCTATGGCCTTGCGGCGGACGATAAAACGGTCATATTCGTGGATTCTTCCATGCATACCGACGGCAGCGGCAAGAACGTTATAAAGGTTCCAATTCTGCATGCCGCGCATGAGATAAATCCCCAGGGCGCAAACGTTATAGCCGTATCCTTCCTGGTTGGCTATACCGGCCTTGTAAGGCGCGAGAGCGCGCTTGAATCGCTCAAGGAGCAGTTCCCCCGCTTCATAGAAAAGAACATGAAGTGCGCGGAAGCCGGCTTCAGGTTTGCAGACGAGCTGCTTAACAAGTAAAATTACCATATCCCACCTGTTGAAAAATCGACAGGTGGGATATGTATACCCAAACGAAGAAAAATAGTGTAGAATTATAGCATAGATATATTCTGCTTTAACGCATAGAAAGGACGGTACAGTATGGAACCACTCAGGATCGACCATGTAGGTATAGCGGTAAACAGCCTTGACGAAATGAGGCCGTTTTATGAGGCGCTCGGCCTTAAGAGCACCGGCATAGAGGAAGTTAAGGAGCAGCAGGTGCGCGTGGAGTTCTATCCCTGCGGAGACAGCGAGCTGGAGCTGCTTGAAAGCACCACCGAGGACGGCCCCATAGCTAAGTTCATAGAAAAGAAGGGCACCGGCATACAGCATATTGCTATCCGCGTTCCCGATATAAAGGCTGCCATAGCCGAAATGCAGGAAAAGGGCTTCCGCATGATAGATAACGCCCCCCGTTACGGAGCTGGCGGAGCAAGCATAGCCTTCATGCACCCCAAGGCGTCCGCGGGCGTGCTGCTGGAGCTTACCGAAAGAAAATAAAAAAATACAGGTACAACATAAATTAAGGAGAAAAACAGATGGAAGTAAACAAGATCGATCTGCTTTACGAAAAGAAAGACAAGATCGCTGCCGGCGGTGGAGAGAAGCGCATAGCCAAGCAGCATGATTCCGGCAAGCTGACCGCCCGCGAAAGGCTGAACTACCTGCTGGATCAGGGCAGCTTTGTTGAGCTTGACGCATTCGTTGAAAGCCGCTACGATGCCAAGGCTCCCGGCGACGGCGTGGTTACCGGCTACGGCATGATAGACGGCAGGCTCGTGTATGTTTTCGCGCAGGACTTCACCGTTGTAGGCGGTTCGCTGGGCGAAATGCATGCAAAGAAGATATGCAAGGTGCTTGACCTTGCGCTTAAAATGGGCGCGCCCGTAATAGGCCTTAACGACAGCGGCGGAGCAAGAATACCCGAAGCCGTTGACGCGCTTTCCGGTTACGGCAACATTTTCTTCCGCAACACCATTGCATCCGGCGTTGTGCCGCAGATTTCGGCCATAATGGGCCCCTGCGCGGGCGGCGCGGTGTATTCCCCCGCACTTACGGACTTCATATTCATGTCCGATAAGACCTCTTATATGTTCATAACCGGCCCGCAGGTAATAAAGACCGTTACCCGCGAGGAAGTCACAAGCGAAGCCCTTGGCGGCGCAATGGTGCATAACCAGAAGTCCGGCGTGGCGCACTTTGTATATCCCGACGAATATCAGACGCTTGAGGGCATAAGGCGCCTTGTAAGCTTCCTGCCTTCTTCCAACCGCGAGAGCGCCCCCGTAAGGTACTCAGGAGACGATGTGAACAGGGTATGCGAAAACCTGAACGAGATAATGCCCGAAAGCAGCAACAAGGCTTACGAAATGAAGACCGTTATAAAGAGCGTTGTTGACGACGGCGACTTCTTCGAGGTGCAGCCCTACTATGCAAAGAACATGATAACCGGCTTTGGCCGCGTTGGCGGGAAGAGCGTTGGCATACTGGCCAACGAACCCACCGTTATGGCCGGCAGTCTGGATATAAATGCTTCCGATAAGGCCGCAAGGTTCATCTCCTTCTGCGACAGCTTCAATATACCGCTCATCACCTTTGTTGACGTTCCCGGCTTCCTGCCCGGCGTGAACCAGGAATACGGCGGAATAATCCGCCACGGCGCGAAGATGCTCTATGCCTATTCCGAGGCTACCTGCCCCAAGATAACCGTTGTTACCCGCAAGGCCTACGGCGGAGCGTATCTTGCAATGTGCTCCAAGGACCTTGGCGCGGACATGGTGTTCGCATGGCCCACGGCGGAAATAGCCGTTATGGGTCCGGACGGCGCGGCCAACATAGTTTACCGCAAGGAAATAGAGGCCAGCGAGAACCCACAGGAGACCCGCAAGCAGATGATAGAGGAATACCGCAAGAACTTTGCCAATCCTTATCAGGCGGCGTCCCGCGGCTTTGTGGACGACGTTATAGAGCCCGCGCTTACCCGCGTGCATATAGCCAGCGCCCTTGCCATGCTTGAAAGCAAAAAGGAAACCCGTCCCGAAAAGAAGCACGGCAATTTCCCCGTTTAAGCCAAGGAGGATATTTACACAATGGCAAACGAAGAAAACCAGTTCACCAGGCCGTCTCTTGACGAATTCCCCGTGCCTACCTATGACGAATGGAAGGCCGCGGCGATAGAATCGCTCAAGGGTGCGGATTTTGATAAAAAGCTGCTCACCAAAACATATGAGGGCATAACCCTTAAGCCCATATATACCGATGCGGATTATTCCGCTAACCCCGAGCGCCCCGGCGAGGGCGACTATCTTCGCGGCACCGACCCCGCGGGCTATATGGATCACCCATGGGCGATAGCACAGGAAGTGAACGCCGTTGATCCGGCGCAGGCCAATAAGCAGATACTGCATGAGCTTGACCGCGGCGCTACCGCCGTTAACGTTAAGCTGTGCGGCGGCGTAAAGGTAGAAAACGAAGCGGACATGGCAAAGCTGTTTGAAGGCGTTGTGCTGCCCGCGGCCGGCCTGCACGTAACCGCAGGCGGCTCCGCCATAAGCAAGCTGAAGCTTGCCAAGGCCGCCGTTAAGGACTTTGATAAGGCGGAAGGCTGCTTCGGCGCGGACCCCATCGGCATGATAGCGCTGCGCGGCGGCATAGGCAAAACGCTTGAAAAGGCGTATGACGACATGGCGGAATCCGTAAAGTTCGCCAAGGAGAATGCACCCAAGCTGCGCACCGTTATAGCGGACGGCAACGTATACGCCAACGGCGGCGCTACTGCCGTGCAGGAAGCGGCTTATGTTATAGCCACCGCCAGCGATTATATCGCCGCCATGATGGAGCGCGGCATAAGCGCGGACGATGCTGCTAAGAGCATTCGCCTTTCCGTGTCCCTCGGTTCCAACTTCTTCATGGAAATAGCAAAGCTTAGGGCAATGCGCGTTGTGTTCGCGCGTATGGCGCGCGCGTACGGCGCGGGTGACGATGCCGCCAAGGCGGACGTTTATGCCCGCACCTCGGCGTTCACCAAAACGGTGTTTGATCCCTATGTAAATATTCTGCGCACCACCACGGAAGCTTTCTCCGGCGTTGTTGGCGGAATAAACGCCATGAGCGTTTCCCCGCTTGATGAAGCCATCGGCGAAAGCGATGAAACCAGCAAGAGGATAGCGCGCAACCTGCAGCTTATGCTGCGCGAGGAATTCGATCTGCTGCATCCTGTGGATCCCGCAGGCGGAAGCTGGTATGTTGAAACCCTTACCGGAGAGCTGATAAAGGCGATATCCGATAAATTTAAGGAAATAGAGGCTAACGGTGGCATGTATGCCATGCTTGAAAAGGGCGAAATACAGGCCGAAGTTAAAAAGGTGCTCAACGAGCGCTTTAAGAAGCTGGCTACCCGTGCGGACAGGGCCGTGGGCACCAATATGTATGCCAACATGAGCGAAAAGCCGCTTGAAAGGGCTGCAAAGCCCGCTGGACAGCCCTGCTGCGGCGGCAGCATGGCCATGCACATTGAACCCATTGAACAGCACCGCTGGACGGAGCAGTTTGAAGCGCTGCGCAAGGCTACCGACGATGCGGCGGAAAAGACCGGCAAGCGCCTGAGCGCGTTCCTTGTAAACATGGGGCCGATCCCCCAGCATAAGGCCAGGGCGGATTTCTCGCGCGGGTTCCTTGAGGTGGGCGGCATAAACGTTATTGGCAACGATGGCTTTGAATGCCCCAACTGCGCCGTTAAGGCGGCGGTGGAAAGCGGCGCGGACGTGGCCGTTATCTGCTCCACCGATGACACTTATCCGGAGCTTGTTCCAGCCATTGCAAAGGGCATAAAGGAAAAGGCGCCGAATATGCTGGTTATGCTTGCGGGCGCACCTGCGGCAGAGTTCAAGCCCAGCTATGACGCGGCGGGCGTGGATGAATACATTCACGTTAAAGCAAACTGCCTTGAGATACTTAAAAAGATACAGTCCGAGAGGGGGATAGGCTGATATGAGCACAAGACCCGATTTTTCGAAAGTAGATTTTACCGCTCCCTGCCTTGAAAAGGAAACCAAGGAGCAGTGGGCCGCGCGCGTTAAGGCCGAAACCGGCATGAGCGTTGAAGAACTGGTCACCCATACCATGGAGCAGATAGACGTTCAGCCCAACTATACCCGTGCGGACATTAAGGACGCCGTGCACACCGGTTACACCGCCGGTCTGCCGCCTTTCCTCCGCGGGCCGTACCCCACAATGTATGTCACCCGCCCGTGGACCGTTCGCCAGTATGCCGGTTTCTCCACCGCGGAAGAATCCAATGCGTTTTACAGGCGCAACCTTGCCGCCGGTCAGAAGGGCCTTTCAATAGCGTTTGACCTTGCTACCCACCGCGGCTACGATTCCGATCATCCCAGGGTGGTTGGCGACGTTGGTAAGGCCGGCGTTGCCGTTGACTCCATACTGGATATGGAAATACTGTTCAAGGGTATTCCGCTTGACCAGATGTCCGTTTCCATGACCATGAACGGCGCGGTGCTGCCCATAATGGCGTTCTATATTCTGGCTGCCGAAGAGCAGGGCGTTGATAAGTCCAAACTGGCCGGTACCATACAGAACGACATACTCAAGGAGTTCATGGTGAGGAATACGTACATCTATCCTCCAAAGACCTCCATGCGCATAATTGGCGATATATTCGCGTATACCGCCAAATATATGCCCAAATTCAACTCCATATCCATTTCCGGCTACCATATTCAGGAAGCCGGTGCAACCGCGGATATAGAGCTTGGTTACACCCTTGCGGACGGCCTTGAATACATCCGCACGGGCATTGCCGCAGGGCTGAACATAGATGCGTTCGCGCCCCGCCTGTCCTTCTTCTGGGGCATGGGCAAGAATTACTTTATGGAGGTTGCCAAAATGCGCGCGGGCCGCGTGCTGTGGGCCAAGATAATAAAGGAATTCGGGCCGAAGCTTGATAAGTCCATGGCGCTGAGGACGCATTGCCAGACCTCCGGCTGGAGCCTTACCGCGCAGGATCCGTTCAACAACGTTGGCCGTACCTGCATGGAAGCCATGGCTGCCGCGCTTGGCCATACGCAGAGCCTGCACACCAACGCCCTTGACGAAGCCATTGCCCTGCCAACGGACTTCTCTGCGCGCATAGCAAGAAATACTCAGCTTTATATTCAGGACGAGACCCGCGTTTGCAAGGTGGTTGATCCTTGGGGCGGTTCATACTATGTTGAAGCCCTGACCGACGAACTGATAAAGCGTGCATGGGGCCATATACAGGAAGTTGAAAAGCTGGGCGGCATGGCCAAGGCAATAGAAACCGGCCTGCCCAAGATGAGGATAGAAGAAGCTGCCGCGCGCCGTCAGGCCCGCATAGACTCCGGCCGCGAGAACATAGTCGGCCTGAACTATATGCAGCTTGAGCACGAGGATGCAATAGACATTCTTGAAGTTGACAACACCGCCGTGCGCGAGGCGCAGATAGCAAGGCTGAATAAGCTGCGCGCCAACCGCGACAATGCAAAGGTTCAGCAGTGCCTTGACGCGATCACCAAGTCCGTTGAGACTGGCGAAGGCAATCTGCTTGAGCTGGCCGTTGAAGCCGCCCGAGCGCGCGCAAGCCTGGGAGAGATATCTATGGCAGTTGAAAAGGTCTGCGGCCGCCATAAGGCCGTTATACGCTCCATTTCCGGCGTATATTCCAAGGAATCTTCCGATACCGCCGCGATAGAGCGCGTAAGGAAGATGACCGATGAATTCGAAAAGCGCGAAGGCCGCCGTCCCCGCATAATGGTCGCCAAGATGGGCCAGGATGGTCACGACCGCGGCGCGAAGGTAGTCGCTACCGCTTATGCGGACATGGGCTTTGACGTGGACGTAGGTCCCCTGTTCCAGACCCCTGCCGAGACCGCGCGCGATGCCGTGGATAACGACGTGCATATCGTTGGCATGAGTTCCCTTGCCGCCGGACACAAGACGCTGCTGCCGCAGCTGATGGAAGAGCTGAAGAAGCTTGGCCGCGAGGACATAATGGTAATAGCGGGCGGCGTTACCCCGCCGCAGGATTACGATTTCCTGTATAAGGCCGGCGCGGCTTGCATATTCGGGCCCGGCACCCGCATACCCGAGGCCGCGGAAGAAATGCTCAATAAGCTTAACGAGCGCCTTGGCTACACCAAATAAAAATGGCAGAGAACAAGGAAAACTATAAACCCGAATGGACTCCGGACGGTGCGGGGAGCGAATTCGCTTCCAGCGTTATGCCGGGGATAGAAGGCAGCGGAGTGCAGGAAACTGCGCCCCGCCCCTTTTCACGTAAACAGATGAGCGTGGAGGAGTATGTTCAGGGCGTGCTCAGCGGCAACCGCCGCATTTTGGCGCAGGCCATAACCATTGTGGAAAGCAATTCCGAAAAGCATTTCGTATTGGGACAGGAAATAATCCGCCGCATTTTGCCCTATACCGGTAACAGCGTACGCGTTGGCATAACGGGCGTGCCCGGGGCCGGTAAAAGCACGTTTATAGAGTGCTTCGGCAATATGCTTTGCGATAAGGGGAGGAAGGTTGCTGTGCTTGCCGTGGACCCGACAAGCAGCATCTCACGCGGCAGCATACTGGGCGACAAAACGCGCATGGAACGCCTTTCAAGAAGGAACGAAGCGTTCATACGCCCGTCTCCTTCCGGCGGAACATTGGGCGGGGTAACGCGCAAAAGCCGCGAAACCATGCTCCTTTGCGAAGCGGCCGGATTCGATACCATTCTTGTTGAAACCGTGGGCGTTGGGCAGAACGAAACCTCAGTGCGCGCAATGGTGGACTTTTTCCTTGTTATAACCATTGCCGGCGCGGGGGACGACCTTCAGGGCATAAAGAAAGGCGTTATAGAAACGGCGGATGCTATTTTGGTCAATAAGGCCGACGGGGACAATAAAACCCGCGCGCAGGCCGCCAGGGCCGAATATGAGCAGGTGCTCAGATATCTGCGCCCTGCGACCGAAGGCTGGACCACGGGAGCATACACATGCTCCGCCATAACGGGCGAAGGCGTAGAGGGCATATGGAACGTTATACTCGGCTTTATCAAGCAGACGCGCCGCACGGGCGTGCTTGAATCCCGCCGCGGATCGCAGACCATGGAATGGGTAAAGAGCATGACTGATGATTATATCCGCACAATGATCTATTCAAATCCGCGCGTGCAGAAATGCATGGACGAACTGAGCGGGCAGGTAATGAGCGGGGAAATGCCGCCAACGCTTGCCGCCAAGGAATTGATAGACACCATCGAAGCAGCGCTCAAAGCCTGAAACGCATAATTAAACATAAAAAGAGACAGTCCTGCGGCTGTCTCTTTTCTGTATGAAGATTTAATTTTACATATCAAGCGCTTCGAATTTCTTCGCGGATATGCGATACACTACATATGATGTAAGCCCGTATATCACCGCGCCTATGGCAAGTATGATGCACTTCGTTCCCATGTTTTCGGGATCGGGCGTATCGAGCACATCACGGAAGAAAGGAACGGCGAACGCGCAGGCCTCCGCAATGCCAATGTACACAAACGTTACTATGCTTGCGCGGGCGAATACACGGCCGACCTTATCAGGCTGCGAAAAATAGCCGGTGAAGAAAACATAGTTAAAGACGGCGAGCATTATGAAGCTTAGCCCGAAAAAAGCAACGTTCGGATCCATTCCGGCTTCATTTGCGCCAAGGCCCAGCGCGCGGCGGGCGAACATGAAGCCAACCGCCAATACGCACTGCGCAAGCTGCAATATAACGGCGAACACAATGCGCGCGCGCACGGCGTCCCGCTTCCTTATGGGCAGGGAGAGGGAATATGCAAAGTCGTGATTTTCGCGTCCGCTGAGGCAGATGAAGAATATGCCCAGCGTGTTATAGAAAAACAGCACATACATTGGATAATTTGGAATAAGCATCATTGAGCTCAGCAGCAGAAAAAGCACCGCCGCCGGATGCAGGGCAAGCTTAAATTCCTTATACAACAGCTTTGACAGCATGGCTTTCACTCCTTTTCAAGATGTATCATGGCCGTTTCAAGATCGACCGGGGTAAGGCGCACAAATGCGGGCAGCTTGGCTGCGTCCCGCTTATCCACTATGGCGGTATAGCCTCGCTTGGCGGGCTTGGCGCCTATGAGCAGCGCGCTTATATAGGCGGGGATGGCATCGGCGTCTATTTCCGCGGCCATATATTGCCCAAGGAACTGCTCTAACGGCATACTCGTGGCGATCTCCCCGCGGCGTATATATGTTATTGAATCCGCGCAGCGGTCAAGATCGCTTGTTATATGCGTGGAGAAAAGTATGCTTACGCCTTCGCGCTGAAGCGAAAGAAAGACATCCAGCAGATCGTCACGCGATACGGGGTCGAGCCCGCTTGTGGGTTCATCCAGTATAAGCAGCTTCGCCCTGTGGCTCAGCGCAAGCGTGAGCGCATATTTCACCTTCATGCCGGCGGAAAGCTGATCCGGAGTTTTGCTTTCGTCCAGCTCAAACTGCGCCATATAGCGGCGGTACGCTTGCTCGTCCCAATCATCGTAAAAGCGGCGCGTAACGTTGGTTATAGTCTTGATTTTCTTTTTTACATAGTAATCTATGCCGCCGGAAACGAAGCCTATTTGTTTTTTTATCTCCAGCTCGTTCTTTTCAAGTTCCATGCCGAAAAAGCGTATCTCTCCGCGGCTTGGATGCACCAAATTGAGTATTGATTTGAGCGTGGTGGTTTTTCCTGCGCCGTTGCGGCCGATAAAGCCCATTATAGTGCCCTGTTCAACCGAAAAGGAAATATCCTTCAGGCTGAAGGACGGGTATTCCTTGCATAATCCTTTTACGCTAAGCGCCTCCATTCATGCAGCCTCCTTTTTGAGTAACATAGTTTGCGCAACAAGTGTTGCTTACATTATACACACATTGACAGCGCCTTGTCAATAACGTGCGATTTGACATGGATTTTACATAACATTTCTTTTTGATTTTACATGGATTGAGTATCCTATAACCATAAAGAAAATGATTTGAAGGAACCGAAAGGAGATAAGAATTATGAAGAAGATTATGATGATCGTACTTGCCGCGATAACTGCGGCGGCTATGTTTGCGGGCTGCGCATCCGATAACGGCAGCGCGGGCGGCAGCGTTTCAACTGACGGCTCAACGTCCATGGAAAAGGTGATAGGCGCGCTTGGCGAATCGTTCATGGCGAACAACCAGGGCACAACGTTCACTTACAATCCCACCGGCTCAGGCTCCGGCATAAAGGCCGTGCTTGAAGGCCGCTGCGACATCGGCCTTTCCAGCAGGAGCCTGAAGGACGACGAGAAGGCCGAAGGGCTTAAGGAAACCGTACTTGCATATGACGGCATCGCCATAATAGTGCATCCGGATAACCCCGTAAACAATCTTGACCTTGAAACCATCGCAAAGCTTTACACCGGCGAAATCACCAACTGGAAGGATGCTGGCGGCAGCGATGCGGAAGTGGTGCTCATAGGCCGCGAGGCGGGCAGCGGCACAAGGGACGGCTTTGAATCCATCACCGGCACCGCCGACAAGTGCCGGTATCGCCAGGAGCTGACCTCCACCGGCGACGTTATAACCACCGTATCCCAGAACCCCAACGCCATCGGCTACGCTTCCTTTGCCTCTTTGAAGGACAGCGTTAAGGCCATGACCGTTGGCGGAGTGATCCCAACCGAGGACACCGTTAAGGACGGCAGCTACGTTGTGCAGCGCCCGTTCGTGCTGGTAACCAAGGAGGGTACGGCTCTCAGCGAAACCGCACAGAAGTTCTTCGACTACGCCACCCGCGCCGATGCGGCGGACATAATCGCCAAGGCCGGTGCGGTTGCCGCGAACTGAGCGTGAACAATACAAACCTTAATGATCGGGCGGCCGAAGGGCCGTCCGACAGCCACGTTAATAAGAAAGGAGCAGGCATGAAGCAGAATAAGAAGCATACAGCAAAGCCGATAGAAGCCATTGTGCACGGAATATTCCTTGTGGCGGGACTTATAACCGTGGGCTGCGTGCTGCTGATAACGGTTTATCTTATAATATCCGGCCTGCCCGCAATAAAAGAAATAGGCCTTATACCGTTCCTGTTCGGCAAGGTGTGGGCGTCCACGGCAAAGACTACCGAGCCTTCCTTCGGCATACTGCCGTTTATACTGACCAGCGTATACGGCACATGCGGCGCAATAGTGCTGGGCGTGCCGGTAGGCTTTATGGCAAGCGTGTATATTGCAAAGCTTGCGCCGAAGAAGCTGAAGAATGTTATGCAGTCGGCAGTCAGCCTGCTTGCGGGCATACCAAGCGTTGTATACGGCCTTGTGGGCATGCTGGTGCTTGTGCCGGGGATAAGGAAGTTGTTTAACGTGCCGGACGGCGCAAGCCTGCTGGCGGCGATAATAGTGCTGGCAATAATGATACTGCCTTCAATAATAAAGGTGTCCGTAACGGCGCTTGAGGCCGTGCCGAAGGAATACGAGGATGCATCGCTTGCCCTTGGCGCGACCGAGGTGGAAACATATTTCAAGGTATCCGTCCCCGCGGCGCGCAGCGGCATTGCCGCGGCGGTGGTGCTGGGCGTTGGCCGCGCGATAGGCGAGGCAATGGCGGTTATGATGGTTTCCGGCAATGCGGCGAATATGCCAGGGCTTTTTGAAAGCGTAAGATTTCTTACCACAGCCGTTGCAAGCGAAATGTCCTATTCCGGCGGGCTTCAGCGGCAGGCGCTGTTTTCCATAGCGTTGGTGCTGTTCGTGTTCATAATGCTTATAAACGCGGCGCTCAATTTCTTCCTGAAACGGGACAAGGAGGCGTAAATATATGAACAAAAAGCTTTCGCCCGGCCGCAGGGCTTATATAACAGGCATGAAGGCGCTGATGTATGCGTCCACAGCCGCGATAGGCGCGCTGGTGCTGTTTTTGATAGGGTATGTGCTTTACCGGGGCATACCGAACATAACATGGAAGTTTTTGACCATGGCGCCCAGCATACTGAACGACACGATAGGCATTTGGCCTGATATACTGAACAGCATTTATGTTGTGATAGCAACCATAATAATTGTGCTTCCGCTTGGCGTATGCGCGGCAATATATCTTAGCGAATATGCATCGAACAAAAGGCTTGTACGCGTTATAGAATACGCTGCGGAAACGCTTTCCGGCATACCGAGCATTATATACGGTCTTGTGGGCATGCTGTTCTTCTGCGAATTTTTGAAGATGCAAACCTCGCTTATGGCGGGCGCGCTCACGCTTGTTATAATGAACCTGCCTACGGTAATGCGCACAACGCAGGAAAGCCTTAAAACCGTGCCGCAGAGCTACCGTGAAGGCGCGTTCGGCCTTGGCGCGGGCAAATGGCGCGTAATACGCACGGTGGTGCTGCCGGGCTGCGTAGACGGCGTTATAACCGGCTGCATACTGTCTGTCGGCCGAATACTCGGCGAATCGGCCGCGCTGCTTTTCACGGCGGGCATAGCGCACGCGGTGAACGGCTTCTTCATGGGGCTTAAAAGCTCCGGCGCGACGCTTACCGTTGCGCTGTATATATACGCAAAGGAACGCGGCGAATTCGGCGTTGCGTTTGCGATAGCGGCAATACTTATGCTGCTGACGCTTATAATAAATCTGAGCGCGGAAGCGGTTGCAAGAAGCTTTAAGAACAAAAGGCGGATATAGATACTAAGCGCATGGAAGGGAGAGAGAATATGGAAGCCAATGAAAAGAGCATTTTGAGCGTGAAAGAGCTTTGCCTGTGGTACGGCAATCATCAGGCGCTGAAAAATATAAACATAGATATACCAAAAAACAGCATAACGGCGCTTATAGGGCCGTCCGGCTGCGGTAAGTCCACGTTCCTTAAAACACTTGATCGCATGAACGATCTGATACCGGACGTTAAGATAACGGGCAGCGTTGAATACAAGGGGGAGGACATATTTGCGCCGGGCGTGGATGTGAGCGAGCTGAGGCGGCAGATAGGCATGGTGTTCCAAAAGCCTAATCCGTTCCCCATGAGCATATATGACAACATTGCCTACGGCCCGCGCACCCACGGCATAAGGAACAGGGCCAAGCTGGACGACATTGTTGAAAAGTCCCTGCGCGGCGCGGCAATATGGGACGAGGTAAAGAACAGGTTGAGAAAGAATGCGCTTGGTCTTTCCGGCGGGCAGCAGCAGCGCCTTTGCATAGCGCGTGCGCTGGCGGTGGAGCCGGACGTGCTGCTGATGGACGAGCCCACAAGCGCGCTGGACCCCATATCAACATCAAAAATAGAAGAACTGGCCATGCAGCTTAAGGAGCAATACACCATAGTCATTGTTACACACAATATGCAGCAGGCCGTAAGAATATCGGACAACACGGCGTTTTTCCTGCTGGGCGAGCTTGTTGAATACGGCAAGACGGAGGAGATGTTCTCACAGCCCACGGATAAGCGCACAGAGGATTATATTACAGGGAGGTTCGGATAATGAGAAGCCGGTTTGACAATCAGCTTGCGGAGCTGAACAGGGAGCTGATAGAGATGGGCGCAATGTGCGAGGAATCTATAAGCATGGCGCTGAAGGCGCTTATGGAAGGCGACAAGGCGCTTGCGAAAAAGGTTGCCGGGCTTGACGTGGCGATAGATCAGAAGGAGCGCAGCATAGAATCCATGTGTCTGAAGCTTTTGCTTCAGCAGCAGCCCGTTGCGCGCGATTTAAGGCAGATATCCGCCGCGCTGAAGATGATAACCGATATGGAACGCATAGGCGACCAGGCGGAGGACATTGCGGAGATAATAACCTATCTTAGCGACAGGAGCGCCGCCAACGAGCAGCTTATGCGCGAAATGGCGAACGCGGCAATAAAAATGGTCACGGATAGTGTGGACGCATATGTAAAACATGATACAATAATGGCGGAGAAGGTCATTGCCGCGGACGACGTTGTTGATGCGTATTTCGACAGGGTGAAGCGTCAGCTCATCGAAAGAATAGCGGCCGACCCGACGGACGGCGAATATGCGCTGGATTTATTGATGATAGCCAAGTATTTTGAGCGCATTGCCGACCATGCGGTGAACATTGCCGAATGGGTCATATTCTCCGTAACGGGAGTGCATAAGGAGGACTAAAGTGCATGATATGGTGCGTGGAGGACGACGCAAGCATTCGGGACATAGAGGTGTACGCGCTCAGCTCCGCGGGCTTTGCGGCAAGGGGCTTTGAGGACGGCAGCAGCTTTTATGCCGCGATAACGGGCGAAAAGGATAAGCCGCAGCTTATAGTGCTGGACGTTATGCTGCCCGGCATTGACGGGATAGAGCTGCTAAGGCGCATCCGTGCGAACGCCGCACTGAAACAGATACCCATAGTCATGGCCACGGCCAAGGGCAGCGAATACGACAAGATACAAGGGCTTGACCTTGGCGCGGATTATTATTTGACCAAGCCCTTCGGCGTGATGGAGCTTATATCCTGCGTGAAGGCGGTGCTTAGGCGATGCGGCGCGGCAAAGGAAGCGGACACGCTTTGCGCCTGCGGCATAAGCATGAACACGGCTGAGCATACCGTGAGCGCAGACGGGGAACGAATAACGCTGACATACAAGGAATATGAGCTGCTGAAGCTGTTCCTTTCCCATATGGGCACGGCGTTCACAAGGGAGCAGCTTATGGAACGGGTTTGGGGAACGGACTACATGGGTGAAACGCGCACCATTGATATGCATATACGCACGCTGCGCCAAAAGCTTGGCAAATGCGGCGAAAGCATCAAAACCGTAAGAAACGTTGGCTACCGGATGGAGGAAGGGCAATGACGAAAAGAATATTCAGGGCTATAATGCTTGTTGCGGGCATAATACTGCTTGCAAGCCTGCTGATAATAATGGACTGCTTATACGAATACTTTGCAAGCCTGCAGGAAAGCGAGCTGAAGGATCAGCTGAGCCTTGCGGCGGCGGGCGTTGAGCAGGGCGGGGAGGATTACCTTGCCCGCGTGAAGAGCGAAAGATACAGGCTGACATGGATAGCGCCCGACGGCACGGTGAAATACGACAGCGGCAGCGATGCAGGCGCGCTGGACAACCACGCCGAGCGCCAAGAGGTACAGCAGGCTATGGCGGATGGCGAGGGCCAAAGCACGCGCTATTCGGCAACGCTTATGCAAAAGACGATGTATTACGCAAAGCGGCTTGACGACGGCAGCGTAATAAGAATATCCGTAAGCCGGGCGACAATCGCCACGCTGGCGCTGGGCATGCTGAGGCCTGTGGTGATAATAGTGCTGGCGGCGCTTGTACTGGCGATAGTTATGGCGAACAGGCTGGCGCAGAGAATAGTTGCGCCGCTGAACGCGCTGGACCTTGACAATCCGCTGGACAACGACGCATACGAGGAGATAGCCCCGCTGCTGAGCCGCATAAACCGCCAGCATATGCAGATAAATGCGCAGATGCGCGCGCTGGACAAGAAGAAGGACGAGTTCAACGCCATAACCCGCAGCATGAACGAAGGACTTGTGCTGCTGGATGAAAAGGGGAGCATAATAAGCATAAATCCCGCGGCAAGGCAGCTATTCAACGCGGAAGAAAACTGCGCGGGCCACGATTTTATTACGGTGGACAGGAACCCCAAGCTGAGCGAGGCCATACACGCCGCATACGATGGCGGCCGCGGCGAGACGAGCATGAGCCGCGGCGGCAAGGTATATCAGCTTGACGTGAGCCGCATAGAATCCGACGGAAAGACAATAGGCGCGGTAATACTCGGCTTTGACATAACCGAAAAGCAGAATGCGGACGCCATGCGCCGCGAGTTCACGGCAAACGTTTCGCACGAACTGAAAACACCGTTACAGGGCATTATAGGCAGCGCGGAGCTGATAGAAAACGGCATGGTGAAGGCGGAGGATATGCCCCGCTTTGTGGGCCACATTCGGCAGGAGGCGCAGCGCCTCGTTACGCTGATAGGCGACATAATAAGGCTGAGCCAGCTTGACGAAGGCTGCGACATGCCTACGGAGCGCGTTGACCTGAAGGCGGTTGCGGCGGAGGCTGCAAGCGACCTGCGCACGGAGGCGGAGGAAAAGCGGGTTTCCGTGAGCGTACAGGGCGACAGCGTATATTTGACGGGCGTAAGGCGGCTGCTGTATGAGATTATTTACAACCTGTGCGACAATGCCGTTAAGTACAACCGCGACGGCGGCAGCGTAAGCATAACCGTGGGCGAAAAGGACGGCCTTGCAACCGTTACCGTTGCGGATACGGGCATCGGCATACCCGAAGAGCACCAAGCCCGCGTGTTTGAACGGTTCTACCGCGTGGATAAGTCCCACTCCAAGGAGAGCGGCGGCACCGGCCTTGGCCTATCCATAGTCAAGCACGCGGTAATGTATCACCACGGCAGCATAAGGCTTGAATCCGTCCCGAACGTGGGCACGACAGTAACCGTTTCGCTGCCCGCGTAAAGCTGTTTTTTATATGCAAAGAGTCTCCCGTGCGCGGGCGGCTCTTTTTTAACAAAAAATTCACCGTTTTTCGTTTCCGCTCTTGCTTTTTCTTTCGTTAAGGGATACAATATATCCTGTATAATACTAAAATTATGCGGTATGGACCGACATTTTTTAGGAGGAAGGAAACATATGAGAAATCAAGTGTTCAAGAAGCTGTTTTCCGTGCTGCTTGCGCTGATAATGGTGGCAGGTCTGCTGCCCGCGTCAGTGCTGGCGGAGGGGGAAGGCAATGCGGATTCTACGCCCGCGCCTACGGAAGCAGTGCAACCGACGGAATCGGCTGAACCCACCGCGCCGACCGAGACGGAGACTCCCGAAGTCACCGAAGTTCCCGCGCCCACGCCCGAGAACCCCGCGGCCACGGTAGAGCCCACGCAGGGCGAGCCCACTGCCGAGCCCACGGATGAGGGGATTATGCCGGCGAACGTGATGCCCGTGCAGGCGAATGTGGAACTTCAATATCGTATAGTACATCTGGACTGCGGTCGCAAGTATTTCAGCAAAGACTGGATTATTGCACTGATGTATGAAGCGAAGGCGGCCGGATATAATCAGGTTCAGCTTGCGTTCGGAAATAAAGGTCTGCGCTTCCTGCTTGATGATATGTCTGTGAATACTTATGAAAAACAGGCAGTTACAGATGCAATTAAGGAAGGCAACAAGGCATATTACAATGCAGGCGAAAAGAATGAGCTAACTGAAGCCGAAATGAATGAGATTTTAGCGGTCGCAAAAAAATCGGCATTGAAATCGTTCCTCTTTTCAATACGCCTTTCCATATGGAAGCCGTTATTACGGCAATGGGACAGCTTAATATTCAAGATGCATATTATGGCAACAATAAAGCTTGCCTGAACCTTAGCAACGATTATGCTACTGCATTCGTAAAGGCGCTTATGCAGAAGTATATTACCTATTTCCAAGGTAATGGCTGCAAATACTTCAACTTCGGCGCAGATGAATATGTCGGCGGATGGAATAATACTTTCTACAGCTATGCCAACGATGTTGCAAAGATGATTTCCGAAGCTGGTATGACTGCACGGGCATTTAACGATAGTTTTAGATATAATAGTAACACTTATATATCTAACGAATATCTGAAAGATGTTTGTTACTGGTATACTGGGTACAGTGGAAACCTGTATTCCGGCGCAAAGACCATAGCAGATAGCGGCTACAATCTAATTAACACTAATAAAGATTATTACTATGTGTTGGATTCCAGCAAGAGTAGCGAGTATAAACTCTCTTCCGGAAACTATAATAACGGAAATAACTCCTGGGAAAACTACGCTGGAGGATTTAGCAATACCACATATAATAATTGGAATACCGCAGTAGGCAATGGTAATTATACAGCTACACCTGCGGGTTCTATGTTCTGTATTTGGTGTGATGAGCCTGGGCAGGGAACTGAAACCGAAGTTGCGCAGCAAATTCGCATGATACTGCGCGTTATTGGCGCGCGCATGCAGAATAAAAACGACTATTCCGCTTCTGATGTGCATGTTGAGGGCGGGTTTAAGGCTGATGGAACAATAAATGTTCCCACCACCACCGTAGGCAATGCTACTACCGCCGATAGCGATACCGTTCGCGTAACCGGCCCCAACCTTGCGGCGCTGAAGTGTGAGACTGCAACGGTTACGATACAGGGTGCTGCTGAGGGGAAGATAGCGGCCTATAATGTGACCCCTTCGACCGCGGATTCTAATTATACCGAAAAGGCCGAGGTTCGCATAAAGATACCCGCAGAATGGGATAGCAGCAAGGTTATCGCGTTCATCGTGGAAAACGATGGCACTGTTAAGGATATCACAGGCAAGACCGAGGATGGCTGGTATGTGTTTACCGCGCCGCACTTCTCCGTAATGGGCATATATGAGAAGGCCGCAACGACAGGGGTTGGCGGAACGATAACGATTGTAGAAGGGAAAGAGGAAGTCCTGACCGTTGATGGTAAATTGGCCGAAAACGAAATTGGCGATCCTGCGGATACGGCTGTTGCAACTAAAACAAGTGTAAAGTACGACACTAAGCCCGGTGAAGGAACCCAGTTTACACTTGGCAACAAGATAACAACCGGCGAAGGTGTTATATCCGATGGCAATGGCAACTACTTGGTTGTGTCGGACACAGGTTCGATTAGTAATACGACAGAAATAGCCAATGCTACGGTGTTTACTGTTACATCTTCATCAGGGTATTGGACTACTACTTATACTATTCAGGTCAAAGACAAAAGCCAGTATTTGACAATAAATAACAATAATAAGCTGGCAATACAGAATTCATCTTCGTCGTGGGACTATTATGATGGATATGGTTTTTACCAGCAAAAAAGCTGGAACAACTATTACTACTTGAAGTTTAATAATGGCTGGACTGCAAGTACTGGGAACGGCACAAGCGGCTATTTGTATAAGCGCGCAGATAGCCCAAACCTTGTTGATATTACAAAAATAACCTTTAAGGGCATTAAGTCTGGTACAACTACGGTGACAATTGCCGGAGTGGAGTATAACATAGAGGTTAAGGCCGCTGAGCTTGAGAATGTGGTGCTGCCCATCAACCTGTGGATAACCAACACGGGCGTTGTGCCGACCAATTGGAGCAATGGTACCCCTGCGGAGTTTACGTATAGCGATGATGGCGGCAACAGGCGCAGTATATATACTCTTAAAGCATCGCACTCCACGGTGAACAGCCCTAACGGAATAAGCTTGAGCAGCATATTACCTCAAGTAACCGGTACAGCAAAAAGCTGGGACAACAATACATACAATGTAACTTACTGGAAAAGCGCATACCATACGGCAGAAAACAGGCAGTCTACCGATGGCTGGACGAATTATTCCCACAAAGGAACCAAATTTGAATATATCAGGTTCTATGAGGGCAGTTGGGCTTATTCCGTAGATGGCATTACATGGGTAAATATTGAAAATGTCGGCGCAGGAGCAACCGACACAGATAAGAATCAAGTATGTATATGGTATCGTCAGGTGACCACGGTTACAAGCGAGGTTACTACAGAAATAGTTGACTGGGGCCCGATACAATATAGTGCGAATCAATGTCTGCTTGATTTCGCGGTAAAATACGACGGTACTTCAGATAGAATACCGAATAGTTTCCCAGTAACGGGTAAGACCATTGGGTTCGATTGCCCGACTGATCAAACTGTACCGCTCGGCAATGGTTATGTTGTGCAGGATACCGATGGTACTTATTATCGTACTGTTTATGGTATTGCCGGTGTAGAAACCGCGGAATATGAGGTTTACATGATAACGGTTACGTCGACAAGCGATACACATACTGACTATATTACCAAGGGTACTAAGCCAACTGAATCGAATGGCTATCCTTATGGTGGTACTGAAAAAATAGCGTGGGCCAAGACTGAGGCCGATGCCAACAGCACCGAGCTTAACAAAATGCCCAATGTGAAATACGGTGGCGAGCCGTTCCTCGAATCCGTTAAGATATATCAGTATCAGGGCTTGCTGGTAACGTATTATCTGCGCGCCAAGCAAACCCCTGATAGCTTGACGGTGCATTACGCAATACAAGGCAGCGAAACGGCGTTCTATGAATACAACATAGCCGTTAACCAAGGCACAACCTTTGATTCCGGTATAGCTCTTGATCCCCAAGATGATGATACTGTTGGCGGGCCGCTGCTTAACGGAGAGGTGATAAACAGCAATAACGAAACGATAACCGTATCCTCGGAACTTGCCACGCTGCAGGGTCTTGAACCGCAGTATCGCTATTCCAAGTACAAAATTGTTGACTTTAGAAAAGATGATAAGAATGTATGGATATACTATACGTTCACACGCGAGCACACGTATGTTATCGATTTCGGCCTGCCGCTGAAGATTAAGTTTAGCGACTTTGGCGTAACGAATGATGCAGACATAAAAACAGTGTCTCTTTGGGAAAAAGAGATAGTACTCGAAAACAAAGGACTGTATGGCACGGCCAAGGTTATTATGAATGACACCGAGGGTAAGTACGTCCTGTACACACTGGATAAGCCGCTTGACAAGAACATAACCATACCGCTGTATGTAAAGTTTAGTCAAAAAGGGGATAATGACAAACCGCAGCTGTTCACCGCTAACATCATCCCCGCCACGAACGTCTACTACGAGGACAGCTTTGCGAAGTTCTACGGCAGCGACGGCAAACAGCAGACGCAATTCAATGCGACTGGCACTGACGACACACCCGGCGTATGGTACATAGACGGACAGGAAAAAACCGCTACCCAAGCCCTCGAAGCGCTTGGCGAAAAGACGAACCACAATGTCTATGGCTACGACCCTGCGTATCAGGATAGCACCATGTTCTCCATGGGCAGCGCGCGCAAGGTGACCGTGACCAGCGACATGGCAAATGATGGCGTAGTCTGGCCGACGGCGCAGTTTACCTTCAAGGGCACCGGGTTTGATATCATCAGCTTGACGGATAATACGTCGGGTGCGATATTTGTGTTCGTATATAAGGGAACAGACACGAGTGCGACCGGTACGCGTGTAAAATCGCATATAGTTGATAACTATTATGGGTATAAACAGGATGAAAACGGCAACTGGGTTGTAAATAACAACGCGGACAATGCGCTTTACCAGATACCCGTTATGCGTATACGTGACCTTGAGTACGGTGAATATACTGCCGTGGTTAAGGTGTTCTATGATAACGCTTTCGATCATACTGCGACAGGCAATTCCTACAGCTTCTGGCTTGACGCTGTGCGCGTGTACGACCCTGCAGGAACTGACCTTGACAGCGAATATGTTAAGGACAAGGAAGGCTATCCGCAGTATATCAAGCTGCGCGACGAGCTGGCGAATAATGGCACAGTAGGTGTTAATGATAAGTTACTGTTCATCGATGGTGCAGCAAATGCGACAATAGAACAGTATAAGAATCTTGGCCCGAACAACGAGGTGTATCTTGCCAACGGTCAGGCGATAACGTTTATGCTTGCGGGCAATGATTTGAGCAAGATTGCTACCGTGCAGATTGGTGCGAAATCACCTAACAGCAATGGCACCAAGAATGCCAACATGGTCATCGGAAGCATTACTCAAAACCTTAATACCGCTACCGAGATGTATTATGACATCACGAGAGAGGTGGTGACCAATGGTAATGCTAAGGTTGTTACCATAACCAACACTGGCGATGCTATACTTTCGCTGACTAACCTGAAGATAACCTATACGGAGAAAGATAATAAGGTTTCGTTGGGCGAAGTGAGCGTAGACCAGCAGGCTAAAGCAGTGGAGACCGTTCGTGCGCTGTTTGCGCCCGCGCCGGTAGAGCCGGAGCCCGAGCCGGAGCCTGAAAAGACATTTGAGCCGGAGCGGTTTGAGGCAAGCTGGAGCAGGAACGTTATGCAGGGCAGGAAGGCCACGCTTACCGTTAAGACCTCCGAGGACGTGGAAGCCATTACCGTGGACGGCCAGACCATAAGGAGCTACCGCACCCGTACCGAGCGCGTGGGCTTTGGCCGCCGCGCGAAGCGCATAACGTACAGGGAGTTCACTTACAGCATGGTGGCTCAGGAATCCGCGGACTTCAGCGTGACCGCCATCAATGCGGAAGGCACCGAGAGCGAAGCCATCACCGCGCGGCTTACCGTTAAGACCCGTCCCAACAGCATGCGCGATATGTGGGATTGGTTCAAGGGTTGGTTTTAAGGAAAGGGGTGAAAAACATGAAAAAACAATATGTTAAGCCCGAGCTGTACTTTGAGAACTTTGAACTGAGCGCTAACATAGCGGCAGGTTGCATTAAAGCAACAAATCATGCGGCCTATGTGTGTACATATGAAACGGGCGGTGAGAAGGTTTTTTCTGTTGGAGAAGGTTCTGGATGTACAATAACACCAGAGAACGGGCCACCGAGCCTTTGCTATGATAATCCTACAGCCGATACCAAGCTTTTCTCTTCCTAATTAACCAGACACGAGTACAAGTGCCCTGCCCGCATAGGGCGGGGCGCTTTTTGACGGAAAGGAGTATGCCATGAAAAAAACTGCAATTATACTGCTTGCGCTTGCGCTGGCGGCGCTTATGCTTGCGGGCTGCACGGGCGGCGGGGATGACCTGAGCGACGCGGTGGAGATACCGCCCGAAACCACGCCCGCGGCAAGCAGCGGCGGCGATATGCAAAACGATAACGCTGCGCAAAACGGCGGCAGCAGCGGCAACACCGCCGAATACGGGCTGGAAATAAAGGGCATAAGCAAATACGCGGGGCTGTTTGTTGAGGACGGCACGGACGAAACCGTGTCCGACGTATGCGCCGTAACGGTGCGCAACAATGCGGAAAAAACGGTGCAGTATGCGCATTTGACCGTTACCATAGGCGAAACGGCATATGAGTTTGACGTAACCACCCTACCGCCCGATGCGGAGGTTCAGCTGCTTGAGCTTACCCGCCTGCCCATGCCCGAAAGCACGGATGGCTACACGGCCTTGGTAACTATGTATGCCGCGTTCGATGCCGAGCCGGGCATGAATGCTGACGCGCTGGAGATAACCACGCAGGATACGGCAATCACCGTAAAGAACATTTCCGGTAAGGACATGGGGCAGGTTTATGTATACTATAAGGTGGCGTATGGAGAGCTGTACCTTGGCGGCATAACTTACCGCGTGAGCGTGAACGGCCTTGCCGCAGGGCAAAGCACAACCTGCTACGCCGGACACTATTCAACCGAATACAGCAAGCTGATGTTCGCCACATATGAACACTGAACGCTTCACCTTCGGCGGGGTAACGCTTGAAGTGCGCGGGCAGGACGCATGGACGGTATCCAAGGCCAGCGCCCGCTTCCATGCGGAGGACGGCGCGGAAACGAATCATGTAATATCCGTTGAATACAGCCCAACCCCGCCGCCCGTGCCCGGGCATGCCGTGAAAAGCGGCCCTGTAAGCCGCTGGCGCGAAGGGGATGCGCTGCATACGCTCAGGGTATACGGTGCGGCGCAGTTTTCGTATGCCGTGCGCACGCAGGGGCAAACGCGCCTTGTGTTCGGCGAAGGCTACCGCAGCACCATGTATTCACAGGCTATACTTGAATCCGCCGATATGTTCGATATTTTGGCGGGCTTTGGGCAGCTTGTGCTGCATTCGTCCTATGTGCTGACGCAAAACGGGGCGGCGGTGCTTTTCAGCGGCCCCAGCGGCATAGGCAAAAGCACGCAGGCCGCGCTGTGGCAGCGGTATGCCGGCGCGGATGTTATAAACGGGGACAGGACGCTTATACGCACGGGCGATATTACCGCGCACGGCGTGTTCTATTCCGGCACGTCGGGCATATGCAAAAACGCCTCCGCGCCCATTCGGGCGATAGTGCTGCTTGATAAGGCTGATGAAAATACGCTGCGCCGTGCGGGGGCAAAGGAGGCCTTTGCCGCTGTGCTGAGCCAATGCTCATATTATCAATGGGATGCGGAGTCGGCAATACATATGACGGATTTGGTAGCTGGGCTGGTGCAGCGTGCGGACGTGTATCGGCTTAGCTGCCGCGCTGACGAAGGGGCGGTGCGGCTGCTGCAAAACGAATTGTTTGGGGGATAAAATGGAAAATAACAGCGCAGAACCGCGCCTATCATCATATCTTCATGCAAAGGCCTGCCGGGCGGGAACGCCGCTTGCGGGCAATTTTGAGCTTACGCCGCGGTGTAATTTCAACTGCAAAATGTGCTATGTTCACCTGAGCGAGGCTGAGCAGAAAAGGCGCGGCGCGGAGCTGAGCGCGGACGAATGGCTGAGCATTGCGGAAACGGCGCGCTCACAGGGTATGCTTTTTCTGCTGCTTACGGGCGGAGAGCCGCTGATAAGGCCGGATTTTAGATATATTCTGAGCGAGCTGAAAAAGATGGGCCTTATGGTGAGCATAAACAGCAACGCTTCGCTTATAGATAAGGACATGCTGGACTTTTTCCGCCACGAACCGCCGTTCAGGTTCAATATAACCCTCTACGGCGCAAGCGGGGAAGCATACGAGCGGCTTTGCGGCAACAATGCTTTTGATAGGGTGCTTGCCAACATACGCGCGCTTAAGGATATAGGCATCGGCGTGAAGCTGAACGTATCGCTTACGCAGTACAACGCGGCGGACATGCAGCGCATTTATGAAATTGCCGAATCGCTCGGCACGCCCATGCAGCTTGCAACATATATGTTCCCGCCCATACGGCGCGACACAGCCATGGTTGGCGAGAACGATCGCTTCAGCGCGGAGGATGCCGCCATGTACAGCGTAATGTGGGACAGGATGCGCTTTAGCGAAGAGCAGTTCCGTGCGCGGGCGGAGGCCATGCGCCGCGGCATAAGCGTGAGCGAGAATACGGACTGCGAGGGCACACCCGGAGAGGGCATAATGTGCCGCGCGGGCAGGAGCGCATTCTGGATAAACTGGCAGGGCGTAATGACCCCATGCGGCATGATGACAGAACCTGTGGCAAGCGTGAAGGAGCTTGGGTTCAGCGCAGCATGGGAGGCTACAAAGGCGGCGACTGCCGAAATACGCCTGCCCGGCGAATGCGCATCATGCGGATATAAGCATGCGTGCCATGCCTGCGCCGCCATGTGCGTAACGGAAACGGGGCATTTTAACGTTAAGCCGGAATATGTGTGCCGCATGACGCACGAAACGGTTCGGCTTACATTGGAGGAGGAAAGCAAATGAAAATACTGAAACGGCTTATTAAGCGAAACATTGCGGGCGATATCATACTGGTACCCGTAGGGGATGCATCGCTTGAAATAAAGGGGCTTATAACGCTGAACGAAACAGGAGAGTTCCTGTGGGACGCGCTTGAAAAGGCGGAAAACGAAAGCGCGCTTGCGGCCATGCTTGCCGCGGAATATGATGTTGATACGGCAACGGCTGAGGCCGATACAAAAGTTTTTTTGCAAAAACTGAAAGAATTAGGTATAATCGAATAGTAAAATAAAACTACCGACGGAGTGGGGGATCTTGACGGGAGTATATTGTGTTTTTTGCAGAACCGGTTTTGAAGCGGGCATAGAGTCCCGCCTTAAGCGGCGCGGTTACGCTACGCTGGTTCCGAAAATAAAAAAGTTTAAGCCGAGCGGAGGAAAGCTGGTTGAAAAAGAACTGTGCCTTCTGCCCGGCTATGTGTTCTTTGAAACGGACGAAAAAGAGCTTGACGTACGCTCGATAAACACGCTGCAAAATGCCATAAAGCTGCTGCAGTATGATGACGGCGAATATCGCCTGCGTGGTGCCGATTTGGACTTTGTTGAGTGGATACGGCGGCACGATGGCACGATAGAGCCGACAAAGGTAATAAAGGAAGGAACAAAGATACGCTTTGTGGAAGGCCCGCTGTGCGAACTGAATGGGCGCGTGCTTAAGGTAAACAAAAGCCGCAGACAGGTGCAGATAGAACTGAGCAATGCCGACGGCCTGTTGAGCACGATTTGGTGCGCTATTGAATACGTTGAACCGGAGCAGTCTATTGAATAACCGCTCCGGTCCTTTTAGCTTTGATTAAGCCACATTATAAGGAAGGCTATGCCGAAGTTGAGTACCGTAAGTGCTGGCATACCAAGCTTGAATGAAGTATGCAGCGTTTTATGATGGAATACCTTCATGCCAAGCACTCCGCCTATTCCGCCGCCAAGTGCAGCCACTGTGAAAAGCGACTTTTCGCTTATGCGGCGCGCACCCTGCTTGGCCTTTGCTTTATCTATGCCCATCATAAGGAACAGTATAAGGCTCATTATGCCAAGATATGTGATGAGGATTGTGAACAGAGTTTTTTCGTCCATATTATTCATCCTCGCCGTTATCGTCTGATTTATTTGCGTTGTTTGGACACTCGCGGCAAAAGCGCGGCGCCTTCGGGGAGGAAACAATATCAAGCACGTCGCGCGGCGGCAGGCGAAGATTGTCCCACATGCCGTATTTTTCCGTGTCTGCAATTGCGTTCATTATGCGCTCCTCTGCGTCCGGTATAAGGCCGGTAAAGAAGCGCATCACCTGCTTCATTTCCTCGCGCTTGGTGTGGCCTGCGGCGGGGCAGTTTGGCTTGCGTATTGGCAGCTCCAGCCGCGTGGCGATGCTGAGAGCCTGCTTTTCCGGCAGGAATACCATCGGGCGGATAACGGTAACGTCCTTGCGGCCAAGGTATGTTACCGGGCCGAAAGTATTCAGCCTGCTTTCGTAAAGAAGACTCATGAAGAAGGTTTCTATAACATCGTCTCGGTTGTGGCCAAGGGCAACAAGATTGCAGCCGCGTTCCTTGGCGGCGTCGTTCAGCGCACCGCGCCTAAGCTTTGCGCAAAGGGCGCAAGGGTGGCTTTCCTTACGTATGTTGAACACAACATCGCCTATGTCGGTTTTGATAATGTCAAAAGGCACGTCTATGCTGCGCGCAAATTCCTCCACCGGTGCAAGATCCTGGTTCATCAGCCCAAGATCGAGCATCACGCCGCATACGTCAAAATGCCTGTAACAAAACCGCTGATACAGCTTTAATCCATACAGCAGCAGAAGGCTGTCCTTTCCGCCTGATACGCCAACACATATTTTATCTCCTTCGCGTATCATATTGTATCTTTCGTCCGCGCGGCGGATGCAGCCCAAAACTCTTTTCATGTCCTTAGTTCCTTTTTTGTCGCTCATTTTTGCAGTATACCATAATTCGGCCCCGAAAAGAACATATAAAATGTATTTATGTATTTAAGGTGAATTTGTATAAACCGCTATTGCCCAAACGCATGAAAAAAGGTTATAATAATACATGACCATTTCAGTAGCGTTATTGAACGCAGAGGGAGGCTCAACTTGATAAAGGTAATCTTTGGCGAAACCGGCGCGGGCAAGACCAAGCGCATAATTGACATTGCTAACGAAACGCTTAAAACGGCTAACGGTAGCATAGTGTTCATCGATAACGACAGCCAGTATATGTTTGGCTTGAAGCATGATATCCGCTTTGTGGATGCTTCGGAATATCATATAGACAGCCCCAAGATGTTCTTCGGCTTCGTTTCCGGCATTGCGGCGCAGGATTTCGATTTGGAATACCTTTTTGTTGACGGCTTTATGAAAATAGTCCATCATCCGCTGGATACCCTTGAGGATCTGTTCAAGGAGATGGCAGCGTTTGCCGAGCGCCGCAAAGTCAAGCTGGTGCTTAGCATAACCGGCAGCGTAAATGATGCGCCCGCGTTCCTTAAGCCCTATATAGACGAAGAATAATTATTCATGCCGTTGCGGCGGCGCATAAGCTGCGCTGCCGTGCGGTGTTTGTGTGCGCAATTTATGTTGCATTGCGCGCTGAATTATGATAAAATACAACTCGCGCCGGAATGATGGAATTGGCAGACGTGACGGACTCAAAATCCGTTGTTGGCGACAACGTGTGGGTTCGAGTCCCACTTCCGGCACCAAACCAATATAATCCGAACCAAATCTTCTTAATCGGAGATGGGTTCGGATTATTTGTTTTCTTCGAGAAGTTCGAGGATACGCATTTCAGAAACGGCGTGGTCAAGCGTCCCGAATCCAAGCCCAGAGGGCCGAGAAAACCAAAACTGGTAAAGGATAAGGAGGACGAACATGAAAAACATCAAAAGCTGTGAATTCAACATGGACACGGGCTGTGTAGAGCTGCGGTTTCAGTACGGCAGCATGATCTCCATCGACTGCACCGCTGTGGAGAACAAAGTGGCGGATAATCTTTATGAGCGGTCGGAGCTGGACTACCTCATCTACAACGACCCGCTGGCCTACGCAGACCTTGTTCTGAACGGCGACGTTGAGGCGTATCTGAACGCCGTCACGGAGTATAAGCCATACGAAAACTGAATAAACGCACAAAAGGGGATGGCGATCTGCCATCCCCTTTTGCCATGCTGTCTTAGGAGCATATATCCCTTGGATTTGTCTTATATCTATCGTCAGGCGACGTTCTCGCCGTTGCTGTCTTTGTCCGTTTTTGCCCCGTCCCGTGCTGCCTTCCATTCGGCAAATTCCCGCTGCCCTTCCTCACTTTCGTAAAAGGCGAGAATATCCGGCAGCAGAATTCGGGCGATGTTCTCGATCTCATGCTGCGGGATGCCGCTGTTGTTGGTGAGCTTTTTCCGCCTGCTCAAGTTGCACCTCCGAAAAAGTATTTTGCCGCAGCTTTCTCCCGCGCGGCGGAGGAATGGCGTCTTGAGCGTCTTTTGCCGTCTGCGCTTCTTTTCCCTTCGCATCCGTCCCCTTTCCTATCTGAAATTGAAAATGCAGCCGCCTGTCAAGCCTTTCAGCCCGTCTGCGTCTGCATGGCGTCCTGTGTCTGAAATTGTGCTTTTATTATAGCAGTGTCAAAGTACAGTTTACAAGGGACTACACAGGGTAACGGTCTGACGGGTAGTATTCTGCCCGTCAGATTTTCCATGTAATGTTCAAGCTATCGCTTGTGGCGGCTATGGTGGTAATCATCAAATCCACCACCCGCCGTTTGTCATCAAAGGATACGCTGTCCCAAGTGTCGAGGTAGCCGGAAATCTGGCTGACCTGTTCCGGGCTGATGGCTTCCACCGTCAGCTCCGCTATCCTCGCCAGAAGTTCCTGCTTGCGTCCGTCCAGTTCCGCTATCTTCACATTCACATAGGAGAGCAGCACATTGTTTGCGCCCGTCAGACTGTCCACCAGTTTTTCAATCTCGCCGTCCACATGGGCAAGCTCCACTTGCAGGGCGGCGATTTTCGGGTTTGCCTTTGCCGCTTTTTTTCTGCCCGTCAGCGTTTTGTAGCTTGCCAGTTTCTTTATCATCTGCTGATAAACAACCGTT